>JACCDV010230300.1_pt1 | contig 10926 bp, 10 predicted proteins | sample 7446131 | NCBI WGS metagenome assembly JACCDV01 (sample SAMN15323448, study PRJNA562643) | freshwater metagenome | isolation source: river surface water | place: USA:Blue River Watershed | collected 2017-08-17
ATGATGTTCAGCAAGCCGAAGATCACGGCCAGTCCCAAAGAAAGCAGCGCATAAAAGGACCCGTTGATGAGTCCGATCAGCAACTGCCCGAACAGCGCTTGAGAGGGAATGCCAAAAATTTCCATGGATCAATCGGCTTGCTTGAACAGTGCGCGGATTACTTCTTGACCAGAGGGCAGTCGCCCTCGTTGATCGGACGGAAGGCTTCGTTGGCCGGGATGGTGGCTGCCAGCTTGTAGTAGTCGTACGGGCCTTTGGACTCGGACGGCTTCTTCACTTCGAACAGGTAGGCCGGGTGGATCTTGCGACCGTCAGCACGCACCGTGCCCTTGCCAAACAGGATGTCGTCGGTCGGCAGCTCCTTCATCTTGGCCACCACCTTGGCGCCATCGTCGGTCTTGGCGGCATCGACGGCCTTGAGGTAATGCAGCACGCCCGAGTACACGCCCGCGTGGTCAGCCGAAGGCATCTTGCCGCCATGGGCTGCAGCAAAACGCTTGGACCAGGCGCGGGTGTTGTCGTTCAGATCCCAGTAGAAGGTTTCGGTCAGCAGCAGGCCTTGCGCCTTGTCCAGACCCAGTGCGTGCACGTCGGGCAGGAAGACCAGCATGCCGGCCAGGTTCTGGCCGCCCTTGACGATGCCGAATTCGGCCGCCTGCTTGATGGAGTTGATCGTGTCGCCACCGGCGTTGGCCAGACCGATGATCTTGGCCTTGGACGATTGCGCCTGCAGCAGGAAGGACGAGAAGTCCTGCGTCGGGAAAGGCGTGCGGACCTTGCCGACCACCTTGCCACCGTTCTTGAGCACCACGGCTTCGGTGTCGCGCTCCAGTGCATGGCCGAAGGCGTAATCGGCGGTCAGGAAGAACCAGCTGCTGCCGCCGTTCTTCACGATGGCCTTGCCGGTGCCGTTGGCCAGCATCCAGGTGTCATACAGCCAGTGCACGGTGTTGGCGTTGCAGGACTTGCCCGACAGGTCGGCCGTGGCCGAGCCGGTGTTCACGTGCACCTTGTTCTTTTCCTTGGTGATCTGGGCAATCGCCAGACCCACCGACGATGTGGGCACGTCGGCGATCATGTCCACCTTGTCGGTGTCGTACCACTGGCGGGCCACGTTGGAGCCAATGTCAGGCTTGTTCTGGTGGTCGGCGCCCACCACTTCCACTTTGAGCTTGCTGCCCGTGGCCTTGATGTAGTCTTCAACAGCCATCTTGGCGGCCGTGACCGAGCCGGGACCGCCAATGTCGGCATACACGCCCGACATGTCGTTCATCACACCGATCTTGACGATGCCGTCAGAGATCTGGGCTTGGGCCGAACCTGCGAATGCACATGCAGCAAGAGATGCTGCTGCGAGAAGTTTGCGTTTCATGGTGTGTCTCCTGTGGATGAACAAAAAAGGGATCAGACGCCGAGGTATTCGTGCAGCATGGGCATCTTGGCCTGCAGTTCAGCGGCTGCAAAACCTTCGATGATCTGGCCGTGCTCCATGACGTAGAAGCGGTCGGCCAGCGGTGCGGCAAAGCGGAAGTTCTGCTCGACCATGATGATGGTGAAGCCCTTGGCCTTGAGCGAGAGGATCATGCGGGCCAGCGCCTGCACGATCACGGGCGCCAGACCTTCGGAAATTTCATCGAGCAGCAGCAGCTTGGCGCCGGTGCGCAGGATGCGACCCACGGCCAGCATCTGCTGCTCGCCGCCCGACAAGCGCGTGCCTGGGCTGCTCTTGCGCTCGAGCAGGTTGGGGAACATCTCGTAGATTTCATCGAGCGGCATGCCGCCACTGGCAATCTCGGGCGGCAGCAGCAGGTTTTCCTCGCAAGACAGCGAGGCAAAGATGCCACGCTCTTCCGGGCAGTAGCCGATGCCCAGCTTGGCGATCTGGTGCGGCGCCATGCCGATCGACTCGCGCCCGTTGATGGTGATGGAGCCTGTGCGCTTGCCCACCAGCCCAACGATGGACTTGATGGTAGTGGTGCGCCCGGCGCCGTTGCGGCCCAGCAAGGTCACCACCTCACCTTTGTGCACCGTCAGGTCCACACCGTGAAGGATGTGCGACTCGCCGTACCAGGCGTGCAGGTTGCTGATGCGCAGGAATTCGGTGGGCTCAGCCATGGGCACCCTCCAGCGCGTTGTCGGTGCTGCCCATGTAGGCTTCGAGCACCTGTGGATTTTTGGACACCACTTCGTACGGTCCTTCTGCAATCACCTGGCCCCGCTGCAGCACGCTGATGGTGTCGGCAATGCTGGAGACCACATTCATGTTGTGCTCCACCATCAGGATGGTGCGGTTGGCCCCCACCTTCTTGATGAGTTGCGTGACGCGGTCCACATCTTCATGGCCCATGCCCTGGGTGGGCTCGTCCAGCAGCATCAGTTCAGGATTCATGGCCAGCGTGGTGGCAATCTCCAGGGCACGCTTGCGGCCATAGGCCAGCTCACCCGCGTGCACATCGGCAAATTCGGTCAGACCCACTTCGTCCAGCAGCGCCATGGCCTGGCCGTTGAGCTGGTCCAGCACCCGCTCGGAACGCCAGAAATGCATGGACAAGCCCGTGGCGCGCTGCAGGGCAATGCGCACGTTTTCCAGCGCCGACAGGTTGGGGAAGGTGGCCGAAATCTGGAACGAGCGCACAAGGCCGCGACGGGCCACCTGGGCGGGCTTTTCGGTGGTGATGTCCTGCCCATTGAACAGAATCTGTCCGCTGGTCGGAATCAAAAATTTGGTCAGCAGGTTGAACACCGTGGTCTTGCCAGCGCCATTGGGCCCGATGAGCGCGTGGATTTGTCCGCGCTGCACGCTCAGGTTGACACCGTTGACCGCGACAAAGCCCTTGAACTCCTTGACGAGGTTCCGGGTTTCGAGAATGAAATCTTTGGACATGAGGTACAGCAAAGTGGCGAAACGTTCCGGCAGCAATCGAGCCAGAGCGCACTCGCATTCTGGAGCGCCCTTGTCAGTTTCGTGTCATGGTTATCCCGAGGTTTGTCCCGCACGTGTCTCATTCATCAAAAGGTGAACATCGCCAGTGGGACTTGGTCAGATTCGAACACGCAAAAAAAACGCCCTGCAAAACTGCAGGGCGCACAAGCCAGCCCCAAGGGCCGATCAGATCTCAGGCGAACTGAACATGGCCGCTGGCCAGATGCTGGTCCAGCAGAACCTGCAGCGAGCTGTCCGCGCTGTATTGGTACACCGTGAACGCATTGCCATTGACTTCGGTGACACCCTGAGCAAGCCACTGGCCGCTGCCCTGTGTACCGTCGCCGAGCAGATTGCCCAGGCTCACCACATCCTTCGCATCGGCATTCACCACCAGCTGATGCTGGCCATTGGACTGTGCAGGTGTCGCGAGCACATCGGCCAGATTCAGGGTGATCTTCTGAGCCACACCATCTGCCAGATTCACGGTCTTGACACCGTTTTCCAGGGAAGTGTTCACCTCGCTCAAATCCATCGCCTGCGGCGCTGCGATCTGGAACCAGGCATCGCTCATCGCACCCGTGCTGCCATCGGTCTTCGTAAAACTGCCCTCGCCATCGAGCAGGTTGCCATTCTGGACAACGGACGATTCCGCATGAGACACGTTCAGGCTGATGATGCCCACATCGGCCAAGGAGCGAAGCTCACCCGCATCGGTCACGCCATCGCCATTGGCATCCACCCAGACGCGCAAATCAGCAAAATGCGCGTCCTGGGCATCGACCACGCCATCGTGGTTGGTGTCCTGATCTGCCAGTGCCAACCAGCCATCTGCGGCCTTGGAACCATTGGCCAGGGTGGTGGCATTGCCAAACAGCTCGACACCCGAATCCACCTGACCGTTGTGGTTCAGATCCATGACAAGGAGGCCATCGTGACGCTCCACCCAGTCCACGGTCTGCTTGCCGTCGCCGGACAAGTCAAACAGTGCACCTTCTTCGGCAGCAACGGTTTGCACGCCATTGCCATCCAGGTCCAGCACCAGCGGGCTGGCCGTGCTGACGAATGCGGCGGATTGCGAGGTGGGCGCGCTGCCTCCAGCCACCACATAAACCGTCAAGCCTGCCTTGATTTGAGACATCGTGGCTTGATAAGTTCCGCCCCCCGACATCAGCACATTACCCCAAGCATCTTTGAGCTGGTAGTTGCTGCCACCAGAGAGGGTAATTTTGTAGCAAGCGTTGGGAGTTTCTAGAGCAATTGCGTCTGCGTTGGTGAAGTTCAACCGATAGTTGTAACCATCGACCACTGTGCGTGAGCTGATGCGCTCGGCAGGGACAGTCGGCTTATTTGCCGATGCAGAAGCTGGAGAAGATCACGCCGAGCAGGTCGTCGGCGCTGAATTCGCCCGTGATGTCGTTGAGGGCGTTCTGGGCTTGGCGCAGTTCTTCGGCCAGCAGGTCCAGGCTTTGCGCCTGCGCCGCAAGGTGCAACTGGGCCAGCTCCAGGTGCTCGCGCACGCGCAGCAGCGCCTGCACATGGCGCTCACGGGCAATGTAGATGCCCTCGCTGGCCTGCTGCCAACCCGCTTCGTGGAGCAGGCGCTGGCGCAAGGCCTGCAGGCCATCGCCGGTTTTGGCCGACAGCACCACGCCATCGCGGCCTGCTGCCTGCGCGGCATCGGTCTTGTTCCAGATGTCGATGACCGGCACCGCGGCGGGCACGCGCTGCACGAGCGAACGTGCAATCTCGGCATCGGCGGCCGCATAGGCGACCTCATCGGCCCGCGTGAGGTCGTGCAGGAACAGTACGGCGTCAGCCTGCTCGATCTGGCCCCAGGCGCGCTCGATGCCGATCTGCTCAACGGCATCCACACCTTCACCTTCGCGCAGGCCCGCGGTGTCGATCACATGCAGCGGCACGCCTTCGATCTGGATGGTTTGCTGCACCACATCGCGTGTGGTGCCTGCGATGGGCGTGACGATGGCCAGCTCCGCGCCTGCGAGCGCATTGAGCAGTGAACTCTTGCCCGCATTGGGCTGGCCCGCGATCACCACGCGAATGCCCTCGCGCAGCAACGCGCCCTGGCGCGTGCGCTGCAGCACCTGCGCCAGCCGCGCCTGCAGGCGGTCAAGCTGGCCCTGCGCATCGGCCTTCTGTAAAAAGTCGATTTCCTCTTCCGGAAAATCCAGCGTGGCCTCGACCAGCATGCGCAGGTGGATCAAGGCCTCGCGCAGGTCACCGATTTCACGCGAAAAATCACCCGCCAGCGAACGGCTGGCGCTGCGCGCAGCCGCCTCGGTGCTGGCATCAATCAGGTCGGCAATGGCTTCTGCCTGTGCCAGGTCGATCTTGTCGTTGAGGAATGCACGCTCCGAAAACTCACCCGGCTGTGCCACGCGCAGACCCGCCAGCACCGGCTTGCCCGTGGCTGCATCCACGCTGGCTGCGGCCTGCAGACAACGCTGCACCAGCAGCTGCAGCACCACCGGGCCGCCATGGGCCTGCAGTTCGAGCACGTCTTCGCCAGTAAAGGAATGAGGGGCAGCAAAGTAGATCGCCAACCCATGGTCAATGGCACTGCCGTCGGCATCGCGAAACGGCAGGTAGGTCGCCTCACGGGGCTTGAGCTCACGCCCGCACAGCATCTGCACCAGGGCGCCAATGCCCCGCCCCGACACGCGCACGATGCCCACCGCCCCACGCCCTGGCGCGGTGGCGATGGCGACGATCGGTTCCTGGTGACGGGCGAGCATGCGGTGCGCGTTCCGAGCTGTAGGAGGCCGCCCCTGCGGCCGAAAGGTTGGCTGCGTTTTTTGCAGGAGGCCGCCCCTGCGGGCGAGAAATTCGCGAGCAGGGGCTCGCTCCTACAAGGCGTTCAGACTTATTTGAACTTGGGTAGATTGAATTGCGGCGGCACGCCCATGCGGGTGTTGATGATCCATTGCTGGACGATCGACAGCACGTTGTTGGTGATCCAGTACAGCACCAGACCGGCCGGGAAGAAGAAGAACATCACGCTGAACACCAGCGGCATGATCCACATCATCTTGGCCTGCATCGGGTCCGGCGGTGCGGGGTTGAGCGCTGTCTGCAGCAGCGTGGTCAGCGTCATCACGATCGGCAGGATAAAGAACGGATCAGGTGCCGACAGGTCAACGATCCAGCCCACCCAGGGTGCGTGGCGCATCTCGACGCTGGAGAGCAGCACCCAGTACAGCGCAATGAACACCGGGATCTGGATCAGCATCGGGAAGCAGCCGCCCATCGGGTTGACCTTTTCCTCGCGGTAGATCTTCATCATCTCCATCTGCATCTGCTGCGGATTGCTCTTGAGGCGTTCACGCATTTCCATGATGCGGGGGTTGATGGCTTTCATCTTGGCCATGCTCGAATACGCCTTGGCATTCAACCAATAGAAGGCAATCTTGAGCAGCAGCACCAGGGCCATGATCGACCAGCCCCAGTTGTGGATCACTTTGAACAGCTGATCCAGCAGCCAGTACAGCGGCTTGGCCAGCATGGCCAGCCAGCCGTAGTCCTTGAGCAGTTCCAGGCCAGGGGCCAGGGCTTCGAGCTTTTTCTCTTCCTGCGGGCCCACAAACAGCTGGTTGTCGAGTACCTTGCTCTGGCCCGGCGCCACTTCACCCAACGGCGTGATCATGCCCACGGCGTAGAGGTTGTTGTCCACCTTGCGCACGAAGTTTTCGCGCTGGATGCCATCGCCCAGCAGCCATGCCGAAGCGAAATAGTGCTGGACCATGGCCACATAACCATTGGACGAGGTCTTGTCGATTTCCGCCTTGTTCTTTTCGATGTCGGAAAACTCCACCTTGTTGTACTTCTTGGCTTCGGTGTAGATGGCCGGGCCGGTGAAGGTGGAATAAAAAGACGACTCGCCCGCAGGCTTGTTGCCGTCGCGCACCAGCTGCATATAAAGCTGCGGCGACACGGCTGCTGCGCCCTTGTTGATCACTTCATGCTTGACGCCAATGGCGTAGCTGCCACGCTTGAGCGTGTAGGTCTTGACCAGCTTGACGCCGTTGACCTCATCGGACTCGAAGCGCAGGTTCAGCTCGTTCTGACCGTCCTTGAGCTGGCGCTCGCCCGCAAAACGCATGGCGCTCTTGTGGGTGGGCAGCTGAGCGCCGATCAGGCCCGTCTGGGCCACGTAGACGCGGTCCTTGCTCTCGTCAAACAGCACGAAATTCTTCTTCTGGTCCAGCATGTCGGGGTGCTGGGTGAATTCGGCATGCACCAGCGAGCCGCCTTCGGTGTCAAAACGCAGCTTGTACAGATCGGTCTGGACGTCAATCAGCTCACGGGCAGCAGCCGGTGCAGCACTTGCAGGCACCTGCCCCGGACCCGCTGGTGCGACGCTGGCCGACGGCACAGCAGCAGAAGCAGCGGGCGCTTTGGCTGCGGCCGCAGGCTCCACTTTCGGAAAGAAAGTGGCCTTGTGGCCATTGTGGATCTGCCACTGGTCCCACAGCAGAACCATGGAGAAACCAAAAATCACCCAGAGGATGGTGCGACGGATGTCGTTCATGAGGACTTCTTTGAAGAAGGAGAAAGGAATCGGGTGAACAGGCGCGGGGCCTGTTCGGGAACGGGGTCGTGGCCACCTGCACACCAGGGGTGACAACGCACCAGACGCGCCAGCGTCAGGTAGCTGCCCCAGGCTGCGCCGTGCTTTTCAAGCGCTTGCAGCGAATAGGCCGAACAAGTGGGCTCGAAACGACAGGCCGAACCCATCGATGGGCTCAGCAACAGCCGGTAGGTGCGCACCAGACCGATCAGCAGACGCTGCATCATGCCATCACCCCGCGGGCAAACAGTTGTTCGAGCTCCTGACGTACCGCCAGCTTGAGCTGCTCGGAGGTGGCACTGATGAACTGCTTGCGATCAAAGGTTGCGCGCAAGCGCACCACATGGGCGGCATTGGGCAAACGATCGGCAAAGCGGCTGCTCACGGCGTAGATCTGTCGCTTGATGGTGTTGCGGGTCACTGCGCGGCGCGCCCAGCGCTTGGGCACCATCGCCCCCATCCAGACGCCGTCCAAGGCAAAAAGGGCCTGCGCCTCATCGGGTGCAGGCCCTGCCGTATTGGCGATTGCCTCAGGGGTGTCCACGCGTGCCACCAAAGGCAGGCGATGCAAGGCGAAATGCGCTGTGCGGGAAACCGTACCGCCAGCCAGGGCAGCCTGAAATTGCGGGCGTGTCTTGAGACGGTGCACGGCGATCAGACCCCGACTGTGGCTGCCAGCCTTGCGCGAAAGCGCGCTGGCAGCGGCAGCACAATCAGACAGCCAGACGCTTGCGGCCCTTGGCGCGACGTGCGTTGATCACGGCGCGACCACCGCGGGTCTTCATGCGAACCAGGAAGCCGTGGGTACGGGCGCGACGGGTTTTGGAAGGTTGATAAGTGCGTTTCATGACAATTCCTCGGCGCTCCGATTTTTTGGAGCGAAGCCAGCGATTATCGCAAACTTTCGCGGCCCCGGCAAATCCGCACCCGATCAAGCACTTCCGAGGTCATATGAGCCATCCGGGAACACCATGAGAAAACCGGTCCGTTTGTGGTTTATGATGTGCAGCCGCGCAGCCTCTGGCCTGTGGATAAGCTCTTGATAATTCGAGACTTGCCGTACCGGAAACGCCGAATATCCACAAAAACAAGACCCAACATGCCCGAGGGACTGCACCCCGATTCCGCCCCCAATGCCAGCCCTGCGCTGTGGCAGGCTTGCCTGGACGAATTGTCCGGCGAGCTGCCCGAGCAGCAGTTCAACACCTGGATCAAACCCCTGGTCGCACAAGTCAGCGACGATCAGAACAAGCTCACCCTTTTTGTGGCCAACCGCTTCAAGATGGACTGGATCCGTGCCCAGTACGCCCAGAAGCTGAGCCAGATTCTGGAGCGCCTGCAAGGCCAGCCCGTACAGATCGAGTTAGCCCTCACTCCGCGTGAAAGCCCCGCCAGATCTGCCCGTCCGGCGCCCACCGCACTGTCGCCGTCGAGCCCGGAAGTGCTGGACATGCCTGAAGAAGCGCCCAGCCAGGCCTTCCGCAGCCGCCTCAATCCGGCGCTCACCTTTGACACCCTGGTCGAGGGCTCTGCCAACCGCATGGCGCGCGCGGCGGCGATGCATGTGGCCGGTTCGCCCGGCCAGCTCTACAACCCACTGTTCATCTACGGCGGCGTGGGCCTGGGCAAGACGCACCTGATGCACGCCATCGGCAACAAGCTGCTGGCCGACCGGCCGGATGCGAAAGTTCTCTACATCCACGCGGAACAATTCGTGTCGGATGTGGTCAAGGCTTACCAGCGCAAAACCTTTGACGAATTCAAGCACCACTACCACTCGCTCGATCTGCTGCTGATCGACGATGTGCAGTTCTTCGCCAACAAGGACCGCACGCAGGAAGAGTTCTTCAACGCCTTCGAGGCGCTGCTGGCCAAAAAGTCGCACATCGTGATGACCAGCGACACCTACCCCAAGGGCCTGACCGACATCCATGAGCGCCTGGTCTCGCGCTTTGATTCGGGCCTGACGGTGGCGATCGAGCCGCCCGAACTCGAAATGCGGGTGGCCATCCTGATCAACAAGGCCATCAGCGAGGGCAGTGAAATGCCCGAGGAAGTGGCGTTTTTTGTGGCCAAGAACGTGCGCTCCAACGTGCGCGAACTCGAAGGCGCGCTGCGCAAGATCCTGGCCTATTCGCGCTTCAACCAGAAAGAAGTCTCGATCCAGCTGGCCCGCGAGGCCCTGCGCGACCTGCTGTCCATTCAGAACCGACAGATCAGCGTTGAAAACATCCAGAAAACCGTGGCCGATTACTACAAGATCAAGGTCGCGGACATGTACAGCAAAAAGCGCCCGGCCAGCATCGCCCGCCCGCGCCAGATCGCCATGTACCTGGCCAAGGAACTGACCCAAAAGAGCCTGCCCGAAATCGGCGAACTCTTTGGCGGTCGCGACCACACCACCGTGCTGCACGCCGTGCGCAAGATTGGGGGTGAACGCCAACAGCTGACCGAACTCAACCAGCAGCTGCACGTGCTGGAACAGACCCTCAAAGGTTGAGGGGGTACGCCCAGATTCGGCCGCAGGGGCGGCCTCCTACAAAAGCCCAGCCCCTCTGTAGGAGCGAGCCCCTGCTCGCGAAGGGATGGCCGCCACTGCCACCGGAAAAACAGGCGCCGAGGCAGCAAAAAACGGGCAAAAAGCGGCGAAAATGTCAGCTGTTTGCATCCGTTTGCCCAACCGGGCCAACGCCTGAGAAAAACCACCCAAGGTAGACATCCATGATCGTCCTGAAGGCCACCCAAGACAAGCTGCTGTCGGTGCTGCAATCCGTCTCCGGCATTGTGGAACGCCGCCACACCCTGCCCGTGCTGGCCAACGTGCTGATCCGCAAGTCGGGTCGCGCCATCCAGATGACCACCAGCGATCTGGAAATCCAGATCCGCACCACCGCCGAGATGGACGGCGACCCGGGCGACTTCACCACCACCGTGGGCGCGCGCAAGCTGATCGACATCCTGCGCACCATGCCCGGCGACCAGACGGTGAGCCTGGAGTCCTCTCAGGCCAAGGTGATCCTCAAGGGTGGCAAGTCCAAGTTCACGCTGCAAACCTTGCCCGCCGAAGACTTTCCGCTGGTGCAGGAAGCCGCCAGCTTCGGCCCCAAGTTCAGCGTGCCGCAAAAAACGCTCAAGGCGCTGCTGGGCCAGGTCTCGTTTGCCATGGCCGTGCACGACATCCGCTACTACCTCAACGGCATCCTGTTCGTGGCCGAAGGCAAGAAGCTCAGCCTGGTCGCCACCGATGGCCACCGCCTGGCCTTTGCCAGCGCCACGCTCGACGAAGAAGTGCCCAGCAAGCAGGAAGTCATCCTGCCGCGCAAGACCGTGCTCGAACTGCAGCGCCTGCTGAGCGACGCTGAAGGCGCGATCGAGATGCAGTTTGCGAACAACCAGGCCAAGTTCAGCTTTGACG
>JACCDV011128620.1_pt1 | contig 10925 bp, 8 predicted proteins | sample 7446131 | NCBI WGS metagenome assembly JACCDV01 (sample SAMN15323448, study PRJNA562643) | freshwater metagenome | isolation source: river surface water | place: USA:Blue River Watershed | collected 2017-08-17
GAGTTGAACTGATGCAGTATTTGTCGACGCGCGGTCATCCTGATCGCAAACGCTTTTGTGAAATCTTGCTCGAAGGTTTGGCACCTGACGGTGGTTTGTATTTGCCCGAACACTACCCGCAGGTGGACGATGCCACGCTGACGCGCTGGCGCAAGGTCTATCACGAGCAGGGCTATGCCGAGCTGGCGTTTGAGATCCTGTCGCTCTACATCGACGACATTCCTGCGGCTGACTTGAAAGCGCTGTGCAACAAAACCTACACGCAAGAAGTGTTTGGCACTGAAAAAATTGTGCCAGTGCGTCCGCTAGAAGAGGGCTTGTTTGTTGAAGCTTTGTCGAATGGCCCCACCTTGGCTTTCAAAGACATGGCCATGCAATTGCTGGGCAATTTGTTTGAATATGAATTGGCACGTCGCGGTGAAGAGCTGAACATTTTTGGTGCCACCAGCGGTGACACCGGCAGTGCTGCCGAATACGCCATGCGTGGCAAACGTGGTGTGCGTGTGTTCATGACCAGCCCGCACGGGCGCATGAGCCCCTTTCAGCAAGCGCAAATGTTCAGCTTGTTGGATGAGAACATTCACAACATCGCCATCGAAGGTGTGTTTGACGATTGCCAAGATTTGGTAAAAGCAGTCTCCAACGATTTGGCTTTCAAAAACAAATACAAAATTGGAACAGTCAACTCGATCAACTGGGCGCGTTTGTTGGCGCAGGTGGTGTATTACTTTGCTGGTTATTTTCAAGCCACCACACGCAATGCGCAGCAGGTCAGCTTCACGGTGCCAAGCGGCAACTTTGGCAATGTGTGCGCCGGTCATGTGGCGCGCATGATGGGTTTGCCCATCCACACTTTGGTGGCGGCCACCAACGAAAACGATGTGCTCGACGAATTTTTCCGCACCGGCGTGTACCGTGTGCGCGGCAGTGCCGACACGCACGAAACATCGAGCCCCTCGATGGATATTTCAAAAGCCAGCAACTTCGAACGCTTTGTGTTCGACCTGCTGGGCCGCGATGCTGCGTTGACCAACGATTTGTTTGGCGCGCAGTTGTCCAAACATGGGCGTTTTGATTTGAGTGGCAATCCGCACTTTGCACAGGCGGCCACACGCTATGGTTTTGCCAGTGGCAAGAGCACGCATGCCAATCGTTTGGCGACCATCCAAGATGTTCACAAGCGCTTTCATGAAATGATCGACACCCACACCGCCGACGGTGTGAAGGTGGCCCGTGAACATGTGCAAACCGGCGTGCCCATGATCGTGCTTGAAACTGCCTTGCCCATCAAATTTGCCGCCACCATCGTGGAGGCTTTGGGCCAAGAGCCTCCGCGCCCACCTAAGTTTGATGGCATCGAAGCCTTGCCTCGCAAAGTGCATGTCATGCCTGCTGATGTGGCACAGGTCAAAGCCTACATTTCTCAGCACTGCGATCGCGTATGAAAGTCGTCGCCTTCGCGGGATATTCCGGTTCAGGAAAAACCACTTTGGTGGAACTGTTGATCGTGGCCATGCGAATGCGTGGTTTGCGTGTGTCGGTCATCAAACATGCGCATCATTCGTTTGACATCGACCAGCCCGGCAAAGACAGTTGGCGCCATCGCGAAGCGGGTGCGTTTGAGGTGTTGGTCGCATCAAACCAACGTTTGGTATTGCAACGCCAGTTTGAAAAACCTGCGCAGCTGTCGGTGCATCATTTGTTGGCCGAGGTGTATGACGGTGTGGATTGGGTGTTGGTGGAAGGATTCAAGCAAAGCGATTTGTTGAAAGTGGAGGTGTGGCGACTAGCTTCCAACCAACCCGTGCGCTACCCGGATGATGATTTTGTGGTGGCCATCGCGACCGACTCGCCTGAGCAATTGCCACAGCCCACGCAACGCCCCTTGCTCGATTTGAACAGTCCAGAAGAAGTGTGCGATTGGCTGTTGGCCAACCAAGACCGTTTCGAATACCAACCCTTGCAAGTGTGATGAACCGTCCTGCCTTGTTGTCATTGACCGATGCCTTGCCGCAGTTGCTGTCGCATGCGCATCGCTTGTCGGGTGTGGATGTGGTGTCTACTTTTGATGCCGATGATCGCGTGTTGGCGCAAGATGTGGTGTCCGCTTTGCAAGTGCCACCACAAGACAACAGTTCGATGGATGGTTACGCCGTGCGCGTGGCCGATTGCACTTCAGGCGAGGCTGTGTTGCGCGTCACGCAGCGCATTCCCGCTGGCTCGCACGGCGTGGCTATGCATGCGGGTGAAGCAGCGCGTATTTTCACCGGCGCCCCCATTCCAGCTGGTGCTGATGCTGTGGTCATGCAAGAAGATTGCGAAGCGTTAGAGGGCGACCAAGTCAAAGTGTTGAAAGCTCCTAGCGAGGGGCAGTGGATTCGTCGTTCGGGCGAAGATGTCAGCCGTGGCGACACAGTGCTCCACGCTGGTACACGACTCAACCCCGCAGCTTTAGGCTTGGCCGCGAGCGTGGGCTTGGCAATCTTGCAAGTGGCCAAGCGCCCCAAGGTGGCTTTGTTTTCAACCGGTGATGAATTGGTCATGCCGGGCGATGTGGCACCTGAAAACATGGCACCCGGTGCGATTTACAACTCCAACCGTTTTTTCTTGCGCGCCATGTTGCAGCGTTTGGGTTGCGAGGTGAGCGACTTGGGCATCGTGCCCGATCAACGCGAAGCCACGATGCAGGCATTGCAACACGCCGCGCAATCGCACGATTTGATTTTGACCAGCGGCGGCGTGTCGGTGGGCGAAGAAGACCACATCAAACCCTCGGTGCAAGCTTTGGGTGAATTGAACTTGTGGCAACTCGCCATCAAACCTGGCAAACCCTTCGCCTATGGCAGTGTGCGACGAGAAACTGTTCAACAGACGCAAAATAGACACGAGGCACAACCCTCAGCGTCATGCCACTTCATGGGGTTGCCTGGCAACCCCGTGTCGAGCTTTGTCACATTCTTGTTGTTGGTGCGTCCCTTTGTGTTGGCCTTGCAAGGTGCTGCGCACACTGACATCACGCGCACCGCGATGACCGCGCATTTCGATTGGCCGCGCGCTGACAAGCGACGCGAATTTTTGCGCGTACGTCGCAATGCCCAAGGCGGGCTCGATTTGTTTCCCAACCAAAGTTCAGGCGTGCTCACCTCTGCCGTGTGGGGCGATGGGGTGATTGACAACCCCGCAGGGCAAACCATTGCCAAAGGTGATACGGTTCAATTCATTTCTTTTGCGGAGTGGTTGGCATGAGTGCAACTGTGCATGTGACCGTGCGTTACTTTGCCTCGATTCGCGAAGCCATCGGGCATGGCAGCGAAACGGTCAATACGACCGCGCACACATTGGCTGAGTTGCGCGACACCTTGATTGCAAGAGGCGCACCCTACGCGGATGTGTTGGCCAAAGGTCGCGCGGTGCGGATGGCCTTGAACCAAACGGTGTGCGACGACTTGGCCGCCATCAAAACAGGCGACGAAGTAGCCTTCTTCCCTCCCGTGACCGGTGGTTGAACATGTCCTTCACCGTTGCCATTCAAACCGAAGACTTCGATGTGCAACACGAAGTGGCGCAACTGCGCAGTGGCGATGCACGCGTCGGTGCGGTGTGTGTTTTTTTAGGCACGGTGCGTGAACGCAACGATGGCAGCGCGGTCTCCAGCATGGAGCTCGAACACTATCCCGGCATGACCGAGAAATCGATCCAAGCCATGCTCACGCAAGCGCAAGAAAAGTTTGACATTTACGCCGCGCGTGTGATTCACCGTGTGGGCTTGCTGCATCCCGAAGACCAAATCGTGATGGTGGCTGTCACGTCTGCCCACCGTGGCATGAGCTTTCAGGCCTGCGAGTTTTTGATGGACTACCTCAAAACCCAAGCACCATTCTGGAAAAAAGAAGTCACCCCAGAGGGCGCGCGCTGGGTCGATGCCCGCGTCAGCGACGACCAAGCGCTGGCGCGTTGGGGTATTGCACTCAGCAACTCTGGCAGCTGACGCTGCCCTGAGCCTGCCTTGAGCTTGCATCAAGGTTTTGAGGCCTTTTGGCTGCTCCAGAAGCCCCTTCGCTTGACCTAAGTCAACTCGACTAAGCTTGTCACCACTTGAAATGATGGCAACCAGCCTCAGGTAATTGCCAGTAAACAAGTTTTGGAGTGCTTATGCGAGTTGACAAACTCACCACCAAATTTCAAGAAGCCCTGGCTGAAGCGCAAACCCTGGCGCTGGGCAGTGACCACGCTTACATCGAGCCTTCTCATGTGCTGGTCGCCATGTTGCGCCAAGACGATGGCCCCAAGTCGTTGTTGCAACGCGCAGGTGCCAATGTGAATGGTTTGGTAACGGCCGCTGAAGCTGCGATGAACCGTTTGCCCAAAGTGGAGGGGCAAGAGCAAGTGCAAGTGGGGCGCGATTTGGTCTCGCTCATTCAAGCGGCTGAAAAAGACGCCATCAAACGCGGCGACCAGTATGTGGCCAGCGAATTGTTTTTGTTGGCCATGTGCGACCACAAAGGCGAGTGGGGCAAACTCATGCGCGAAAACGGTCTGTCGCGCAAATCGCTCGAGTCAGCTGTGAACACCGTGCGCGGCGGACAAAAAGTAGACAACGCCGACAGCGAAGGCCAACGCGAAGCGCTCAAAAAATACTGTCTCGACCTGACTGAACGCGCGAGACAAGGCAAGCTCGATCCTGTGATTGGCCGTGACGACGAAATCCGCCGCGCCATTCAAGTGTTGCAACGTCGCAGCAAAAACAACCCCGTGCTGATCGGTGAACCTGGCGTTGGCAAAACCGCCATCGTCGAAGGTTTGGCGCAGCGCATTGTGGCGGGGGAAGTGCCTGATTCACTCAAAGGCAAGCGCGTGCTTTCACTCGACATGGCGGCCTTGTTGGCCGGTGCGAAATTCAGAGGCGAATTTGAAGAGCGTTTGAAAACCGTGTTGAACGAACTCGCCAAAGATGAAGGGCAAACCATTGTCTTCATCGACGAGTTGCACACCATGGTGGGGGCCGGTAAAGCCGAGGGCGCGATGGATGCGGGCAATATGTTGAAGCCTGCTTTGGCGCGTGGCGAATTGCATTGCGTCGGAGCCACAACATTAGATGAATACCGCAAGTACATTGAAAAAGATGCTGCCCTCGAGCGTCGTTTTCAAAAAATCATCGTCGGCGAACCGTCGGTTGAAGCGACCATTGCCATCTTGCGTGGTTTGCAAGAAAAGTACGAAGTGCACCATGGTGTTGAAATCACCGACCCCGCCATCGTGGCGGCGGCCGAGTTGTCGCACCGTTACATCACCGACCGTTTCTTGCCCGACAAAGCGATTGATTTGATCGACGAAGCTGCGGCCAAAATCAAAATCGAAATTGATTCCAAGCCGGAAGTGATGGACAAACTCGACCGCCGTTTGATTCAACTCAAGATCGAACGCGAAGCGGTGCGCAAAGAAAAAGACGAAGCCTCACAAAAGCGCATGGAGTTGCTCGAAGAAGAAATCAAAAAGATCGGCAAAGAATATGCTGATTTAGAAGAAATTTGGAAATCAGAAAAAGCCACCGCACAAGGCGGTGCTCAGATCAAAGAAGAAATTGATCGCATGCGTTTTCAAATTGAAGAACTCACCCGTAAGGGCGACTTCAACAAAGTGGCCGAGTTGCAATATGGCAAATTGCCCGAGCTTGAAAAACGCATGAAAGAAGCCAATGCACGCGAAAGCGGCAAGATCGAAGACGGCGTGCACCGTTTGCTGCGCACCCAAGTGGGCGCTGAAGAAATTGCCGAAGTGGTGGCGCGTGCTACCGGCATTCCGGTGTCCAAACTCATGCAAGGCGAGCGCGACAAGTTGCTGCAAATGGAAGACAAATTGCACCAGCGTGTGGTCGGGCAAGAAGAAGCCATTACGGCAGTCGCCAACGCCATTCGCCGCTCGCGTGCGGGGTTGGGTGACCCCAACCGTCCCACGGGTTCGTTCTTGTTTTTAGGCCCCACCGGTGTGGGCAAAACAGAGTTGTGCAAAGCGCTTGCTGGCTTTTTGTTTGACAGCGAAGACCACATGATTCGCATCGACATGAGCGAGTTCATGGAGAAGCACTCGGTCAGCCGTTTGGTCGGTGCGCCCCCCGGCTATGTGGGCTACGACGAAGGCGGTTACTTGACCGAAGCCGTGCGTCGCAAACCCTACAGCGTGTTGTTGCTCGACGAGGTGGAAAAAGCCCACCCCGATGTTTTCAACATCTTGTTGCAAGTGTTAGACGATGGTCGCCTGACTGATGGCCAAGGCCGCACGGTGGACTTCAAAAACACCGTGATCGTGATGACCTCCAACATTGGTTCGCCCATCATCCAAAGCATGGTGGGACAAGACCCACAAGACATCAAAGACGCGGTATGGGACGAACTCAAAAGCCACTTCCGTCCCGAGTTTTTGAACCGGATTGACGAAACCGTTGTGTTCCATGGCTTGGATGCCGAGCACATCGCCAAAATTGCGGACATCCAGTTGCAAATTTTGGCGCAGCGTTTGGCCAAGATGGACCTCACCCTGCAAGTGCCACCTGCTGCCTTGGCAGAGTTGGCCAAGGTCGGTTTCGACCCCGTGTTTGGGGCGCGCCCCTTGAAGCGTGCGATTCAACAGCGCATTGAAAACCCGCTCTCCAAGCTGTTGCTCGAAGGCAAGTTTTTGCCCAAAGACACCATCGCCGTCAGCGTCGATCCGGTCCGTGCGCCGGGGGAGTTTGCGTTCGCCAAAGCTTGAACGCAGCGCATGGCGAAACTCTGAGGCCTAGTGGGCGCTAAACCTTGCTTGTCGCCCACTAGACGCCTCGCTTTTGCGAAGCAGGTACGATTCGCCAATGACTACCTTGGCCCAAACAGACACGCCGTGGCGCAACGACGCCACGGTCATTGGCTTGGTCGGGCTGGCACATGCCAGCTCGCACTTTTCACACCTGCTTCTACCGCTCATGTTTCCGGTGTTCGGCAAAACATTTGGGCTCAGCTATTCCGAAATGGGTTTGCTGATGTCGGTGTTTTTCGTGGTCTCAGGCATTGGGCAAGCCTCGGCAGGTTTTGTGGTGGATCGTTTTGGCGCGCGCCCCGTGATGTTTGTGTCAGTCGCCATCATGGCTATGGCATGTCTGGTGGCCTCAGTCGCCACCAACTATGCGGGACTGATGTTGGCTGCGGCCATGCTGGGCATCGGCAACTGTTCGTTTCATCCGGTGGACTTCACCATCCTCAACCATAAAGTGTCGGGCCCTCGCTTGGGTTATGCCTTTAGTGCGCATGGTCTGACGGGCAATTTGGGTTGGGCCATTGCGCCCGTGTTCATGTTGAGTTTGAGCACATGGTTTGACTGGCGTGCAGCTTATGTGGGAGCCGCTTTGTTTTTCTTGGCCATTTTGTTGCTGTTGTGGCTCAACCGCGAGTCCTTACACACCGACGTGGAGCCAACCAAAGATAAAACCACTGACGACCATGTGCTGGCCTTTTTGAAAATACCGGTGGTGTGGTGGTGCTTTGCATTTTTCTTGCTCTCCACCATGACCTTGGCGGTGGTGCAGAGTTTTGCAGTGTCTATTTTGCAAGCCATGCACCAAGTGACGTTTGAGGCTGCCACCATGACGCTCACGGCTTACATGTTGAGCGCCGCTGCGGGCATGTTTGTGGGCGGCTTTGTGGCCGCACGTTGGCCCCTCCAAAGCGACAAAGTGGTGGCTGCATGCATGACTGTTGCCGCGCTGTGCATGGCCTTGTGTGGCAGTGGTTGGCTCGAAGGCCTGGCCACCATGGTGATCTTGGCCGCCACAGGTCTGGCCATTGGCGTGGGCGGCCCCTCGCGCGACATGATGATCAAAAAAGCCACACCTAAAGGTGCCACAGGGCGTGTGTATGGCATTGTTTACTCGGGGCTGGATGTGGGCTTTGCCATTGCACCTTTGGTGTTTGGTGTGTTCATGGACCACGGTTGGTATGGCGCGACTTTGCTCGGTGCGGCCACGGTGTTGTTGCTCAGCGTGTTGGTGGCTTTGGGTGTGGGACGACGCACGGTGCAGGTTTAAAAAAAATAAGGTTGACGGATGACACAACAAAACACCCCCACCCATGCAACACAAATGGCCGGCCACTTGCTGGTCGAATGCCTGATCGCGCAGGGCGTGACCCATGCGTTTGGCGTGCCCGGCGAGAGTTACCTTGCGGTGTTGGACGGTTTTCATGCCTACCAAGACCAGATTCAGTTCATCACCAACCGCCAAGAGGGTGGGGCGACCTTCATGGCAGACGCCCAAGGCCGTTTAACAGGCCGTCCAGGCGTTTGTTTTGTCACCCGAGGGCCTGGGGCCACCAATGCCTCGATCGGGGTGCACACGGCCTTTCAGGACAGCACCCCGATGGTGTTGTTTGTGGGCGATGTCGGCAGCGACTTTCGCGACCGCGAAGCCTTTCAAGAGGTCGACTACAACAGCTTCTTTGGCCCCAGCACCCGAGGCATGGCCAAGCGCGTTGAGCGCATCGATGACCCCGAGCGCATTCCAGAATATGTGGCCCGTGCCTTCGCGACCGCCATGAACGGTCGCCCGGGCCCCGTGGTGTTGGTTTTGCCCGAAGACATGTTGGTGCGACAAGTGCGTGCGCGTCCCTTGCCTCGGGTAGAGCCTGTCGAAGCTTGGAGCGACCCCGGTGCCTTGCGCCAGCTGCGCGAAATGCTGCTGGCGTCCAAACGCCCCTTCGTGATTGCCGGTGGCAGTGGCTGGACGCCGCAATCCGCGCAAGCCTTGCAGCGTTTTGCTGAAAACTGGAAATTGCCTGTGGGCAATGCCTTTCGTTTTCAAGACACATTCGACAACCACCACCCCCAATACGCGGGTGATGTGGGCATTGGCATCAACCCCAAACTCGCGCAGCGTGTGCGAGAGAGCGATTTGATTCTGGCCATCGGCCCCCGCTTGGGCGAAATGACCACCAGCGGCTACACCTTGTTGCAAGCCCCCAAGCCGCAACAAACGCTGGTGCACATTCATGCCAGTGCCGAAGAGCTCAACCGTGTGTACCAAGCTGACTTGGCGATTTTGTCCACCATGAACGCCGCGGCGCGTTCGCTCGAGGTGCTGACAGCACCCACCCAATTGCCTTGGGAAGCTTGGACCGCACAGGCTCACGCCGACTACCTCGATAACCTCAAGCCACAAACCTTGCCGGGTGACATTGACATGCCAAGCATCGTCAACACCGTCAGCCGTTTGTTGCCGCCTGACGCAGTGTTCACCAACGGCGCGGGCAATTTTGCGAGTTGGTTGCATCGCTTTCACCAGCATCACGGTTTGGCACACGGCCACAAAGTGCAGTTGGCCCCCACGGTGGGCTCAATGGGCTACGGTGTGCCTGCAGGCATTGCGGCGAATATCCTGACTGGACGCACCGTGTTCACCATCGCAGGCGATGGTGACTTTTTGATGAACGGACAAGAGTTAGCCACTGCCGTTCAGTTCGGCGCCAAAACCATCATCGTGCTGCTCAACAATGGCGTTTACGGCACCATCCGCATGCACCAAGAGCGAGAGTTTCCAACGCACCTGAGCGGCTCTACCCTTAACAACCCGAGCTTTGCCGAGTTGGCCAAGGCCTATGGCTATGCCGGCGTGCGCATCACCCGCACACAAGAGTTTGAAGCCGCTTTCAAAGAGGCATTGGCCAGAGAGCAGGGCACCTTGATTGAAGTGATGATCGATGCCGACATCATCACCACTCGCGGCACGCTGAGTGCCATTCGTGATGCTGCGCTGGCCAAACAAGCTAAGTCTTGAATTTGTGTCAATAAAAAAAGGGCCTCGTGAGAGGCCCTTTTTGTTTCAGCGAATTTGAAAATCAGCTGAGGTGCTTGCCGATCAAGCCAGCCAATTCAAACATGGTGACTTGACCTTTGCCGAACACAGCACGCAATTTGTCATCAGCGTTGATGTTGCGCTTGTTGACTTTGTCTTGCAGACCGTGCTTCTTGATGTATGTCCACAACTTGCTGACCACTTCGGTGCGTGGCACAGCGGTGTTGCCGATCACAGCAGCCAAAGCAGCGCTAGGTGTCATGGCTTTCATGAACGCTGCGTTGGGGGTGCGCTTTTTAGCAGGCGCTTTTTTCTTTGCAACTTTTTTAGCTGCTGGCTTTTTAGCGGCTACTTTTTTAGCAACAGGCTTCTTGGCTGCTGGCTTTTTAGCAGCTGGCTTTTTCGCTGCCACTTTTTTAGCAGCAGGCTTCTTAGCGGCTACTTTTTTCGCGGCTGGCTTTTTAGCAGCTACTTTCTTTGCAGCTGGTTTTTTAGCTGCGACTTTTTTTGCGGGCGCTTTTTTAGCGGCGGGTTTTTTCTTTGCAGTTGCCATGATTGAATTTCCTTCTAGAAGTTGTAAATCAATTGCCCTCGAAAGATGAACTTTCTCGAACAAGGCGAATACTAATAGAGAAAGAGCCACTTTCCAAGCGAAAAATCACTTTTTTCACTCGAGAATGTTGTTTTTTTCGAAGGTGCGATAGTGCGTTTCTCCTCTGACAACAGCTCTTCGCGATGCACGCAGTCATGCGACGCCTTTTTTCAAGCCACGCAACACCGCATTCACAGGTGATTTTTTGTAAAAAAGCTTTCCGCAATACGAAAAATTAAAATGCTGCGCCGCAATATTTTTTCTTGATATGAGAAATAGAATTTTGTATTGAGAAAATATATCTATAAGCCATTGAAATTAAACAATAAAAATATATTCTTATATAAGACATAAGAGGTTGATTTGGTCTTATATAAGACTTATAGTCAAGCCATCGATGTGAACAGATGAATCCATCCCCACATCGTCAGATTTGCCTTTAACTACCTCTGGAGTGAAACATGCCTCAATCACTGAACGAACAACTCAGCCGCGAACAACAAATTGCCGCCCTCGAAA
>JACCDV010148732.1_pt1 | contig 10921 bp, 10 predicted proteins | sample 7446131 | NCBI WGS metagenome assembly JACCDV01 (sample SAMN15323448, study PRJNA562643) | freshwater metagenome | isolation source: river surface water | place: USA:Blue River Watershed | collected 2017-08-17
CGGCCAAGACGGTCAACCGGCACCGGGGCGGCGCCGTGCTGCTGCAGGAACCCGAGCTGGTGGGCCGCATCGTGGCCGATGTGCGCCGTGCCGTGCCTGCGCACATCCCGGTGTCGGCCAAGATGCGGCTGGGCTACGAGGACGATGCCCTGGCCGAAGACTGCGCACAGGCCATCGAGGCCGGTGGCGCAAGCGACCTGGTGGTGCACGCCCGCACCAAGGTCCATGGCTACAAACCGCCCGCCTACTGGGACCGGATTGCCGACATTCGCCAGCGCGTGAAGCTGCCGATGGTGGCCAATGGCGAAATCTGGAGTGTGGAAGATGCCAAGCGTTGCCGCGAGGTCACAGGCTGTGAGCGCCTGATGATCGGGCGCGGCCTGGTCAGCGACCCGGGGCTGGCGCTGGCCATTGGGCAGGCTGCGTCAGGCCAGGTCGTGCCCTGGTCGGTGGTGCGCGGCCTGATGCCGGGCTTCTGGCAGAACATTTGCAGCCGCGTGGCGCCGCGCCACCGGGCAGGGCGGCTCAAGCAATGGCTCAATTACCTGCGCCGCACCTATCCTGAAGCGCAGCTGGCGTTTGACGAGTTGCGGCTGGTGCATGACACGCCGCGCATCGAGGCCTGGCTTGGGCAGAACGCCTGTGCCCAGCCCGTCACTGGGGCGCAGCGAGCTGCGCCTGAACTTCACTGAGCAGCTGTTGCAGCCTTGGCGCCAGTGCGGCGTAGGCCGATCGCACGGCCTGAAGATCGGGTTGCTTGCTCAGCCCTTCCACTTCGACGATCTGCTCAACCAGTGCGGGCACGCAGAACACAGGGGCAAAGCCCTTGAATTGGTGCAGCAGCCGGTTCATGCCCGGCAGGTCGCCGTTGTCAAGCAGGGAGGCCATTTGGGGCAAGTCCTCGGCCAGGGACTGCTGAAGGGTGACCAGCAGGGTCTGGACGCCTTGCTGGTCGCCGATGTATTCCATGGCCCGTTCAATGCTCAGGCAGGGGGTGCTGGCGGCGGTCATGAAAAATCCTTATTAATCAAAAGTATTTAATTTTAATCAAGCAATTGGTCCATGCCGCCCAAGGGGATGAAGCGCCCCTTGGCAAACAGCAGACGGGTCGGGCCGCGCATCGCCCTGGACTGCACCGGGTGGCTCACATCGCCGGGGTAGCAAAGAATGCGCTGACCTTCCTCATCGAAGGGGTGGGGTTCGATCAGGGCCGGTGGTCGCTGTTTCGCTTCGTCCAGCGCCTGCTGGACCGTTTGGTGTGCCTTGAGCTCATACAGGCTCATGATCTGGGGCGCCACCAGGTCAATTTCTGCGGCAGCGTAGCGGGCGAGCGCCTGCCGTGGCGTGAGCCAGACACTGTCGGTGGTCTCGAAGTCGTCGTGGCGGGCGATCTGGTCGTCACACACGCGGGCCAGGAAAAACCGGGTGTCAAAGCGCTTGTTGGTCACTGCAGGCTGGCGCGGCGTGATCCAGCGGGACCAGGGCAGCAGTGCCTCGGTGTTCAAGCACAGACCGCCGCTGATCAGGCTCTGGTGCCAGCCGCCCGGACTTGCCGACGCACGCAGCTGCGCGGCCAGACTGGGGCCCTGCTGGTCCTGAGCGGCCAGAACACCACATTCCTCGAAGGCTTCACGCAAGGCCGCCATGAAAAGGCCCGCGGCGCGCGAAGGCTCCAGATCAGGTTCGTGCAGGCGTTCCTGCAGCCGCGCGGGTGTCTCGCTCAGGCAAGACAGCACTGGCTGGGCGTGGTCCTGCGCATCGACCTTGCCGCCGGGAAAGACATAGGCGCCGCCCAGCACCTGCGATGCCTGGGCACGGCGCATCAGCAGGACTTGCAGCCCTTCCTCGCTGTCACGCAGCAGCAGCACCGAGGCAGCGTCCACAGGCGGGGTGGTGATGGTTTCGTAATTCATGTCCATAGAGGTTCGGGTGGGTACTGTCCCTGTCCTGTCATGCTGGCAACAGCGATCAGTATCGCGTCTCGCTAGAGTACACCACCACCGACTGTGCTTCGCCGTGTCCTCTGGTCGACACCGGGTGCAGTGAAACGGGTGATTTGCAGTCAGGAGTCAACAGCATGGGTATCGATTTCAAAGGCCGAGTGGCCATCGTCACGGGTGCAGGTGGAGGTTTGGGCAAGCAGCACGCCTTGTTACTGGCATCGCGTGGCGCCAAGGTGGTTGTCAATGACCTGGGCGGCGATGTGCATGGTGTGGGGGGCTCGGTGTCCGCTGCGCAGAAGGTCGTGGATGAAATCCGTGCGGCAGGGGGTGAAGCCATCGCCAATGGGGCTTCGGTGACCGATTTCGAGGCCGTGCAGAAAATGGTGCAACAGGCCATGGACACCTGGGGCCGGGTCGACATCCTCATCAACAATGCGGGCATCCTGCGCGACAAGAGCTTTGCCAAGATGGATCTGGCCGACTTCAAACTCGTGATGGATGTTCATGTGATGGGGGCGGTCCATTGCACCAAGGCGGTGTGGCCGATCATGCAGGCGCAGAACTACGGACGCATTGTCATGACCACGTCTTCCAGCGGTCTGTATGGCAACTTCGGTCAGGCCAACTACGGCGCCGCCAAAATGGCCCTGGCGGGCCTGATGCAGACTTTGTCGATCGAAGGTGAGAAGTACGGCATCCGCGTCAACTGCCTGGCGCCCACGGCCGCCACCCGCATGACCGAAGGGCTGATGCCACAGGCCGTGCTGGAAGCGCTGGAGCCGCAGGCGGTGTCCCCGGCAATGTTGGTGATGGCCTGCGAAGACGCGCCCACCCGCACCATTCTGTGTGCCGGGGCGGGCAGTTTCGAAGTCGCGAACATCACGCTCACGCAGGGCATTCATCTGGGCACGGGCGCCGATGTCCCCGAGCGCCTGCTGGCCGCGATGGACCAGGTGCGTGACCGCTCTGGCGAGACGGTGCCTCTGGCCGGCTCCGAGCAGGGCAGCCTGGAAGTCGGCAAGGCCATGAAGGCCCACGGGCACTGAGCCGACTCAGCGCGTGCTGTTCACACGCTCGGCCACGGCCTGGCCGAGCTCGATCACCGCCATCGCGTAGTAGCTGCTCCAGTTGTAGCGGGTCACCACATAGAAGTTTTCCGTGCCGGCCACATAGCTGGGCGTGGCCTCGCCGTTGCGCAACTCGATCAGGGCCAGCGGCCCCTCGTGCTGCAGGGCGGCGCCTTCCAGCTGTGCGCCCTTGGCCGTGAATGACGACACATTGAAGGTGGGCAGGATGTCGGGCGCCAGCAAGGCGTCCATCTCGGTCTGGCCCGGGGTGAGCGTCACCGGGTAGTGGGTGGGCAACCCGGACTTCCAGCCAAAGGCCTTGAAGTAGTTGGCCACAGACCCGATCGCGTCGGCCGTGCTGTTGAAAAGGTCGATGCAGCCATCCCCATCAAAATCTACAGCGTAGTGGTTCCAGCTGGAGGGCATGAACTGCGGCATGCCCATGGCCCCGGCGTAGCTGCCGCGTATGCTCAGTGGATCGGTGCCGGCTCGCTGGTTCAGCCGCAGAAATTGCTCCAGCTCACCTCTGAAAAAAGCCTGCCGTTCGGCAGCCCGGGGGTGCGCCGACGGAAAGTCGAAGGCCAGTGTGGCCAGTGCATCGACCACGCGGAAGGTGCCCATGTGCTGCCCATAGAGCGTCTCGACGCCCAGAATGCCCACAATGACCGCGGCAGGGACGCCAAACGTTTGCTCGGCACGTTCCAGTGTTGTTCGGTACCGTTGCCAGAAGGCCGCACCCGCCTCCACACGGCGGGGTTCAATGAAGCGGCTGCGGTAGGCGGCCCAGTTTTTGGCCGCAGGACTGGGTGCGGGCAGCACCAGTTGCTCAATCAGCGGAATGCGTCGGGCTTTGGCGATCTGCGCCTGCATCCAGTCGGTCGGCAAGGACAGCCTCGAAGCGGCATCTTCGGCCCATTGCCTGGCATCGCTGCGGTTGGCATAGCTGTCGCTCGCCGCGGGCGCGGCCTGGGCTTTGCCAGGGCGGCGGTTCTGGGCGTTTTTGGCGGGCTTGTGTTTGCTGCCGGATTTGGCCGCATGGCTTTTGGGATGGGCTGAGGGCTTTCTGGAAGTGGGTTCTGCCTGGCTGGGCAGCAGGGCGGTCAGGCCCATCAGCAGGCCGAGCACCCCGGCGAGTTGACGGATTTTTCGGGCTGGGAAGAGGGGGACTGCAGACATGGCGGCAGTGTAATCGGGGCGGTCTTGTGTGCGCCGGGCTTGATCCATGTCCAAGGCTGGCAAAAACGACGTGATAAGCTGAAAGCCGGAAAAAATGCCATTACAAGGCAGGCTTGCTTGCCAAGCAGAGGACGACACAGCCCATGGGCGCCACAGGTTACTTCACACATCCCGATTGTTTCAAACATGAAATGGGAGCAGGGCATCCCGAATGTCCCGAACGCCTGAGTGCGATTGAGGACCGCTTGCTGATTTCAGGGGTGGACATGGCCCTCACGCGCCGGGAGGCACCGCCTGCAGCCCTGGCCGACATCGAGCTGGCCCACGGGCGCATGCATGTGGCGGCCTTGCGTGGCCTGACCGATGTGCTGCGCGAGGACATGGCGGCCGGCGGGCCCGCCCACACCCCGCTCGACCCCGACACCATGATCAACGCCCACACCTGGGATGCGGCCTTGCGCTCTGCCGGTGCCGCCATCATGGCCACCGATGCGGTGATCGAGGGCGAACTGGAAAACGCCTTCTGTGCGATACGCCCTCCCGGACACCATGCCTGCCGCGACAAGGCCATGGGCTTCTGCTTTTTCAACAATGTGGCGATTGCGGCCAAGCATGCGGTCGAGCGCCATGGCCTCAAGCGCGTGGCGATCGTTGACTTCGATGTCCACCACGGCAATGGGACCGAGGACATTGTGGCGGGGGACGACCGGATCCTGATGGTCAGCTTTTACCAGCATCCTTTTTATCCCGAAGGTGGCTCCGCCTCGAACGCTGCAAATCTGGTGAATCTGCCGGTGCCTGCCTACACCAAGGGCATGGACATCCGGGAGTTGATCGAGATGATGTGGATACCGCGTCTGGAGTCCTTCAAGCCGGAACTGATCCTGATCAGTGCCGGTTTTGATGCCCACCGTGAGGACGACATGGGGCAGCTGGGTCTGGTCGAGCAGGACTATGCCTGGATCACTCAGCGTCTGAAGAATGTGGCGATGCGTTTTTGCAAGGGCCGCATCGTCAGTTGTCTGGAGGGGGGCTACAACCTCAGTGCGCTCTCGCGCAGCGTTGAAGCGCATCTTCGGGTGCTGGCCGACGTCTGAGCTGACCTGCTTGGGGCGCTTTCGGCCACAATCGGTGGCATGAACACCGCCTCCCAAACCTTGTCTGATGGCGAACTGCGCCACACGCGCGACGCGCGTGGCGTGCACCGCCTGACGCTGAACAGCCCTCACACCTTCAATGTCCTGGGCGAGTCCATGCTGACGGCCCTGCAGCAGGCCATTGAGCACATTGCCGCTGACAGCGAAGCCCGCGCGCTGGTGCTGGCTGCCGAGGGCAAGGCTTTTTGCGCAGGGCACAACCTCAAGGAAATGAAGGCGCAGCCGCAGCTGGCGTATTACCAGCGCCTGTTTGCCCAGTGCACACGCATGATGCTGTCCTTGCGCAAGTTGCCGGTGCCGGTCATCGCACGGGTGCAGGGGGTGGCCACGGCAGCCGGTTGCCAGCTGGTGGCCCAGTGTGATCTGGCGGTGGCGGCGGATTCGGTCCGCTTTGGTGTCAATGGCATCGATGTGGGCCTGTTCTGCGCCACACCCAGCGTGCCGCTGTCCCGCAACATGCAGCCCAAGCAGGCGATGGAGATGCTGCTGACCGGCGGTTTCATCGATGCGGCCGAGGCGCAGCGGCGTGGACTCGTCAACCGCGTGGTCCGTGCCGAGCAGCTGGATGCCGAGGTGGAGTCCCTGCTGCAGGCCATCCTGGCCAAGCCCCGGCTGGCGCTGGCCATGGGCAAGCAGCTGTTCTACCAGCAGGCCGAAATGGGCATCGAAGCGGCTTACCAGCTGGCGGGCCAGACCATGGCCTGCAACATGATGGACGAGGTGGCGCAGGAAGGGGTGCAGGCCTTCATCGACAAGCGGGAGCCGACATGGCGAACCTGAAGAGCGTGCACATCGCAGACCCGATGGGCTGGATCAATGCCCTGGTCCGTCCGGATTCGCTGGTGGCTCTGGCAGCGTTTGCGGCCTGCATCCTGTTGGCCTGGTCGGTGGTCTGGCTGGTCCGGCGCGCCTTTCGCGAGTCGGCCCTGTCGGTGTTGCTGGGCCAGAAGCTGATTGACGGTGTGCTCTTTCCGATGCTGCTGTGGGCCATGACCTTTGGCGCCCGCACGCTGCTGACGCAGGATCGCCCGATCGCCCTGTTTGACATCCTGCTGCCTGTCTGCACCTCGCTGGCCTTGATCCGGCTGGGCGTGAAGGTGCTGCAGGTGGCTTTTGACCAGGCGCCTTTTGTCCGTGTGCTGGAGCGAACGATTTCCTGGCTGGCCTGGGGGGCGGTCGTGCTTTGGGTCACAGGCATCTTGCCGCTGCTGCTCGAAGAGCTGGACCGCATTCACTGGAAGGTGGGAGGCTCACTCCTTTCTGTTCGCACCTTGATCGAGGGGGCGTTGACTGCCGGGGCGGTCTTGATCGTCACGCTTTGGGTGTCTTCGGCCATCGAGTCGCGTCTGCTCAAATCGGCCACCGGCGGTGACCTGTCCTTGCGCAAGGTCATCAGCAACACGGTGCGCGTGCTGCTGATGTTCGTCGGGCTGTTGTTGGCCTTGTCCTCTGTCGGCATTGACCTGACGGCCTTGTCGGTGCTGGGCGGCGCTGTGGGGGTGGGCATCGGCTTTGGCTTGCAGAAACTGGCGGCCAATTACGTCAGCGGCTTTGTGATCCTGGCCGAGCGCAGCATGCGTATCGGTGACAGCGTCAAGGTCGACAACTTCGAGGGGCGCATCACCGACATCAAGGCCCGCTACACGGTGATCCGCTCGGCCACCGGTCGCGAGTCGATTGTCCCCAACGAGATGCTGATCACCCAGCGGGTCGAGAACCTCTCGCTGACCGACCCCAAGGTCTGGCAATCGACAGTGGTCTCGGTGGCTTACGACAGCCCGGTGGACGAAGTGATTGATTTGCTGGTGCAGGCCTGCGCTCGGCAGCCGCGTGTGCTGCGCGATCCTGCGCCTTCGGCAGCCTTGTCGGCTTTTGGCGCTGACGGTCTGGAGTTCACCGTGATTTACTGGATCGAAGACCCTGAGAAGGGTCAGCTCAACCTCAAGTCCGACATCAACCGTGCCATTCTCCGGAGTCTTCAGGAGAGGGGCATCGAGATCCCGTATCCGCAGCGGGTCGTGCGCACCATGCCTGCGCGCTGATCCTGGCCACCCCAAAGCAACAAGGGCACGCCATGGCGTGCCCTTGTTGCTTTGGGGTGCTGATGCTCAGTTCATCAGCGAGGGCAGCCACAGGCTGATGCCCGGGAAGGCCAGCAGCACGAACAGGGTCACAACCAGCACCAGCACCAGTGGCCAGACACCGCGGAAGATGGTTCCGAGGCTGACGTTGGGCAGCAGGGTGTTGAGCACGAAGAGGTTCATCCCCACCGGCGGTGAGATCAGCCCGATCTGGATCACCATCACAATCAGCACGCCGAACCAGACAGGGTCAAAGCCAAGCTGGACCACGATCGGGAAGAACAGCGGAATGGTCAGCAGCACCATGGTCAGCTCTTCCATCACGGTGCCCAGGACCACGTAGATCACCATCATGGCGCCCACGATCATGATCGGGGACAAGCCCAGATGGGTGATCCAGTCCTTCAGGTCTGTGGGCATCGTGGTGTAGTTGATGAAGTTGGCAAAAATCGTTGCCGAAATCAGCAGCGTGAAGAGCATGGCCGTGGTGCGTGCCGATTCCACGAGCACTTCGTAAATCGCCTTGATGCTGAGGGTGCGGCGCGCCAGCGCAAACAGGAAGGCGCCCATGGCGCCCATACCGGCGCCCTCGGTGGCCGTGAAGATGCCGCCGTAAATGCCGCCCAGCACAATCACCACCAGCAACAGCACGCCCCAGATGCCGCGCAGTGCGGCCATGCGCTCGCTCCAGCTGAATTTTTCGCCAGCAGGGGCATGTTCGGGGTCGCGCGAGGTCATGATCACCACCGCGCCCATCATCAACAGGGCGGTCAGGATGCCCGGGATCACGCCGGCTGCAAACAGTTTGCCAATGTGGGTTTCGGTGATGATGCCGTAGATCACCATGATGGTCGACGGCGGGATCATGATGCCCAGGGTTCCGCCTGCGGCGATCACGCCAGTGGAGAGTGCGTCGCTGTAGCCGAGCTTCTTCATCGAGGGGTAAGCCACCTTGCTCATGGTGGCGGCCGTTGCAATGGAAGATCCGCAGATGGCACCGAACCCGGCACAAGCCGCAATCGTGGCATGGGCCAGCCCGCCACGGCGGTGTCCGATGAACGTGTAGGCGGCATGGAAAAGTTCATGCGCCAGACCTGCACGGGCTACAAAATTGCCCATCAGGATGAACAACGGAATGACCGACAAGGTGTAGGCGAAGCCCGTTTCGTAGACCACCTGTGCCGTGCTCGCAAAAGCAGGTGCCCAGCCGATGGTCACGCCGATCCCGAAGAGTCCCACCAGGCCCATGGAGAAGGCGAGCGGGACCCGCAGCAGCGCGAGGCCGAAAATGGTGGCAAAGCCAATCAATGCCTCAATCACAACACGCCCCCTTCGTTTTCTTCCTGGTCCTTGAACATCAGGCTCAGATGGATGATCCCGGTGAAGGCGCACAACAGGCCCATGCCGTAAATGAATGGTGCCTTGAGGATCTTGAGCTGCGCGGTGGTTTCTCCGGTCTGCATGAATTCACGACCGGTTTTCCACATCAGCCAGCCCAGTGCGAGCAGGGCTGCTGCACACAGCAGATGGACCAGAGCCCGCTGGATTTTCTTGATGAGCCTGGGCAGATAAGGGTCCAGTGAGTCGAACACCACATGCTCGCCGCGCTCAGACACCAGGGGCAGGGCGCCAAAGATCACCACCACCATGAGCAATTCGGTCAGCTCCAGGGAGCCGGTGATGGAGTTGTCCAGCAGCTTGCGGCCGCCAACATCCAGGAACGTCAGCACCATGATCGCAAACAAGGCGATCCCGGCCAGCAGCCCTGAAACGGTTTCGAGCATCTTCTTCAAGAGGGGTCCTTCAAAGTCAAAGGCGGTCCCTTCGTCAAGAAAGGGACCGCCAGGGGCTGGATCAGGTCAGCGCCTGTATCACTTTTGCAGTTTGGCGATTTCCGCGCGGAAGTCGGACAGCACGGCGGAGGGGTTCTTGAGGCCCTTGGTCGATGCGCCCTGTGCCCAGTCGCGCTCGAGTTTGTTGACACGCACGGTCACAGCGCTGATGAAGGCGTTGTCGGCCTTGATCACCTTCACGCCGTTTTTCTGCATATTGGCCAGCGCGATTTCGTCCACGCGGTCCCAGGCCTTGCCGAACAGGCGTGCGGCGTACTCACCCGACAGCTCATCGACAATTTTCTTGTCTTCGGCAGACAAGGCGTTGTACTTGGCCGGGTTCATCATGAACACGAAGCTGGTGTTGTAGAGGCCGCCCGGGAACTGGGTGGCGTGTTTGATGATCTTGTCGATCTTGAAGGAGTCTGTGGATTCGGCCGGGAACAGGGTGCCGTCCATCACGCCGCTCGACAGCAGCTCGTACGAGTCCGGGGCGGGCTTGAGCGTGACGTTCATGTCCAGCTGCTTGGAGATTTCATTGACCATGCCGCCGCCCACGCGGAACTTCAGGCCCGAGAGGTCTTCGACACGCGTGATGGGCTTTTTCGTGTTGAACACAATGCCGGGACCGTGGGTGAAGAAAGACAACACCTTCACGCCCTGGTGCTCGGCGACGAACTCGGGGTGCTTGCTGGCGACACGGTTGAAGGCCACCGAGATGGGCTCTGCACGGTCGCCCAGGAAGGGGAATTCGGCCATCTGGGTCAGCACAAAGCGCCCAGGGGTGTAACCGTGCACGGTGAAGGACAGGTCCACCAGGCCGTTCTTGACGGCGTCAAAGGTGCCGGGTGCGGGGGTCACGGCGCGGGGCAGGATGTTGCAGCGCACGCGGTTGGAGGTCTTGCTGGCGAGCGTTTCGCACCATTCTTTTTGCGCAACGGTCAAACCGTGGGTGGGCGGGACCCAGCTGGATGCAGTCAGCACGGTTTGGGCTTGTGCCATGCCTGCCAGCGTCAGTGCTGCCAAGGAAAACAGGGTTTTTTTCATGCAAGGTCTCCAAAAAAAATGGTTATGCAAAATAATCTAAATGCTGTTGGATCAGAATGCACTCCATGCTAACCCTGATTGGCCGACCGATTGGTCGGTGAATTCCCGGGGGTACCATCGGTGCCGTCACTGAAACAAAAACCTTTTAGAATTCGAACGATCGTGCTTTTTTGGTTTGGACCCTTCCCAAATTGACGGCAGTTGTTGCACAATTGACGTTTACGTAAACGTCAATTCATTCCGGTTTTCGCAAAATCAATCCCAACAGGAGATGAGCTCATGAAGATTCTGGTTCCCGTCAAGCGGGTGGTGGACTACAACGTCAAGGTCCGCGTCAAGAGCGACAACAGCGGTGTGGACATCGCCAACGTCAAGATGAGCATGAACCCCTTTGACGAGATTGCCGTCGAAGAAGCCGTGCGCCTGAAGGAAAAGGGTGTGGCCACCGAAGTGATCGCCGTCTCCTGCGGCGTCGCCCAGTGCCAGGAAACCCTGCGCACCGCCATGGCCATCGGTGCCGACCGCGGCATCCTGGTCGAGACCGCCGAAGAACTGCAGCCGCTGGCTGTGGCCAAGCTGCTCAAGGCCTTGGTGGACAAGGAACAGCCGGGCCTGATC
>JACCDV010243012.1_pt1 | contig 10917 bp, 21 predicted proteins | sample 7446131 | NCBI WGS metagenome assembly JACCDV01 (sample SAMN15323448, study PRJNA562643) | freshwater metagenome | isolation source: river surface water | place: USA:Blue River Watershed | collected 2017-08-17
ATTCGGAGATTGCCGAGATTGAGGTGAACTTGCCAAAGGCTTTTGGCGAGGCAACGCCAGCCAGTTTCGTTGGCGACATTCGTGAGAGGGCAACTCAATACGAGTTCCCAATGGCAACTGGAATCCTTTTCCACGAAGCCCTACACGCTCGCCACACAAATTGGGACATTCCAAGATTGCTAGAGGCACTTGACCCCACAGAGAGCCAAGCCTTTATGTTGCTAGAGGAATCCCGAATCGAAGCAAAGGGTGTCAAAGAGCGACCAGAGAATCGCCTATTCCTACGCACTTCCGCTTTGGAAATGGCGTTGGAAGATGTAAACAGCCAGACCCTAGAGAGTTTGGGTAGCGACCTATGGCAGACAGCGAACCTAGCAGGTCTATCTATTTCCAGAGTGGATTCAGGTGTCCTAGAGGTTTCCGACATTCGGGAGATTTACGACCTAGTAGTTTCGGTTATGGGCAAGGAATTGTTTGACGAACTACGCAAAGTCTGGATTGAGTTTCAGTCGCTAGGTGTCCCACAGATTGAGCGAGCGATTGAGTTGGCTAAGAAGTGGGTTGAGTTGCTACGAGAGGCAGACCCAGAGGGCGAGCCTAATGGTGGTGGTCACGCTTTTGGCGACCCAGACGAGGAATCTGAATCTGGCGAGGGCGAGAGTGAATCTGGCGAGGGCAGGTCTGGCGTTATGAAGAAACTGATTGCCCAATTATCTGATAGTGCTTTGGATACAGAACTCAACGCCAATGATTCTCTAGGCGACCAAGAAACCAAAGAGAAGTGGGACGAGGAAGCAAAGGCTCGCCAGAGCGAAGCCAAGAACACCAACTCACGCAAGGCACAAGCCAAAGAGGTTTTTCACAAAGAACACAACCAAGAGGGCGGTAATGGTTCAGGTTCGAGAGTGGACACACGCAGACCCCCGACAGGTGCGGAGCGAGCGAGTGCGGTTTCGATTGCTAAGGCTTTGGAAAAGGCGAAGTATCGTGAGCGTTCAGTTCACATTCGCAAGACCCAAGCACCAATGGGCAAACTGATTATGCGAAACGCTATCCAGAATCAGGCGTTGGATTCTATGGGTAAGCGTGGCGACTTGCCAGCGTGGAAGTCTAAGAGCCGAAAGCACACAGACGACCCAACACTAAGGCTCGGAGTTATGGTGGACATTTCTGGTTCTATGGGTTCGGCTATGGAATCTATGGGACAGACGGCGTGGATTATGTCCGAGGCAGGTCGCAGGATTCAGGCAGAAACCGCTATGATTTACTACGGCTCGGGAATCTTCCCGACACTAAAGCGTGGACAGCGATTGTCCGAGGTGACGATTTACACCGCACCAGACGGAACAGAAAAGTTTGCCGAGGCGTTTGAGGCGTTGGACGGCGAACTGGGACTGACTTTCGGTGACGGCGTGAGAATGTTGGTTATCGTTTCAGACGGAAACTACACACCGACCCAGACGGACAGAGCCAAGCAGATTCTCCGAGAGTGTAAGCAAAACGGCGTGGCGGTTCTATGGATTACTCCAAAGGCTTGCTACTCATACGGAGCGAAGCAGATTATCGAGAGTTCGGCGTGGGGAGTTCACCTAGACGACCTAGACACGACCCAGATTGCCACGCTAGTCGGCAAGTCGGCGAGCGAAGCATTAGCAAAGGTGGGGACACTCACCTAAGCACAACGGATTGCCTAGCCAGAGGTTGAGCGAAAGCGAGTTCCCCCCTTTCTCGCACTAGTTCCCAACGGACACACTAGGTAATAAAGAAGCCCCTACCAACCCTTTCCCCCCCCCTTTAGGTTGGTAGGGGTTTCGCCATTCTTATAAAGACTTTGTAGCCGTTTTCACTTTTTGTATCTCAGACACGCAAAAAAAATAATTCACAAAATGTCACAGGCTTCTGGTAGAGTCATCGAAACAAAGGAGCGAAAAACAAACTTATGAAAAAAACAGCACCCACCCAAGAAGAGCTATCAACCAGAACCTGTAAGCGAGGACACACAGGCGAGTATGCCCCCACCAAGACTAACTATTCGTATTGTCGGGCTTGCTCTAGAGAGAGTGTGGCACGACACAGAGGAGTGCCACAGGCGAAGTTGGATAAGCAGATAGAGGATACGAGAGAGCGACTAGCAGAGTTGGAGTTGCTACTGCCCAGACTGAAACAACAATTAGCACTTGCCGAAACAGAATACGAATTTATGTCGCAGAAACTTGCGATACTCGGCGTGACCAAGTAAAATCAAACCAACAAAAATGAAAGGGGGTGCGAAGTGGACAGACCACTAGCACTAGAGGACATCGCAGGATTGTCGCTCACACTTATCGGAACACTTATCGAAACCTATGTAGCCGAGGGCTATGCCGACCCGACTATGTATAAAGCACTAGAGGCGAGTGCCAAACTAGCCGAGCAGTTTAGGGCGAGGCTAGAGTATGACGGCGAGAGCAATACAGAGTTGCTTGACGGCGTGGAGCAGTTGCTAGTGGACTTACGGGCAACCGCTATGGAATGTGGCGAGGTGGTGAACCACATTATCGAAGAACACGGCTTGCCTGTGGACAAAGATACTTGGGAGAGAACCGACCACGACCACAGCGAGGACGGCGAGTAATGGGACGGGTAGTAATTCACCTAAACATTGACCAAGACATTCCAACGGGCGAGGTGGGGGACGAGATAGTTCAGACCTACATTGACCGCCTAGCCCAGACGGACGGCGACCTGACCTGGGACGAGGTGAACTGGGATTTCTACGAGGACGAGAACCCAGACGGCTCGCTGAAACTGATTGACCCAGAAACAGGGGAGCGTCTATAATGACGGGTATGAAATTTAGCCAAGCACTAGGCGAGGTAATCCGAGAGGAACGGCTCGCTAGGGGACTATCCCTAAGAGCCGTATCCACAACTGGGTTCGTATCTATGGGACACCTCTCCGATGTCGAGAACGGACGGAAAGAGGGTTCATCGAGTTTCTTGTCGGGGGTTGCTGCTGGACTGGGTATCGAAGCCCACGAACTAATAATCCGAGCAGGATACCGAATGGCAGACTTGAGGATTCCAGATTCACCAGAGAGCTTGTTCGATAGTAAGTTGCGAGAGTTGGCGTGGCAGAACCAATACGCTGACCTAAAGAACTAAGAGCCACAAAGCCCCCTGCTACCTATAAAGGACTGGCAGGGGGTTTTTTCTTTTGTAGGGGGCGTTTTCACTTTTTGTATCCAGACATAGGGGCTGGATTTGACAGAGAATAAAAAGTGGTGTAATGTCTGGAGTGTTCCAAAATGAAAGGGAAGAAATGGGAAGAATTTACGCCGAGGGTATTGCCGAAACTGGCTTGCCGTTAGCAGAACAGATTGAGTGGCACTTGCGAGGAAACTTTTTTCCACCAGTGCCAGTGTCTATGGTCGAGGTTTGTGTCAAGGCTATCGAGTGCTACAACAATGGAGAGCCAGAAAAACTGCTTGGACTGCCAGAGGGCGTAGGGTATCGAGGCTTGACTGCCGCACCTGCTTACGCTATTGTCGAGGCACACAAGCTAGACACTTGGGTTGTGAGAGAGGACTACTAATGGGGAACAGGGCTTACATTCAGATAGATTCGGCAAGGCTATCAGAGCCGATTCTTCTCTACGGACACTGGTCTGGCGAGGATAACCTCACCGCAGTTCGTAATGTTTTGAGTGTCACCGATAGAATTGGCGACCCTACTTACCTAACTGCCCAGATTTTCTGGGAGTTCGCCAAACTGAACCAGTATGACGGCAGGTTAGGGTTTGGCATAGATGTCGGGACTATGGCGAGCGACATTTACGGAGATGTCCCAACGGTTTATGTGAACGCAGACCGAGGGATTTATGCGTATGAAGGCGTGACTTATGAGGATTACGCCGTAGTCACCAAAGGAATCTGGTAGAGTTACAGAGTTGCCGAGGTTGAGATAACTCCCAAAGCAATACGGCTAGGGTTTGCCCCCTCATTCCCCTAGCCACCGAGAACGGAAGCAAGTCCCCCCACTTGCTTCCGTTTTCACTTTTACTGGGGTGCTTGACTTTAGAAATCATTTCCCGTAAAATCAGAGAGCCAACAAACGGAATGAGGGATTATGGCAAGCAGGAAACTATCGGCGTGGGACTTAGTAGACGAAGTTCTAACCGAAATGACCGACCAGAACTTTACGAACTGGGCGAGTGACCGACTGGGGTTTAGAGGTGTCCTTATCGCAGAACTAAAGGACTACATCAAGACCGAGAACATCGAGATTGTGAACACCGAACTAGAGGGAGAAAACTAAAATGGGAAGAATACCGAACGGACTTATGGGGCTTGTCTACGCAGACACCCGAACCATAACCGCCGAGGAGATTCAGGCGAACCGAGAGAACGGCGTGGGTAATGGATTCAAGGTTCTAAACCCAGGTGACGGATTCAGGCGTGACGGCTCGCTATGGTTTGGGACTTGCTCGGTCTGTGGTGAACGGGTATCCAATAGTTTGCGTGACGGAGTATGGAAGCACACCATTTACACCAGTAAGACCTACAACGAAAACGGCTTGCTTGCTTCTGCTACCAGTTATGAATCCGAGGTATGTCCAACGGCAAGCGAGAACCTAGCGTGACCGCTAACGGCTTGCCTATCGAGGTGCTTAGGGCGAGGATTCGGAGAGCGATTGTCGCCAGAGAGAACTACGAGAGAGCGAAACTTGCCCAAGTCAGACGGCTAGGCTCGCTGGTGTCTAGTATCTTTGACGGACTAGCCCTAGCCTGTGCTTTCTGGGGTTTCTGGGTTTATGTAGCCCTGCCTATGACGGAGAGCGTCCACATTGGGTTGAGTTGGCTAGTGTTGCTCACTTGCCTGTTTGTGTTCACTGGGCGAATTGTCCACTACTGGGCTACGGAGAAGTATCGGGTTCGCCCCTAAAGCGTTTCTAATACTTAGCCCCCCTTTAGGGGGGGCTTTTCTTTTTGGCTGGCTAGTTGCCGTTTTCACTTTTTGTGTTCTCGAAACACCAACTTTTTATGAATCGCAAAATGTTGCCGTTATCTGCTACAATCCAGAGTGTCCAAAACTTACAAACAGAAACGAGGGGGACAAAGTGGGAACTGAAACTGAAACCTACAATGGCTGGGCAAACTACGAAACTTGGAATGTTTGGCTCTACCTAATGAATGACGAGAGGCTACAAAACCTAGTGTCGGACTATGTAGCCGAAACAGACGAGCCGACCTATCCAGACCTTATCGCCAGTCTGGGAATGTCTAAAGACCAGACACCAGACGAGGTGGCATACCTAGACCCGAACCTGAATCTTGCCGAACTCAAAGAGGCACTAGACGAAATAGCCGAATACCAGAATCGAGAGGGCAACGAATCCGATTCGGATTCTGCCGACTCCGAATGGCTGGCTAGTGCTGGCTTCGGGACTGACGAGGACTATGGAGATTTTGGGGGTGATTACTAATGGAAGCAAAGACCTACAACGGCTGGGCAAACTACGAAACTTGGAATGTGTCCCTATGGCTCAACAATGACGAGAGCCTATACCGCTCAATGGTTGCCGAACTATGGGCAGACCCCGAACTGAACTATCCAACCCTGATAAAGACACTAGGGCTGGATACTAAGGCAACCCCTGACGGCGTGGGCTGGCTGTCCGATTCGCTAGATGTTGCGGAACTGGAAAAGATGTTGCTGGAAATCAAACGAGATTTACACGAATGAGAGGGGGGATTATGGCTTGCGAGGACTACCCTTGTTGCGGTCACGATACGCCGAATGACTGCCCTAATCGCTAAAAGAAGCCCCCTAAGTAATTAGGGGGTTTTTTAGTGCCTGTTGCCGTTTTCACTTTTTGTGATTCTAAAAAATAATTTTCATTATTTCTAAGAATCAGACTCAAAATGTCGGAGAGGTTTGGTAATGTCTTACTAGGTGGAAAACCCCACCGAAACCAGCCAGAGGTTGTCTGGCAAAATTCCCAGAGGGGGAAAAGATGGCTAACGCCACCGCTAAAGCCTCACGACTTGTTGTCGAGGCTGTCCAGAAGTTCGCAGAAGTGAAATCACAGATTGCCGAACTAGAAAAAGTAAAGGCTCAACTGACTGCCGAGATTACCGAGGCGTTTGGGGATTCAGATGTTCTGATTCACCACAATGTAGAGGTAGCAAGGCGTGACTGGCGAAGCCGAGAGAGCCTGTCTGCCGACACTCTCCAGAAACTTATTGCCGAGCGTTTGGCAAGCCAGCCAGAACTTGCCGAGATTGTCCAGAGAATCGTTGCCGATTCGACCAAGACAACCACCTATTCGGTGATTGTGAACCTTTACAAGTAACAAAAGAGGGGGGGCTAGTCCGAGAGGGCTAGTCCCCTATTTTTTGCCGTCTTTGCCGTTTTCACTTTTTGTGTCCCAGAAAAAATTTTCATTATTTTGCCGACACTTTCCAAAATGTCGGAGAAGTGTGCTAAATTCTCTCTAGGTGGAAAATCCACCAACCCAAGCCAGAGGGGTTCTGGCAGGAAACACAGGGGGCAGAAATGTCTAGCAACAATGTTTCGGTTTCATTCTCTATCTACTCAATCGCTGGCAAAGGGTTCACGCCAGAAAGCCGACCAATTCAGGTGGACTTGACGCTTCACCAAAACAGAACATACGGCGACAAGGGCGGAATCCTAGCCAATCTAGGGGCGAACCTAACCCTAGAGGAAGCCGAAGAAATGATTGCCGAAATCAAACAGGCGATTATTGACGCAGAGGAAGAACTCCAGAGGCGAGAGGAAGAAGCCCACGAAAAAGAGGGGCTTTATCCAGAACTTTCCGAGTATTCCACTAGAGGCTGGTAGCCGTTCCAGAGGATACAAGAAGCCCCCTACCCGAAAGGGTGGGGGGTTTTCCCTTATCTGCCGTTTTCAGGGTTTCTAGCCGTTTTCACTTTTTGTGATTTTATTTTTCGACACGAAAAATAACTTCACTTTTTAGCAAAAGTCTGGTAATCTTTAGGGGTGGCAGTAAGCCACAACCGAAAAAGAGAGGGGGCAGAAATGCCTAAGTATCAAGTGGCAGTCCAGTTGTCTGGGCGTGACGGAAACGCTTTCGCAATTATGGGAGCAGTCCAGAAAGCACTAAAGCAAGCAGGAGCAACCAAAGCGGAACTAGACCAGTATTTTTCCGAAAGCACTTCGGGAGATTACGACAACCTTTTGCGGGTTGCTATGGAATGGGTAGAGGTTCGCTAATGGAAAACGAATTGACCTTTTCCGAGCGAGTCGAGGCTTGGGCAAATAACCCAAACTTTGCCGTATTCGTTCCAAGTTACGGAGAGCCGTCTGTGATTGACCTTGGAAGCGGTAAGTATGGTGACGAACTGGCAACCCTACAATTTGCCGTCCAAGGGCTAGTGGAAACTATTTCGGTGGTGTCCAAGAGCCTAGGCAGTCTGACAATGTGGGTAAACGAATCTGGGATTGCCGAGGGGCTGGCTGGCAACAAAATAGCCACAGACCTCTACGCCGTAACCTATGGACACCCAGGCGTGAGCCAGATTCGAGGCAACGCCGTTCTAACTCTAAACGCTGACGAGAATGGCGAAATTGTGGGAATGACTGAACTACAAGCCCGAAGCATAGCCGTAACCCTACGCCAAACCTATGGGGCAACGCTGGCAAAGCAGTAGCCCACAAGCCACAACAGAGAGTCCCCCTAGTGTTTATACCTAGGGGGATTTTTTGAGGCTTAGAGCCGTTTTCACTTTTTGTATTCTGCCGTTTCGCTAAAGCGAAACATCAGAATAACTAGAAGCGGTAGCGTTTCTGGGACACGCCCTAAAGGGCTATCTCTAGGGGGTGCTTGCGGTAATGCTCGAAATGGTGTAATCTCTAGTTAGGCGAAAGCCAGAAAAACGAAAGGGGGCAGAAATGCCAATCACACAAAGCCGAGTTCCAAACCACAAGATTGACCAGTTGTTTAGAGAGCGAATCCCGTTCACCAACTACAACCAGACCATTATCGCAACCCTAGATTTTAGGGGTGTCTACTCAGTAAGACATCACGGCGTTCTAATGGTGGAGCTAGACATTGCCACCCAAAAGGTGACAGACCTAAACCTAAGAATCTACTCACAGACCACCAGCGTTTTACAGGGTCGCATTATCCGAAACCTAGTAACCCGAAACGACACCCTAAGCCTTTTGGACTGGTATCTGAACCAAGGGGACAAAGTTTCTTACCGCAGACTAGCCAGACTAGCCAGAGTGAAGTAAGGAGCGAAAAAATGAAACTAAAGTTTGAGATTTTTGGCAAGGTTGTTGCCGTCAGTATCTCGCCAAAGCGAGAGCCTAGACACGCCAGACAACCTAGACACGCCAAGCAATAGGGTTGCCCCCTCAACAGAAAAAGAAGCCCCCTAGGACTAATCCCCCTAGGGGGTTTTTCTGTGCCGTCCTAGCCGTTTTCACTTTTTGTATTCTGCCACCTGACACGCTACTGGTCGCTGTATCTAAAATGTCGGTTAGGACTGGTAAGCTTTCCAGTATCCAAGCAATACCGAAAGAGGGACACAATGACAAACAACAACCAGCCAGAATCAAGGCTTATTTATGACCTAGTTCTAAAGCGTGGCGGTGAGTATTCCGATAGCACCAAGGCGACAATTTGGGCTGAGGCTACTCGAAATCCGAAGCTCAGAAACCTTGCCTTGCTTTACCTAGTTGCCGATAGCAAAAGGGCAGACCTGACTTTATCCCGTCTTATGGCAGGGATTGAGGAAGTGTTTTTCGCTGACCAGAGCTGAATCAGACCCACCCAGAGCAAAGCCCCCAGAGTAAAAACTTTGGGGGTTTTTGGTTTCTAATTTGACTTTTGCCGAAAAGGGACTAAGCTTGGTGTTACCAAGCAAAAACGCTTGGACTTATGAAAGAGGGAAAAAATGGCAAACACCGCCACCACCGCCAAGGGTAAGACCCTTGCCAGCACCACCACCACCAACGCCCAGAGCGTTGTCACCCTATCGCCAGCTATCCAGCGACAGGTAAAAACCCTACGCTCGAAGCGTGACGAGGAGAAGCTTGCCAAGGAAACCGCAGGAGAAGCCAGAGAAGCTATCCTTGCCGTCTTTGGTGAGATTACCGCTAACGCCTTTGGCGTGGACGCTAGAGGTCGCAAGCTAGTTGCCATCAAGGTAATCGAAAGCCCAGAGCGTATTGATTGGGAGAAGCTATCAGAGCAAGACCCAGAGCTATACGCCAGCGTTCGCCAGCTACTAAAGCCCTACACCAAGGCAAAGGGTGAGGGTAAGCCAACGCTAAGGGTAGATGTTCTCTAGCCCCCAGAGCCAGCCCCCTAGCCTGAAAAGGTTAGGGGGTTTGGTATTTATAGGGGGGTTATTTTTTTGCCGTCCTAGCCGTTTTCACTTTTTGTATTCTGCCGAGCAATTATCCGCAATTTTGCGGATAGATTTGACAAAGGTTTTTTGTCGTGAGAGAATCTAGGTATCCCCCCAGAGAGGGGGCAAACGAAAGAGGGACAAAATGGCAACAATGGATTGGGGAACTAAAGCCCAGTATGAGGAAGCACTAAAGGCAGACCTAGAGCTTGCCAAGGCTGAAAGCCTGACTGACCGAGTAGAGGTTCTGACCAAGGAACTGAACAACCTAGCTTTCTCAATGCTCAACGAAATGAAGATTGAGCTAGGGGGATTGGTTGGCTCACTGAACACCAGCTACGGAGTAAAAACCAGCGGTTCACTAGAGGACACCCTAAACACCACCCACGCCCTAATTGCTCTCCGTAGGGGGCAACTAATGGCGGTAGAAATGTTGGTTGCGAGAATCGAGAAAAAGGCTTTAGAAACTGGTATCGAACTGCCAGACCTAGGCTAACCGATAGCAAGAAATCAAGCCCCCCTAGATAGCCACTAGGGGGGTTTCTTTTTGCCGTAAGACACACCCAGAGCAAACCCTTGACCTTGGGTTGAAGGTTTGGTAATCTCTACCTAAGCAAGCTCCCCAGAGCTTGAGAAATGAGAGGGACAAAATGACCGAGAACACTTACAACAAGCTGACAAACGCCTACATCTGGACTATCGCCGTAGGGGGGTTGTTGTTCTTTGGTTGGTATCTATGGGCAACCAAAGCCCCCGAAGCGGGGTGGCTGTATGACCTAGCCCTATTCCAAGCCCTAGGGGTAGCAGGTGGCTGGATAGCCCTAGTGACCCTAGCTGTCTACTGGCTGACTTATCGCCGTTTCAGATTCGGCAGGTAGCCCCCAGATACCGATAAACCACTAGCCCCCTTAGCCCAGAGCTAGGGGGGTTATTTTTTGCCGTCCTAGCCGTTTTCACTTTTTGGTTTCTAGCGACACGCTAGAAACTGGTTCTAGACAAAGGTTTGGGTTTTTGGTAATCTGGTGTCACCAACAAAAGTTGGTAACTAGAAACGAGGGGAAAAATGACCACTTACAAACTGACCTACAACTTCTCAAGTGTTGGCGTTACCGAGCCAATGGAGCGTTGGTTCTCAACCAAGAAAGATGCGGTTGCTTGGGCTAACGAATACTCTGCCGTTCTTGGCTGGTATCCCGCTCTAATCCAAAAGTTTGAGGGTGAGGGCAACTACACCAAGGGCAGGGCTATCCGCTTTCCACTGGTAGCCGTAAAGCACTTTTTCAGGGGGGGTATGTTCTAATGACCAAAGCCAAAGAGCTGACTGATTGCTACCTATGCGGTGAGCAAATCGAAGCACCGCCAAAGGCTGTCCACCCCCTATGCGGTGAGTGTGACCTAGAGTTTTCAGACTGGTTCACCTCAGAGCTTACCAAGCTGTTCTGACCCCCCCACTAAGACCCCCCCTTGCCACTAGGCAGGGGGGGGTTTCTTATTGTCCCCCTTATGCCGTGACTATCTGCCCCCCCCCAGACCCCCAG
>JACCDV010058485.1_pt1 | contig 10916 bp, 9 predicted proteins | sample 7446131 | NCBI WGS metagenome assembly JACCDV01 (sample SAMN15323448, study PRJNA562643) | freshwater metagenome | isolation source: river surface water | place: USA:Blue River Watershed | collected 2017-08-17
ATGAACTGCTACCAGCAGTTTTCTTCACGAGAGCGTCACACGCCGCGCCCCACTTCGCCTTATTGGGATACTGCCCAATCGACTTCCATTGCTTATCCGGTGATGCCGGATACATAGAAGACGGGAAGGTGCCACCGGAAACATGATTCACTGGCACAGTCGCAGAGGTCACCTGTTGCTCATTGCTTTGTGTATGCACAACAGGAGCCGGCTGAGGCTTTGCTGACGACCCTGAAGCCGTCGATTTAAGCCATGCCTGATAGAGAGCTTCGAAGTCCTTCGAATCCCGCCTACACGCATCAATACCCGAGCAAGTGCTCGCATACTTTTGCGGATTTTTTTTGCAGTACTCGAAGTCGAGAAACTCGAATGTGCAGTCATCACTGTCTTCAGTGTCGTCTCCATTGGCAAGCGCACTCGTCACCGAAAAGGTGACGAGAATCACTGCGGCAAGAAACCGCAAGATATAATTTGTCATCTCAAGTCCTCCTTTTGTTGATGACTATTTTCTAAGAACTGCCTCCCTTTGCAGAGAGCTATTTGACTGCGACTTACGCCTCAATCAAATAGCTTCCAACAAAACTTGCCTCAACAACGTAGCGCTCAGTCTTCTTCCCAAACGAATCACACGTCGAGAGTGTCAACTTCTTTACACCTTCAGCAAATGTAATGAGTGCATCATTTGCATCTACATGTGAGACGGTGTCCACGCGATACAGGTACTCACGCTTTTCCGAGTACACACGAACAATGTCTCCCTCCTCCAAATCCTTCAGATTGTTAAAGATCTTGTAGTTCTGGTTATGAATCACCGGCAAACCACTTGAGTGGCCAAACACCAACATGTTGTTGTTATCTGAAAGCGCACCAGAAGATGGATATCGCACAGCACCCTTTAATAGAGCAGCGTCGAGTGTTGCGATGTCTCTTGATACTGGATTCTCAACGTGCACGTCCAAATTAATGGCGTCTGCAACAATGCGTACCGGTACAGCGTTTACCTCTACTACAGGATTCGTATCGAGCTTCTTCTCCTCTGCCTCTACAGCGGGCTCGTCCGCCTTAGGTGTCTCAGGGACAATCCCGAACGCAGACAATACTGCAAACGTCACTGTAAATGTCAGTAGGAACGTAAAAAGGAACGACCGCATTTGCGGCGTCACTACTCCTGCCGCAGACGCTGTGTGATCACCTTTTTTCATGCTGTGAGCGAGACTCCTCGCGACTTCACCTAGGCTTTCATATTACACTATAATTGCCACATTGTCAAGGTACTGTTGATAGGGTCACTGTACCATGATCACTTGCCGAAATCGAATGATTGACAAAGCCGATATAATATGATATACATTACATACGTTCTTTGAGGGCAAGGAGGCTTGCCCAGAAATGTGGAGGAAAACAACATGGTCACTTTAAGGATTGCAGTAATCCTTTTGTGCGCGGTCGTTGCGACCGGGTGCAGCACAATCACGCCTTCAAACATTAAATTTGAAGTCGTGGACAATGCGGCGAGAGAGAAATCTGTAAACAGATCTCTGTCGTCAGTGGCACCTATGTCAGGCACCACAATGTATATCTTCAAGCGAAACTTCGGCAAAGACGAGCCGCTGCTTCGAGCTCAGGAATGCCTGAGATATGTTCAGAAGGCAGCCCCCACAGTGTGGGGAGAAGCATTCGGCGAAGCAAGCGCCCAAAGTGTTTGGGAACTAGCACGAGAATCCGTTGTGCGTGAAATCAACAACGGCAACTTCTCTCAGGAGTTCATTCTGAGTGTCGTTGTGAGGGCTGTTTTTGACGGCGGCCGCTCGGGCTTTGAACGCGCCAAGAATAAGATCATTTCTCTTGAATCTAGCTGCTTCAATACAGGCGGCGGAGGCACAGGGTCTGGATCTGACAACTGGATGCCGAACGTTGTGGGTGATGCACCTAATGAATAACTACACCGGTCGACCCTTTCGAGGGCCGACCGGTATTTTTGTACTCTATTGACAGAATGGATATTGTGTGATAAAAAGGTACTACTTATTATTGGTTTCGCAAGACACTATGAACGAACAAGAATCACCATTTCGCGACATTGTAACCAAGACACTTGCCATTATTGGCATCGTGGCTGTTCTTCTTGCAGGCATGTGGCTTGCGGTAAACACGGTAAAGATGGCGCCTCGCCTTGCTTCTAGCCTCGCGGCAGCCATGGTCTCCATGACTTCCATCTTTGTACCCGGTGAGCGCATTGAAATCTCTGCACCAGCAACAGTTGAGAATACTGTCGCCTTCGATCTTACTTGGGATCACATTAACAAGACGAAGAAGGGTGCGTACGCTTTTGCATATACTTGCAGTGGCGATCTCTATTTCACCTCATCGCTTACTGGTAGCGACATCATTGCCTGCGACACGCCATTTACTTCGAAGGACCTTGTTGGCAAGATCACGCTGACCGCTCATTCGAAATCTAAGGCTGACGTGGACACTGATCTCATCATTGCATTCACACCAGCTGGCGCAACACAGTCGTCTGCTGAGACACGAGTTGCAACTACTATAGTGCCATCCGAGGACACTAGTACTGCGACTACACCCACGACACCAAACACTGGCGTCACGACCAAGCCTAAAACGCCTGGTACTACGAAAACGCAGACATATGTCTTTACAGGAACCTCTACCCCATCGAACCCTAACGGCACTGTTGACCTTCGCGCCCGCGTACTCGCAGTCGGTGTTGTCGACAAAGTTACTGGAGACTTTACTGCTTCAACGAGCATCAACATAAACGCTCGTGTAGCTGTACGCTTTGTTGTAGAAAATATTGGAACCAAAACGTCTGGAGCTTGGGCATTTATCGCACAGCTTCCTACCACACCATTCCATTCATTTGAGTCAGCGGAGCAGATACCTCTCGCGCCGGGCGATCGCATTGAGTACACTATAGGCTTTGACAGCCTTGAGCAGCAGAAAAAGGTACAGGTACTCATTAATGTTGATCCGAAGTTCCGCACCTACGATATCGACCGCAACAACAACCTTGTTCGCGCAGATGTCTTTCTCGATGTGAAATAGCATCACAAAAAAAGCGCCCCGAGGGGCGCTTTTTTTGTGATTATCTATGGACGACGCATGCTCTTTACAAAAGATAAACTCAGTGCTTTAATGCGCCCAGACAGTTTTTTCTCACTGTCCAACAAAAAGGAGTTTTAGCATGGGTATGTCAAAGTCATTCGATGTCGTTCAAGCAGCGACAGAAGTGGCAACATTGGCACAGGCTAAAAAAATACAGCTTGCCCAAGTCAAATTGGGCACGATAGTGAACTTCTTTCGCATCAACCACAATCACCCCCTCTCACAAGAGGATCGGTGGAGGGTGTTTAATGCACTGAAGGGTTGCTTGGACTTTCATGATCTCGAAAGAGTGATCGATGGCCTTAGCATCCCGCTTACGGACAATATCAGATCTGATGTGATCGCTGCGTACATGACCAGCCACTTCCCCTACGTCACCATGGAGGACCTCGCAAAGACCGCCTCGAGACGTATGACAACGGACGGAAAAATCACTGCCGATGAATATCAGCAGTGGGCATACCGAGCGTTAACCGGCACCTATCAATCGCCAACATGGGAAGAAGCAATGATCTATGCCGCAGAAATTACAAAGGAAGCAGATCGTGCACCGTTTGTGCACAAGATGTTGAGCTTAGAAATGTCAGTGGAGTATATTCGCGAGCACATTGAGGTGATCAAAAACCTTAAGGCTAGCGATGACACCTACGTCGAGATTCTGAGCAACCACATGATGTCAGGCCCCATTGGTCGACAGCATGCCGCTGATATTGAACACGCACTGCGTCTTGGAGACAAGATTCTTGCGAGCGCATATCGAAAAGCTCACCCCGCAGAACTATTTGAAACTGCAGATACAAACACAGCACACGACACACTGTCTAAAGCTGCCAACGTACTGCAGAGCGGTTTCTGGAAACTAACAATGCCCAGACCGTGGAGGCTCACGCCTCGTCAAAGTGCAGACACGACAGCATCGGCTGAAGTGACTGCGACGCAGCAACCGAATTCGGTAGCTGCATAGATTTTGTGGGTTAACTAGCACGCGCTAGCGAACCAACATTCGCTAGCGCGTTTTTGTATACACAACACCACGCGTGAAACCTCTACACATCCAATCGAGCAAGCTTTGCATTCGACTGAATGAATGACTTGCGACTTGGTACATCGGTGCCCATGAGCACATCAAACATGCGGTCAGCATCCTGCGCGTCATCGATGGCCACCTTCTTGAGTACTCGCTTCGCTGGATCCATGGTCGTCTCCCACAGCTCTTCTGGATTCATTTCACCAAGACCCTTATATCGCTGAATAGAGATCTTGCCTTTCTTGGTCTTTGCATCTTCCTCTTCATCAACCTCCTCGCCTCCCTCTTCTTCATTTACCTCTTCAATGAGTACTGCATCTTTACCGAGAATTTTATTCTTTTCATCATCGCCATATGCGTAAAAGACCTCCTTACCACGCTTAATCTTGTAGAGCGGTGGCTGTGCAATATAGAGAAAGCCTCCATCAATGATTTGCTTGAAATATCGATAAAAGAGTGTCAGCAAGAGTGTGCGAATGTGAGCACCGTCAACGTCTGCATCGGTCGCAATAATGATCTTGTGGTATCGCAACTTTGTGATGTCAAAGACATCGCCAATCGCTGTGCCAAGAGCAATCACCAGAGCTCGCACCTCATTTGACGCAAGCATGCGATCAAGACGCGCTCTCTCCACGTTGAGAATTTTGCCGCGCAGCGGAAGGATGGCTTGCGTGCGGCGATCTCGTCCCTGCTTCGATGAGCCACCTGCAGAATCTCCCTCTACGATAAAGAGTTCTGCTTCATCAGCCGACTTCGTCTGACAGTCTGCCAATTTACCTGGCAACGTCATACCTTCGAGAGCGCCCTTGCGGAGCACGGAATCTTTCGCAGCCTTTGCTGCCTTACGAGCCTTAAGAGCGAGAAGTACTTTGTTTACAATGGTTCGCGCTTCGTCAGGATGCTCTTCTAGGAACGAGTTGAAGGTTTCACTAAACACCGACTCTACCGCGCCACGCGCTTCGACAGATCCGAGTTTTGATTTCGTCTGGCCTTCGAATTGAATTTCACGAAGCTTCACCGAAACTACTGCGGTAAGCCCTTCAAGTGCGTCGTCACCAGTGAAGTTTTCCTCACTCTCTTTGAGGATGTTGTTTTTACGACCATAGGAGTTGAGTGTGCGTGTGAGAGCCGTCTTGAAGCCGGTTACATGAGTACCTCCTTCTGAGTTGTAGATGTTGTTACCAAAAGCAAGGATGCGTGGTGACATGTCATCAACATACTGCAGCGATATTTCAACACCCACATCATCGAGCTCCTTTTCTGCGTAATAGATAGTCTTGTGAATCGGCGTTTGGTACTGGTTGTAGAATTTAACCAATGCAAGCAGACCACCTTCAAAGTAGAAAGACATGCTCGGCACATCAATGCCAAGATCGCGGAAATAGAAGACGCCATCAAGATCGAGCTTGCCAGTGTAGCCGCGTGCATCTATCACCGTAATACGTGTGCCTTTTACCAAGTATGCCTGTTGGCGCAAGTGAGATACGATACGATTCCAGTCGTACTTAATTTCCTTGAAAATTTCTGTGTCAGCTTCAAAGGTAATGATAGTGCCGCGAAGCTTCGAACTACCCACACGCTTTACTGCGGCTTTTTTCTTTCCACGCACATACTCCTGAATAAAGTACCCTCCATCGCGATGCACCTCTGCTTTCGTGTGAACGGAGAGCGCGTTAACCACGGAAACACCCACACCGTGCAAACCTCCAGACACTTTATAGCCCTCACCTCCGAACTTTCCTCCCGCATGGAGCGTAGTCATGATGGTTTCAAGCGCAGACACTTTGGTCTGTTTGTGCATATCAACAGGAATACCTCGTCCGTTGTCGACGACGCGCATGTAGCTGCCAGGAAGAAGCGTGACCTCAATATCATTGGCGTGACCACCCATGGCTTCGTCACGGCTGTTATCAAAAACTTCCCAAATGAGATGGTGAAGACCATCTGGCCCTGTGGTGCCGATGTACATTCCCGGGCGCTTACGCACAGGATCAAGACCCTCTAGAACAGTGATGGCATCTGCTCCATATGAACTCGCTTTCTTCTTATCGTCATCGTTTGCCATATGTCCGAAGGGTTACATCAATAAAATACCCAGAAACTAGGTGCTCACAGTATAGCACAAAGTCGGCCGCAGCTCTATGCAAAAAATTGCCAAAAGACCTATAAAATACGCCGTTTTTACTCACTTATGTTAGCGCACACTAAATCCAGTTTGGGCGTTCAGCGCATCAGTTATGCGCGCCATGGTTGTCGAGAGCTCGACATCGGTGAGTGTGCGGTCAAAAGCCTGAAGCACCAGTTTAAACATGCACGATGTGCGGCCATCCTTAGTAAACACATCATGAAGATCGGAGCGCACCAATATGTCGCCTGCTATGCGCTGAATGAGAGCATGCACAACAGTAGGATCTGTACCTTCTGGAGTCCAAACAGCAATATCACGCAACGCGTATGGGTAGGAAGAGAATGCCTTAAATGGCGACAACGTACTCTCCGGCAAACTCTCCGCCTCCATGGACGCCACAGCAGGATCATATGGCAGATCTACTTGCCACGTATTTTTCTCAACTACCCCCTGCAATACCAATCCAGTGACAGCAGAGAGCTCTGCGGCGATAGATGCAAAAAAGGCGTCGCGCTTTTTGACATGGTCTTTTGTTGGGCTCCAATATGAAATACCAAGCACCGCCACCTCCTCCCCCTTACACCACACTCTACCTATTTCAAACAACCTAAGATCTGCAAGATTGTAGAGAGGCATGTGTGCGGCATTCGTTTCGAGCGCCATCGTGTGACCTTCAACTAAACTGCTACGTAGAAATTTTTTGTCTGAGGCAAGTGGTTTTTGGAGCGCAACATCTCCTGACGAACCCATAGCGTAAGTGGAAACTTCAATACACCCAGCGGCTACTGCTGTATCACGTATGGTTTCAATAAGACTGAAGTATGGTGGAAGCTTTGTCGGAGTACCTGTGGGCAGCAATGCTGGAATGACGCGATCATATCCAATAATACGCCCAACTTCTTCCACTAGATCCTCTGTGATCACTATGTCCGTGCGTTCAAAGGGAGGCGTTACTATGAACATAGACCCGTCCCTCCGAAACGGAAGATCGAGTCGTGTGAGCACAGCTTCGACGTCGTTGTCGGTATACACTGCCCCAAGTACACGCGAGACCTTTTCTGCTGTCACAGAAACTTCTCGTTGAAGAGGTGGCGCTGTATAGATATCTACCCCACCTCGAAGTGCACCGCCCGCTATTTCCGTTATGAGTGTCACGATGGCACGCATCCCATACGCACCGAGTTCTGGTGATGGCCTGTTTTGATACCGCTGCGATGCATCTGTGTGGACCGACAACCGCTGACATGTCTTGCGCACAAGCTCCCCATCATATGTGCCAACAGAAAGCACAATATTCTTTGTCGTTGGCTGTACCCCCGAATGCAATCCCCCCTTCACACCTGCAATATCCAGCGCCTCGCCCGTTGCGCCATTACTAATGACATACATATCATCTCCCAATTGATACGTGTCGCCACTCAGTGTAGTCACAGACTCGCCTGATTTTGCTTTGCGGATATCCACCTTTGCAATGGCTGCGCCTTGGCGGATGTAGTCTGCATCAAACGCATGCATGGGTTGCCCCATATCAAGCATCACGAAATTAGTGGCGTCGACAATGTTATTGATGGAGCGCTGCCCCACTGACTCAAGAGCCTCCCGAAGCCACACCGGTGACGGCCCAACACTGACGCCTTCCACAAGTACCGCCACATGCCTCAACACAAAACGATCATCGACAGTCACCTGCAGTTGATCTGTGTTGGCGAGCACAACCGGCACCTCTCTCAATGGGTCACGCTGCATAGGAATTGAAAGTATTGCAGACAACTCTTTTGCAATTCCACGATTCGACAATGCATACCCAGCTCGATCGGGCAGCACTTTTACATCCAGCACATCACCTTCCACAGACTCAATTTCAAATGCGTGAAATGTCAGTGCATCTGCCAGTGCGTCAACGCTAGGTAGTGGGTCCGCAAAATATCTCTGAAGCCATGAGCGGGAGACTTTCATATTTTTGAAACACTGTAGTTAAAGCGAATATCGCCATTGTGGAAATACCGAAGATCTGGAATGCCATACTTCATCATGACTACGCGCTCAAGCCCTGGACCAAATGCAAAAGCCTGCACGGTTTCTGGATCCAGTCCTGCATTGCGAAGTACATTTGGATGAAGCATGCCGGCACCCATCATCTCTAACCACCTACCCTCCTTGCCCGGTGGGGCAAACCATAAATCAATCTCCACAGAGGGCTCTGTAAAAGGAAAAAAGCTCGGTCTGAAACGCACCTCAACACCATCACCTAAATACTCCTTATAAAACTGAAGTAGCGTACCCTTAAGGGTCGCGAGCGACACATCAGGCCCGACAGCAAAACCATCGAACTGATAAAATTGCGCCTCATGGGTCATGTCAGTGGCTTCGTTGCGGAACACCTTACCCGGGTTGATGGCGCGGCGAGTACTTTCACCACGCTTTGCCATTTTTTCCAACTCACGAATTGTTGTTGATGTTGCGTGTGTGCGGAGAAGTTTTTCCTGGCTACCAGCAACCCAAAAGGTATCCTGCATGTCTCGTGCGGGATGATTTTTAGGAACATTAAGCGCACTGAAGTTGTACCACTCAGTTTCGAGCTCTGGTCCGTCAGCGATTTCAAATCCCATCTTTGAAAAAATGCGCATCACGTCGCGCAGTGCGTCTGTGAGAGGGTGCAATCGTCCTGTTGTGTGAGGTTGCACTGTATTCATCGAGGAGCCGCCTCCCGGGCTCGAACCGGGGACCTACGGTTTACAAAACCGTTGCTCTACCAACTGAGCTAAGGCGGCACATGGTCTACTTTTTCAAACTTCCTGAACCTACTTGTTACAAATCGTATACAGTACCCCGTACTGTATACCTCCACCAACTGCTAACTCGGAACATAGCCAACTGCCTCAAACTTCCTGAACCTACTTGTTACAAATCGTATACAGTACCCCGTACTGTATCCCCCTCCAAACAAGCTCAAGTACTACAAGTTATACCGTAGTAGGGACAAGATGCAAAATGCTACTGCTCAGAATTGCGCAGACCATTCTTATGCTCCACGATAGTGCGCACATACTCTGATGACTCTTTTTTCATCTCTATACGACGCCGCCCTTTCATGGCCGAAACCAAAAGTGACAAGCGGCGCTCAATGAGGCGCGTCACGAAGAGAGCAAAAACGGCCGCATCATGCTGAACTCTTCGCACAATACCATTACTTAAGCGCTGAACGCGCTCACCAAGATGCATGTCCTCTATGCGTCGCGCGAGCACAATCACTTCACGGTCCAGATACGCTCGTTGTCGTGCAAAATGAGTCGTCTGCAAGGACACCTCAACAGCCTTGATCACAAACAATAACCCTATGAGCGCCAGAGAGGTAAAGAAAAGAACAATCGCCGTCATATTACTCCTTCGTGCTAAAGCGCGCGATGCGAGTCACTTCAATACGCTCTCCAAACTTCTGAGTGGCCTCAGAAACAATGTCGTGAATAGTCTTTGATGGATCCTTGATGTACGACTGATCCATGAGTACGAAATCCTTGATGTAGCTGTCGATCTTGCCAGCGAGGATTTTTGCCTTCATTTCTTCTGGCTTACCCTCGAGCTCTTTTGTAAACACCGCTTCAGCAGCTTTCGTTGCTTCTGGGGTAACCTCAGAGCGCTTTATAAACTTTGGATTCGTTGCCGCAACATGCATTGCAATATTGTATGCCGTCGCAATAAAATCTTCATTCTTCGCTACAAAGTCTGTTTCGGCGCGAAGCTCCACCATAGCAGCAACATCCTTTGTGGTGTGTACGTACGTAGCAATAGAACCTGAACCAAGTTCACGATCAGCCTTCTTTGCAGCACTTGCCCCTGCCTTTTTGCGGAGGATTACCACTGCTTGATCAAAATCTCCTCCCGCTTCTTCAAGCGCCTTCTTACATACCATTACAGATACGCCAGTAGCGTCTCGAAGTTGCTTCACTTGGTCAGTCGTGATTTCCATGATCTCAAAAATATAAACAATAAAAGCAGGGATATACCCTTATGTGATACGTAGTATAGCACCCCCACTGCACCAAACAATGACACTACGCACTCTTGCCTTTGCGGTAACTATCAGCCAACTCCCCTAGGAAGAATGCAATTGATACCTTCGTAGCGTCGTTACCGACAACTGGCATAGCAATACCCTCAACTGAACAATCTGAACCCATAATGCCAAAAACAGGGATTTTTGCTGCGTTACCCTCCTTCACCACAATCGCCTCTTGTTTCGTGTCCACAACTACCAATGCATGTGGAAGACCTGTCAAAGAAACCACACCGCCAAAGGCATCCTCAAGTCGTCCGATTTCTCGATCAATAAGAAGGCGCTCCTTCTTTGTGTATTTCTTCTCAAGCTCTCCACTGTCTCGCTGAACGCGTAGATCAATAAGTCGAGCGATGCGCTTTTTAATTTCAGAGTAGTTGGTGAGTGTACCGCCAAGCCAACGTCCTGCTACGTAGGGCATGTTAAGACCCTCTGCAGTAAGACGCACAGCCTCAATGGCCTCACGCTTGCCTCCTGCGAAGAGGACTACCTTACCCTCGCGGCCAAGCTGCTCCATGTACGCCTTTGCGCGGTGCAATAGAGCACTGGTCTTTTCAAGGTCAAAAATCTCTGTTCGGTTC
>JACCDV010626399.1_pt1 | contig 10913 bp, 7 predicted proteins | sample 7446131 | NCBI WGS metagenome assembly JACCDV01 (sample SAMN15323448, study PRJNA562643) | freshwater metagenome | isolation source: river surface water | place: USA:Blue River Watershed | collected 2017-08-17
AGCGGCAGCGTGATCAGGTCGTCGAAGTCCACACTCTGGTAGGCGGCCAGGCGTTCCTGGTATTTCGCCATCACCAGTGCAATCACACGCGCGTTTTCGTCTTGTGCCTGCGCCAGCGCCTGTTCCGCGTTCAGCCCGGCGCTTTTCCATGCGCTGATGGTCCACTGCCACTGGCGGGCTGTGGCTGCGTCGGTGGTGCCGCCACAGTCCTTCAGGATGGAGGTGATGTCGTCGGTGTCGAGGATGGAGAACTGCTGCTTGAGACCCAGCACCGCACCGTCTTCGCGCAACAGGCGCACGCCCAGCGAGTGGAAGGTGCAGATCAGCACGTCTTTGGCGGGCTTACCCACCAGTTGCCGGGCGCGTTCGCGCATTTCTGCAGCTGCTTTGTTGGTGAAGGTGATGGCAGCGATGCGTTTGGCCGCCAGCCCCGCCTGAATCAGGCGCGCAATTTTGTGGGTGATGACGCGGGTTTTGCCCGAACCGGCGCCGGCCAGCACCAGGCAGGGCCCGGCCAGGTGGTTCACGGCTTCAAGCTGGGCAAAGTTCAAACCGGCGGACATGGCTCTTCGGACACGCAAAGCGGCCCATGATAACGGGTGAGACAATCGACAGCGTGCTGAACATCCTGCTGGTCACGTTTCCCTTTTTCGCTCTGGTTGCTGCAGGGTTTTTGGCTGCGCGTCGGCGCATGTTGCCGCTGGAGGCCATTCCCGGCCTCAACGGCTTTGTGCTGTTTTTTGCGCTGCCGGCCATGCTCTATCGCTTTGGCTCCACCACCCCCATTGCGCAGTTGCTGGATGCTTCGGTGTTTGGCGTGTACTTGTTGTGCGCTTTGTTGATGGTGGCTCTGGCGATCGCACTGACCAAACGCGGACGCATCGGCTGGAACGACGCGTCCTTTGGTGCTTTGGTGGCCGCATTTCCGAACACCGGCTTCATGGGTGTGCCATTGCTGGCCGCATTGATGGGTGTCCACAGCGTGGGCACGATCATCGTGCTGATCGTGGTGGACATGGTGGTGACCAGTTCCTTGTGCATCGCCTTGTCACGACTGGACCAGCGCGAAGGCGGCGCGGCGGCTGCGGCAGGCAAGGCACTCAGTGGCGTGTTGCGCAACCCGATGCCCTGGGCCATCATCCTCGGCGGTGTGGCGTCGGCGCTGCAGTTCCAGTTGCCCAGCCCGATTGAGAAAACCGCCTGGTTGTTGGCGGACGCAGCCTCCCCGGTGGCGCTGTTCACCATTGGCGCGGTGCTGGCGCGCTCGCAGATGCAATCCGATCGTGCCATGCCGCTGGGCGATTACGTGCCGGTGGCGCTGCTCAAACTTTTTGTCCACCCATTTTTGGTGTGGGTGGTGGGCACGTTGGCCATGTCTGCGGGTGTGCCGCTGGACCCATTCGCCTTGACGGTGATGGTGCTGGTGTCGGCCCTGCCCAGTGCGAGCAACGTGTCATTGCTGGCCGAGCGATTCGAGGCCGACAACGGGCGCATCGCGCGCATCATTCTGGTGTCGACGGCCCTGGCGTTCCTCACGTTTTCGGGTGCTGTGGCGTTGCTGCGCTGAAGCTCACATGCCCAGAGGGTCCACGTCGATGGCCCAGCGGATCAGGCCGCGCGCCTCGGGGTGGCTGCGCAGTGGGTGCAAATGGGGCTGCCAAGCCGCCAGAAACGCTTGCAGGGCCGGGCGCTGGTCGGTTTCGATCAGCATCTGCGCGCGCTCCACGTTCGCCACGCGCTGGATGGTCATGGGCATGGGCGGGTAGAGCGTGAGCTGCGCGCGTCCGGGCAGGCCTTCGCCCGCCTCGGTGGCCAGGCGCAGAAAGGCCTGGGCGGCCTCTTGCGTGCGCGCTTCGGCCCGCACCAGCGCCTGGTAGGCGAACGGGGGCATTTGTGCGGCCTGCCGCTCTTGCAGCTCTTGTGCCGCAAAGGCGGGGTAGTCGTGCTTTTGCAGTGCCGCGAACAGCGGGTGTTGCGGGTACCAGGTTTGCACCCACAGTTCGGCCGGGCGGCCGCTTTGCGCCATGAAAACCGCATCGCGCCCAGCGCGACCGGCAGCCTGCAGCAACAACGCAAACAAGCGCTCGGGGGCGCGGTAATCGCTGGCGAACAGGCCGCTGTCGGTGTTGACGCTGGCCACCAGCGTGATGCGCCGGAAATCGTGGCCTTTGGCAATCATTTGTGTGCCGACCAGCACATCCACTTCGCCGGCATGCATGTCGGCCAGCCGGCTTTCCAGACTGCCTTTGGCCCGGGTCACGTCAGCGTCGATCCTGGCAACGCGCACCGCGCTACCGTCTGGGCGCCGGGCATCGGCCAGCAGTCCAGTCAGTTGTTCTTCGATCTGCTCGGTCCCCCTGCCAATGGGCGTGATGTCCAGGTTGCCGCACTCCGGGCAGGCGCGGGGTACCCGGGTGCTGTGGCCGCAATGGTGGCAGCGCAACGTGCGGTCGACTTTGTGGAACACCGCATGTGCGCTGCAGTGGGGGCAGTCGCTCTTCCAGCCGCAGTCGTGGCAGGCCAGCACCGGGGCATAGCCGCGCCGGTTCAGCAGCACCATGCTTTGTTCGCCCCGGGCAGCGCGTTCGGTCATGGCCTGAATCAGCGCTGGCGCCAGCACCGTGTGTTTGGGTTGTTGCTGCATGTCCACCAGCCGCAGCCGTGGCCACTGGCCGCCGCCCATCCGTTGCGGCATGTCCAGTCGCAAGTAGCGGTCTTTTTCGGCCGCATACCAACTTTCCAGCGATGGCGTGGCAGAGCCCAGCACCACCTGGCAGTGCCCGGGTGGATGCCCCTGGCTCTCCAGCGTGGCGCGGTAGATGGCCAGATCGCGGGCCGAATACCGGGCGCCCTCCTGGCTTTTGTAGCTGGGGTCGTGTTCTTCGTCCACCACGATCAGGCGCAGTTGGGGCAGGCTGGCGAATACCGCCATGCGCGTGCCCAGCACGATGCGCGCCTGCCCGAGGTGGGCCGACAGCCAATGTTGCAATCGCTGCGCCGGCGTCAAACCGCTGTGCAACGTGACCAACGGGTGGTTGGCAAACCGCTCGCGCAGCCGGTGCTCCAGTTGGGGTGTGAGGTTGATTTCAGGCACCATCACCAAGGCTTGGGCCTGCGGGTCCTGATCGAGCAAGCGCGCCACGGCCTGAAGGTAGACCTCGGTTTTGCCACTGCCCGTGGCGCCAAACAGCAGCACCGGCTTGTTTGCCGCTTGCAAGGCGGTCAGGGCGCGGGCTTGTTCTTCCGTGGGGGGCAGTGCTGCCGGGGTGGACGCAGGGTCAGGCCGTGTTGTTTTGGCATGCCTTTTCAAGCGGCGCTGCCATTGCTCGCGCGTCAGGTCGCGCAGCGCAGGCGGCAACGATGACAGGGCCACTTCGCCCAGGCTGCGCTGGTAATAGCGCGCGGCAAAGGCCACCAGCTGCCGCCAGGTGTCGCTCAGCGGCGGCAGCCCTTCGAGCGTGTCGGCGACGTCGCGCGCCTGCTCCGGCGCCAGCCCTGCGGGAGGCGCGTCACTGCATTGCCACACCACGCCCAGGGTCATTCGATGCCCCAAAGGCACCCTGACCAGACTGCCCGGCGCAAGTGCTTGCTCACTCCGGTAGCTCAGTGTGTCGCCCAGGCCACTGTGCGCCGGGGTGGTGATCACGACCTCGACCCAATGGACAGGCTTGGATGCGGTTTTTTCAGTCATTTCCGCAGAGAAACGGGTAAGTCATTGATTTTTCAAAGCTTCCAGCAGTTGCTCAGATTTTCTGTGGATAACTTTGTTGATAGTTCCTGAAATTCTGGGCCCAGCCCTTGAAAATCAAGCCTTTCACTGGCTTGCTGAAAAACGCAGCAGTTTCCTGAGATCAATAAAATCAAAGACTTAGCGAGTTTTTGTGGAGAGTCCCTGGGCTAATGTCGCTTGACAGACTTTGTTGCACCGCACATCAGATTTTGTGCATAAGACCCCATTTCTGAGTATCCAAACGCTCCGTTTTTGTGCTATGCGTCCGCTGGCGGCGCGTTCTGCTGGGTCCAACTTAGATGCTGCACTGCAGATGCGCGCCATGCGTTCAGCGCGCGGCCTGCCGCATTTGCCGTGAGTGCGCGTGCACGGTGTCCACCAGCACCTTCACGTGATCGGGCGGGGTGTGCTGGCTGATGCCGTGGCCCAGGTTGAAAATGTGCGTCGGGCCTGTGGTGCCGCGATCGGTGTGTGGGGTGCCGAAACTCTCCAGCACCTTCACCGCCTCGGCGGCCACCTGTTCAGGCTGGGCGAACAGCACGTTCGGATCGAGGTTGCCTTGCAGCGCCTTACCCGGGCCGCCTGCCGCACCGCCCACGGTCGCGCGTGCGCGGGCCAGGTTCACGGTCCAGTCCAGGCCCAGCACATCGCAGTCCAGGGTGTTCATTTCGTCCAGCCACAGGCCACCGCCTTTGGTGAAGACGATGCGAGGGATTCGCTGGCCGTTGTACTCCTTGGGCAGTTGGTCCAGCACTCGCTGGGTGTACGCCAGGCTGAATTGCTGGAAGTTGCCGTCGGCGAGCACACCGCCCCAGCTGTCAAACACCATCACGGCTTGCGCGCCGGCTTCGATCTGTGCGCGCAAGTACAGCGCCACCGCGTCGGCGTTGATTTCCAGCATGCGGTGCATCAGGTCGGGGCGTTGGTACATCAGGGTTTTGACGAGGCGGTAGTCGTCGCTGCCCCCACCCTCCACCATGTAGCAGGCCAGTGTCCATGGGCTGCCCGAAAAGCCGATCAGCGGTACGCGGCCGTTCAGCGCCTTGCGGATGGAAGTGACCGCGTCGAACACGTAGCGCAGCTTGGCCATGTCGGGCACGGCGAGCTGGGCCACGTCGGACTCGGTGCGCACGGTTTTGGCGAACTTGGGGCCTTCGCCCAATGCAAAGCTCAGACCTAGGCCCATGGCGTCGGGCACCGTCAGGATGTCGCTGAACAGGATGGCCGCGTCCAGGTCGTAGCGCTCCAGTGGCTGCAGGGTCACTTCTGTGGCGTAGTCCACGTTGGTGGCCAGGCCCATGAAGCTACCGGCCTGGGCTCGCGTGGCGCGGTATTCCGGCAGGTACCGGCCAGCCTGGCGCATCAGCCAGACGGGGGTGTGTTCGGTCGCCTGGCGCAGGCAGGCGCGCAGGAAGGTGTCGTTCTGCAAGGGGGCAAAGGTCGTACTCATCCTGCGATTGTCGCAGGCCTCATCACGCCGATGCCTGACGGTGGCGTGCCCACTGCCCCGTGTTGGCTCAAAGTGCCGACAGCGCGGCCAGCACTTCGTCGGTGGACAGGATCTCCGACAGCACGACCGGTGGACGCTGCCCAGCATGCAGCACATAAACCGGCACGCCGTTGCGGCCCAGGCGGCTCAGAGCGGCCGTGACTTGGGGGTCGCGGCGGGTCCAGTCGGCCCGCAGCAGCGCCACCTGCTTCTCGGCCGCCATGCGCAGCACGGCGGGGTCGGCCAGCGTGGTGCGCTTGTTGTACTGGCAGGTCACGCACCAGGCAGCGGTGTAGTCCACGAACACCGGCCGGCCTTGGGCCAGCAGTTCGGCTTCGCGTTCCGGGCTCCAGGTTTCCCAGGTCAAGCCCGCCACGCCGGTAGGGCTGGCGCTGGACGTGCTTTCCGCGAGTCGGGTGACTTGCGGCCCGATCGACCAGCCCAGCCACAGCATGCCGATCACCGCCAACGGTGCCAGCCAGCGGCGAGCAATGCCGGACCGCGTGAAAGCCCAAACCAGCAGTGCCAGCATCACCAGCAGCAAGAGCAGGGCTGCCGCCCCGTCGATACCGCTCTGCTGGCCGAGCACCCACAACAGCCAGACAACGGTGGCGAACATCGGGAAGGCCATCAATTGGCGGAAGGTTTCCATCCAGGCACCTGGGCGTGGCAGCGCACGAGCCACAGCGGGCACCCAGCTGGCCAGCAGGTAGGGCAAGGCCATGCCCAGGCCGAGCGTGGCGAAGACGCCGAGCGCTTGAGCGGCAGGCATGGTGACCGCCAACCCCAGCGATGCGCCCATGAACGGCGCGGTGCACGGCGAAGCGATGGCCGTGGCCAGCACGCCGGTGAGGAAGGCGTCGGCCACCGGGTGGCGTGCTTGCAGGCTGGCCCACGACGAGGGCAGCATGCGACCGAACTCGAACAGACCCGCCAAGTTCAGGGCGATCAACGTGAACAGGGTGGCCAAACCCGCAACCACAGCAGGGTTTTGCAGCTGAAACCCCCAGCCCAATTGCTCGCCAGCAGCGCGCAGACCCAGCAGCAGCCCGCCCAGGGCCATGAAAGAGAGCACCACTCCCACCGTGTAGGCCAGCCCGCTCAAGCGGTGTGCCCGCCGATCGGCTCCGTGGCGAGAAAACGCAAGCACCTTGATCGCCAGCACCGGAAACACGCACGGCATGAGGTTGAGGATCAACCCACCGACCAGAGCGCCCAGCAAGGCCAGCCACCAGCCGCTGGCGGTTGCCTGAGTCGCCGCTTGTGCTGCATTTTCGGCCAAGGCTGCGGCCAACGCGTCTGGGACGCCTGAGGCACTGGCACTGGTGGTGGTTGCGGGCCAGTCTGAGGTGACGGCCACGGTGATGGCCCGACCGGGCAAGCCCGCTCCTTGGCCGGGTGATTGGGCCAGTCCCACCACCAATGGCACCGCCGTTGGGCTCTCGCTGCGGTGGGGCGACAGTGGCAGGCTGGCGGTCCACACCGCTCCGTCCCATCGCTGCTGCCAAGGTTTGCCCGGCTCGATCAGACCCGGCGTTTCCGGAAAAAACTCCAGCGCCTTGCCCCGCCAGTCTTTGGGCAGACCTTCCAGCCTCACGGCCAGTTGGCTGTCCGTGGGTTGCAGCGAACTGCCTTGTGCCGGCTGCGTTTGCGGTGCGCTGCTCCAGGCCTGCTGGAATGCCTGAGCGTGCCCGGCGGTGGATACCTGCGCCGGGATGCTCAACTGAAACCGGGCTTCTTCGGGGATGCACTCCTTGCGGCAGATCAGCCAGCTGGCCTGCAGGCTCACCTCCAGCCGGTCGCCCTGGAAACTGGGCGCCACCGTCACGGGCACCGGCAGCAGCACAGTGCCATCGTAGCCATAGTTGGCCAAATCTCCGATGGGGAACTTGCGTGGCGTCGGCCAGGCGATTTCACCCGCGCTGGCGCCCGGGCTCAACTGCCACTGCAGTTCGGTCGGCAGGCCCGAATCGCCAGGGTTCTTCCAGTAGGTGTGCCAATCGGGCGCGTGGGTGATTTGCAGGCCCAGCCACAGCGGTTGCCCCGCTTGAACGCCCTGCGGCGCATGCACCAGCAGCTCGGCACGCGAAAACTCGCTCACCACCGGGGTCGCGGTCCCTGCGGCCTGGGCCCATGCGTGGCCAGGCACACCCAAAGCAAACATCAACAGCAGGGACAGCAAATAGCGCATGTTGGTGGCAAACGAACAATTCAAGGCGGTGGTGTAACGGACAGCGTGCCTGTGGCAGACAGGGGTCGATTGCTCAAAGTTCCGCCCCCCCATTGTCCCGCTTTCCCCGTCTGGTCGCTAAGATGCGCTTTATGACTGCAGCATCTGGCGCCATCAACTTGCCCCGTTGGGGAGATTTGTGCACGACCGATTTTGCGCGTTTGGACCTTGAACGCACAGTGGCCGTGCTGCCGGTGGCCGCCACCGAACAGCATGGACCGCACTTGCCGTTGTCGGTGGATGCGGATCTGGTGGACGGCGTTCTGGCCGCTGCCGGCCCCCACCTGGGCGCAGGTTGCCCGGTGTACGTGTTGCCCACCCAAGCCGTCGGTTTGAGCCCCGAGCACGAGCGTTTTCCGGGCACGTTGACCCTGCGGCCCGAAACGCTGATCCGTCTGTGGTGCGACATCGGTGAGTCCGTCGCGCGTGCTGGCGTGCGCAAGCTGCTCATCTTCAACAGCCACGGTGGGCACACCGGCATCATGGACGTGGTGGGGCGGGAGCTGCGTGCCCGTGCCAACCTGCTTGTTTACAGCGCAAGCTGGTTCAACCTGCCGCTGCTGGACGCCCAGGGTCAAGACCTCAACCAGCGCATCGACGCCCACGAACACCGCTTTGGCATCCATGCGGGTCAGGTCGAAACCTCGATGATGCTGGCGCTGCGGCCCGACACCGTGCGCATGGCGCGGGCTCAGAATTTCCCGTCCACTTCCGCCGAACGCGCCTCGCGCTATCCCATCCTTGGCAATGGGCGCAGTGCCAAGTTGGCTTGGCAGATGCAGGATTACCATCCGGCTGGCGCGGTCGGCAATGCTGCTTCTGCTGACGCCGCGTTGGGCGAGGCCTTGGTGCATGCAGCAGGCCAGTCGCTGGCCGCGTTGCTGCGTGAGTTGTCCGATTTGCCGCTGTCCACGCTGGTGGACGGGCCAGGCTCGCCGTGATCTGACCGCTTTCGCGGCAAGGTCACAGCGTGACTTCGCCCCGAATGCAGCTCACCGCGTCGCCCCCGATCCAGACCGTACCTTGCGCATCGCGTTCCACGTGTACGCGCCCGGCCCGGCCCAGCACAGTGCCCTGCGAAGCTATGTAGCGCTCAGGCGCCAAGCCCGCGCCAATCAGCCACTGTGCCAATGCAGCGTTCAGGCTGCCCGTCACCGGGTCTTCGGCCACGCCGTTGTTCCCAGGAAAAAACGCGCGCACCTCGAACGCCGTGTCCAGCCCCGGAGTCTGCGGGGCGATCACGCCCACCTCCAGGCCGGCCAGTAGAACTGTGTTCGGCTGGAGTTCTCGCACCCTTTCCGCATCCCGCAGCATCACCGATTGCCAGCCTGGCCCGTTGTCGCACCACGCGTGCGCCACAATCTCGTCGCGTTTCAATCCCAGCCCTTGTGCAATTCGTTGGACGCTCGGTTCGTCCAGGGGCCCACTGCGGCGCAGGGGTGGTGCGGCGAACGCCAGGCGTGTGCGGTTGCCTGCCGCCGTCTGGCGAATGCGGACCAGGCCCACGCCGCACTCCTGCACTACCGTGCCGGTGGTCTGGGGCTGGCCGCCCGCTTGCAGCCACGCGTGGCAGGTGCCCAGGGTGGGGTGGCCGGCGAAAGGCAGCTCCCGCCCTGGGCAGAAAATGCGCACCCGGTAGTCTGCGCCTGCCGCCCGACCTTCTGCCGTGGGTGGCAGCACAAACGTGCATTCCGACAGGTTGGTCCAATCGGTGAAGCGCTGCATTGCCTCGGTGGTCAGGCCGCCGCCATCGAGCACCACCGCCAGTGGGTTGCCGAAGCAGGCTGTGTCGGTGAACACATCCACCTGTTGGAACGGGCGCATCCGGCTCATCGGGCGGCCTCCCGCTGCTCGCGGATGGCCTGCGCCAACGCGGCCACGCCGGTCTGAATCTGCTCTGCGCTGGCGGTCACGAAAGACAGGCGCAAGGCGCGCGGGTCGGCCTGCTCCGCGTAGAACGCGGCGCCCGGCACGAACGCCACGCCCTTGTTCACAGCGCGCGGCAGCAATTCGATCGCGTTCATGCCCTCCGGCAGCCGGGCCCACAGAAACATGCCTCCTGCGGGTCGGTTCCAGGTCACACCCAGCCCTTGCATTTCCTGGTCCAGGGCTTGCAGCATGGCGTCGCGCTGGGCGCTGTACAAGGTGCGAATGGTAGGTACGTGCCGGTCCAGGAAGCCGTCCTTCAGCACCTCTGCCACCACACGCTGGTTGAAGCTGGGGGTGTGCAAATCGGCCGCCTGCTTGGCCTGCAGCAGCTTGGGGTACAGGGCGGGCGGCGCCACCAGAAATCCCAGTCGCAGCCCCGGCGCCAATACCTTGGAGAACGAGCCTAAATACACGCAGCCCTGGGGGTGGCGTGCGGTCAGGGGCGCTGGCGGTGGGGTATCAAACCACAGGTCGCCATACGGGTTGTCTTCCACGATCGGCAGGCCCAGCCGTTGTGCCTCGGTGCTCAGCGCTGCGCGGCGCGCTTCGCTCATGCTGCGGCCAGTCGGGTTCTGGAAGTTGGGCAACAGGTACATGAAACGCGGCAATGTCTGTTCCTCTGACACTGCCCGCAGCAGATCTGGCAGCACAGGGCCTTCGTCGTCGCTGGCCACGCTCACCACGTTGGGCTCCATGGGCCCGAAGGCCTGCAGCGCACCGAGGTAGGTTGGTGTTTCCACCAGCACGCGGCTCCCAGGGTCTATCAGCACTTTGGCCACCAGATCCAGGCCTTGCTGCGAACCGGTGGTGATCAACACGTTGGCGGGGTCCACCGCCCATGGCAGCATGTCGGCGACCTGTTCGCGCAGGGTCGCCAGTCCCTCGCTGGCCGCGTACTGCAGGGCGGCGCGCCCGTCGTCGCGCAGCACCTTCGTGCAAGCTTCGGCAAATACCTCAACTGGGAAGGTTTTTGGCGATGGCAATCCGCCCGCGAAGCTGATGATGCCGGGGCGTTCCGTCACTTTCAGGATCTCGCGGATCACCGAAGGGTTCATCTTGTGGGCGCGTTGGGCCAGGGTCCATTCCATGTTTCAGGTCTTTCGAGCGGTGTGGTTTGGTATCGAAGTGCGTTTGCCCAGCAACACCGTCACGGTGACGGCCAGACCAAACAGCAAGGTGGAGGTGTCCAGCGACTCACCCAGCACTGGCAGGGCGAACAGCAGGCTGAGAAAGGGTTGCAGCAACTGCACCTGGCTGACCCGCACCGTGCCTCCCAGGGCGAGACCCCGGTACCAGGCAAAAAAGCCCAGCCACATTGAGAACACGGCCACGTACCCAAAAGCCATCCAACTGGGGGCCTCAATCTGGGTCGGGGTGGTGGGCCAGAACCAGGTGGCCAGCGGCAGCGTCACGGGCAGCGCCAACAAGAGTATCCAGCAAATCACCTGCTCGGCGCCCAAGCGGGGTGTCAGGCGGGCGCCGCCCACGTAGCCGAGCGAGGCGCTGGCCATCGCCAGCAGCAGCCAGGCATCGGC
>JACCDV010565479.1_pt1 | contig 10911 bp, 10 predicted proteins | sample 7446131 | NCBI WGS metagenome assembly JACCDV01 (sample SAMN15323448, study PRJNA562643) | freshwater metagenome | isolation source: river surface water | place: USA:Blue River Watershed | collected 2017-08-17
AATCCAGCCGCTCCTTGATGTTGACCGAGTAGGCCGTGTTCTGCAGCTGCAGGCCCATCTGCTCGGCGATGTTCATGAACAGGTTGTTGAACACCTCCAGCAGCACCGGGTCCACCGTGGTGCCCACCGCAAAGGTCTGCGCGCGCGGCACCCGGCGTTCGAGCAGGATGTGATCGAGTTCGCTCAGACGCGCCATCCACTCGGGCTCCACCACGGTGGTCGCGTTCTTCTCGGCAATGATGGCCGGGCCATGCACCTCGTCACCGGGGCGCAGGTCTTCGCGCACCACCAGGGCGGCTTCGTGCCAGGCGCCGCCGCTGTACAGGCGCACCGTGTCGCGCCGGGGCACCTCGCGCAGCGGTTGCAGCGCGTGGCGCGGCTCGGCCGGGGCATCGCCCGCCACCACGGCCTCCACCGACACGGCCTCCGCGATCAAACGCTTGCCCTGCATGAGAAAAGCAAAGCGCTGGCGGTAAGCCGCCTCAAAGCCCGACTGGATGGCCGCGAGATCGCCAAAAGGCACGATCAGCGCCGAGTCGGTGCCTTCGTAGCGCACATGCACGCGGCGGCGCACCTGCACCTCGGCGCGGCTCAGTTGCTGGGCCTGCAACGCCTGGCTGGCCTGCATGGCCAGCGCGTCCAGCTGCGCCGCCATCTGCGCCAGCGCAGCAGGCTCCAGCGGCAATTCCACCGCCTGCTCGCGGATCAGGTTCTGGTCGGCCAGGCCCATGCCGTAGGCCGACAGCACGCCCGCGAGCGGGTGCACCAGCACGCGGGTCATGCCCAAAGCGTCGGCCACCAGGCAGGCGTGCTGCCCGCCTGCGCCACCAAAACACTGCAGGGTGTAGCGCGTCACGTCATACCCACGCGCCACCGAAATCTTCTTGATGGCGTTGGCCATCTGCTGCACCGCGATGCGGATGAAGCCCTCGGCCACATCCTCGGCGCTGCGGCCGGTCTGCCGGGCCAGCGCGTCGAATTTTTCGCGCACCGGCTCGGCGCTCAGCGGCTCGTTGGCCTGCGGGCCAAACACTTTGGGAAACCAGGCGGGCTGGATCTTGCCCAGCATCACGTTGGCATCGGTGACTGCCAGCGGGCCACCGCGGCGATAGCTGGCTGGGCCAGGGTTGGCGCCTGCGCTCTCAGGCCCGACGCGAAACCGCGCACCGTCAAACGCCAGGATCGAGCCGCCACCCGCGGCCACCGTGTGGATGCTCATCATCGGCGCGCGCATGCGCACGCCCGCCACCTGGGTTTCGAATTCGCGCTCAAACTCGCCCGCAAAATGCGACACATCGGTCGAGGTGCCGCCCATGTCGAAACCGATCACGCGCTCGCACCCGGCCAGAGACGCCGTGCGTGCCATGCCCACGATGCCACCGGCCGGACCCGACAGGATCGCGTCCTTGCCCTGAAAGGCGTGCGCATCGGTCAGCCCACCCGAGGACTGCATGAAAAACAGCTTGACCCCCGGCATCTCGCTGGCCACCTGGTCCACATAGCGGCGCAGGATGGGCGAGAGGTAGGCATCGACCACCGTGGTGTCGCCCCGGCTGACGAACTTCATCATCGGGCTGGTTTCGTGGCTGGTGCTGACCTGGGTGAAACCGACTTCACGGGCGATGCGGGCGGCCGCCTTTTCATGGTCGGCAAAGCGGTAGCCGTGCATGAAGACCACCGCCACACTGCGCAAACCCGCGTCGTAGGCGGCCCACAGGCGCTCGCGCAGATGCGCCTCATCCAGCGGCTCCACCACCTCGCCATGCGCGCCCACACGCTCGCAGGCTTCGATCACACGCTCATACAGCAGCTCGGGCAACACGATCTGGCGGTCAAACAGGCGCGGGCGGTTCTGGTAGGCGATGCGCAGCGCATCCTTGAAGCCCTTGGTCGTCACCAGCAGCGTCGGTTCGCCCTTGCGTTCGAGCAGGGCGTTGGTGGCCACGGTGGTGCCCATCTTCACGCACTCGACCAAGTCTGGCGTGACCGGCTCGCCCGGTTGGAGGCCCAGCAGGTGCCGGATACCGGCCACCGCCGCGTCGCGGTACTGCTCGGGGTTTTCGGACAGCAATTTGTGCGTGACCAGCGAACCATCGGGGCGCTTGCCCACGATGTCGGTGAACGTGCCGCCGCGGTCGATCCAGAATTGCCAGCGAGAAGAAGTTTGTGGTGCATTCATCGTCTGACCATGTTAGCCGGGTGTCGCGCAGGGAGCAGTCCCTCAGGGGAATCACCTATCCCCGGGCAGGTGTTCTGACCTACAGTGGGCTGTAACCTCAGCGGGCACTGGCGTACACGCTCAATGCGTCGGTCCCTATCCGTCCCATCCACAGGAGTCTTCATGAAACGCCGAATCCTCAACCTGAGCCTGCTGGCCAGCCTGATCGCCTGTTCCGCAACTGTTCAGGCCCAGACCAAGTGGGACCTGCCTGCCGCCTACCCCGCTACCAACTTCCACTCGGTCAACCTCAACCAGTTCGCGGCCGATGTGGACAAGGCCAGCGGCGGCAAACTCAAGATCACCGTCCACCCGAACGCATCCCTGTTCAAGGCCCCCGAGATCAAGCGTGCGGTGCAAGGCGGCCAGGCCCAGGCGGGTGAAATCCTGATGGTCAACTTCCAGAACGAATGGGGCGTCTGGGGCGCCGATGGCATTCCCTTCCTGGCCACCAGCTACGACGACGCCATGAAACTCTGGCAAGTGCAACGCCCGATGGTCGAGAAGAAACTGGCCGAACAGGGCATGATGGCCCTGTATGCCGTGCCGTGGCCTCCGCAGGGCATCTACAGCAAAAAGCCGCTCAATGCCGCCGCCGACCTCAAAGGCATGAAGTGGCGTGCCTACAGCCCCGCCACCTCCCGAATTGCCGAACTGGTGGGCGCCCAACCCGTAACGGTGCAAGCCGCCGAAGTCAGCCAGGCATTTGCCACCGGCGTCACCGAAAGCATGATGTCCAGCGGCTCAACGGGTGCCGATGCCAAGCTCCACGAACACGTGAAATACTGGTACGACACCCAGGCCTGGCTGCCCAAGAACCTGGTGATCGTCAACCGTGCTGCCTTCAACGCCTTGGACAAGGCGACGCAGGATGCCGTGATGAAAGCCGCCGCAGACGCTGAAACACGCGGCCTGGCCGAGAGCAAGAAAGCCAACGTGGCCTCGCTCAACGTCCTCAAGGCCGGTGGCATGCAGATCCTGCCGCCGCCTGCCCAGCTGACCTCGGACATGAAAAAAGTGGGCGAGACCTTGCTCAATGAGTGGCTGGTCAAAGCCGGTCCTGAAGGCAAGCAATTGGTGGACGCCTTTCGCAAATAAACAGGCTCTATGCGCAAACTGCTGGATGCCCTTTACCTGAAAACAGCCGCCCTGGCGGCTGTTTTCATGGTGGGCCTGTTGATCATGGTGCTGCTGTCCATTCTGGGGCGGCAGCTGGGTTTTCACCTGCCCGGCACCGATGCCTATGCGGGCTACCTCATGGCAGGCAGCGGTTTTCTGGCGCTGGCCCATACCCTCAAACGCGGCGAACACATCCGCGTGACCCTGGTGCTGCACCACCTGTCAGGGCGTGCACGGCGCATTCTGGAGTTGTGGGCACTCGGCGCGGGCACGCTGCTGAGTCTGCTGTTTGCCTGGTACAGCATCCGGCTGGTATGGCAATCGCACCTGTTCAACGACATCTCGACTTCCACCGACGCCACCCCCCTGTGGCTGCCGCAATTGGGCATGGCCATCGGCGCCAGCGTGATGACCATTGCCTGTCTGGACGAATGGTTTTCGCAATGGCGCGGACAGCGCCCCACCGATTCACCTGCCGAGTCCCTGAGAAATGAGTGACCTCGCCATCACCGGCTTGCTGGTGCTCTCCCTGTTTCTGATTCTGGGCAGCGGGGTCTGGATCGGACTGACGCTCTCGGGCGTGGCCTGGATCGGCATGCAGCTGTTTTCAGCAAGGCCAGCAGGCGACGCCATGGCCGTCACCATCTGGGGCTCGGCCTCGAGCTGGACGTTAACCGCACTGCCCTTGTTCATCTGGATGGGCGAGATCCTCTTTCGCACACGCTTGAGCGATGACATGTTCAAAGGGCTGGCGCCCTGGATGCATGGCTTGCCCGGCCGCCTGCTGCACACCAATGTGGTGGGTTCCACCATCTTTGCGGCGGTCTCTGGCTCGAGCGCAGCCACCTGCGCCACCATTGGCAAGATGACACTGCCGGAGCTGGGAAGAAGGGGCTATCCGGAACACCTGGTGGTGGGCTCACTGGCGGGCGCCAGCACACTGGGGCTACTGATCCCACCCTCGATCATCATGATCGTCTACGGCGTCACCGCTGAAGTGTCGATTGCCAAACTCTTCATTGCCGGGGTCTTGCCCGGTCTGCTGCTGGCGGCACTTTTTTCAGGTTACATCGCTGCCTGGTCATTGTTGCATCCAGGTGAGATTCCGCAGGATGACCAGCGCCCGAGCCTGCTCGAAAAGCTTTCGGCATCGCGTCACCTCATTCCGGTGCTGCTGCTGATTGTGGGTGTCCTGGGCTCCATTTACAGCGGCCTGGCCACCGCCACAGAGGCCGCCGCCGTCGGGGTGGTGGGATCCTTGCTGCTTTCGGCCTTGCAAGGCTCGCTGAACTGGTCCACCTTCAGGGATGCCTTGATGGGCGCCACACGTCTGTACTGCATGATTGCCCTGATTCTGGCGGGTGCGGCATTCCTGACCCTGAGCATGGGGTACATCGGCCTGCCCCGGCACCTGGCTGAATGGATCAGTTCATTGGGCCTGAGTCCTGGTCAGCTGATTCTGGCGCTGGCCCTGTTCTACATCGTGCTGGGCTGCTTTCTGGACGGTATTTCCATGGTGGTGCTGACCATGGGGGTGCTCATGCCCACCATTCAAAGCGCAGGCATTGACCTGATCTGGTTTGGCATCTTTATTGTTCTGGTGGTCGAGATGGCTCAGATCACGCCGCCAGTGGGGTTCAACCTGTTCGTGCTGCAGGGCATGACGGGTCGACAGCTGACCTGGATCGCCCGCGTCACCATGCCGATGTTTTTCATGATGGTGCTGGCGGTGGCACTGATTTACTTTGCACCCTCGATCGTCACCTGGTTACCGCGCCAGATGATGTGAGTCCGATCACTCAGGCAAAACGCGCCGGATTGAAGGGTTGCATGTCGATGGCCGGTGTCTGGCCCAGCATCAGATCGGCCAGCAGTTGCCCGGTGGCTGGCCCGGTGGAAAAACCAATGTGCTGATGCCCTATGGCCAGCCACATCCCTGGCTGACCAGGGCAGGCGCCGATCATGGGCCGGCTGTCGGGCAAGGTGGGTCGACTGCCAAGCCAGGCCTGTGCATCCAACCGTGGCCCCAACTGCAGCGCCTGCCTCGCCCGTGTCTCGGCCACATCCAGCATCGCAGTGTTGGACGGTGCTTGTGAGTCATTGAGTTCAACACCCGTGGTCAGCCGCCAGCCTCCGGCCATGGGCGAGAGCACATAGCCCCCTGCCGTGTCATACACAGGGCGGCTCAAGGGCTGGGGACCGGGCGCGTAATGCATGTGGCTGCCCCGCTCAAAAGCCATGGGCACGCGCATCCCGCCTTGGCGTTCCATGAATTGCCTGGCAAAGGGGCCCAGCGCCAGCACCACCTGATCACAGGCCAAACCCGTTTCAGAGGCGCCATCCAGCACACGCCAGCCGCTGTCCGAACTGCGCTGCAGCCCCTGAACTTCGAACTGACGCCATTGCCCGCCCCGCGCCACAAACAGACGCGCATAGGCGCGCACAATTTCCGCCGGGTCATCGACCGATCCGGCCTGAGGGAACCAGACCCCCTTGGCAAACACAGGCTGCAGCGCAGGCTCAAGATCCGACAAGGGACCCGGATCCAAGGACTCGAAAACCACCCCGTGCCGCGTGTAAATCTCGCGCGCCCAGGCAGCCGCTTGCCATGCCGCTTCGCTTCTGTACAAAAAAATCCAGCCCTGCTCGCGCAGCCGGTGGCGCAAACCCGCCGCATCCAGCCACTGCTGATGCACCCCGCGCGACAGGCTGATGAGTTCATGCAAGGCAGCAACGGTGTATTCGAAAGGCGCAAGGCGGGCATGGGCCATGAAGCGCCCAGCCCAGCGCCACTCCTGAAGCAGATAGCGGCGGCTGTAGCGAAAACCGGGCTGACGGCCTTGCAGCAAGCCTGGCAACTGCGACCACAGGCCCGGGTTGTTGAAAGGGATCAGCGACGTGGGCGAGAGCACGCCCGCATTGCCGTGGGAAGTTTCACTGCCTGGTGGCCTGCGGTCAATCAAGGTGACCTGCAGCCCACGGCTTTGGAGCGCCAGGGCGCAGGACACGCCCACCATGCCTGCGCCAAGCACGGCTACGCGCATACGCTGCCCAGACCTATGATGGTGTCCATCGCCAAATCATATCCAAGCGCTTTTCATGCACATGTCGCCTGAGCTACGGCCATTTCTGGGCATCATCATGCTCGACACCCGGTTTCCAAGGCCACTGGGAGACATCGGCAACCCCGAAACACTCACACGGCATGGCATAGCGGTCAGGCAACTGCGGGTACAGGGCGCATCTCCTGCCAAAGTGGTGATGGATGCCGACAATGGACTGGTCATGCCCTTCATGGCGGCAGCACAGCAACTGTTCGAGCAAGGCGCTGCCCTGATCAGTACCAGCTGCGGATTTCTGGCTGCACAACAAGCGCCATTGGCTCAAGCTGTAGCGGTTCCGGTCATCAGCTCCAGTCTCTTGCAGTGCGCTGGTCTGGAGCGGCCTGGCATTGTGACCATCAATGCGGACTCGCTGACCCGCGAAGTTCTCGCAGGCGCTCGCGTACCGCCCGGCACCCCCATCGAAGGGGTGACGCCCGGCTGCGAGTTTCATCGCCGGATTCTGAACAATGAAGCCACGATGGACCTGACCGAGGCGCAGCTCAACGTTCAAGAAGCAGCCATTCGGCTGGTGCGCAAGCACCCGCATGTGCGCAACATCGTGCTCGAATGCACCAACATGCCACCTTACCGGGATGCCATTGCACACGCCACCGGTCGACCTGTGCACGACCTGGAAACCTTGCTCGTGCAGGCCTGGCGTGCGCGGTTTCCCCGTTAAGATCGCCGCTCCCTCAAAGGAATGGCATGTTCAAGAATGTGATGGTTTACCGCATCGGCGAGGGCTGGAGCCCCAGCCTGAGCGATGTGGAAAGTGCGCTGCAGGCAGAGCGCTTTGTGGAATGCGGCGCCACCCAGGACAAATCGGTCGGCTGGGCCGAACCGCGCGGGCAGGAACACGGCCCGCTGGTCGAATCCGTCGGCGGTCAATGGATCGCCAAGCTGGTGATCGAGTCCAAGGCGGTGCCCGGCAACGTGGTGCGCCGCAAGCTCGACGAGCAGGTGGCCGAGATCGAGGCCGCCACGGGCCGCAAACCCGGCAAGAAGGAAAAGCGCAACCTGCAGGACGAGATCCTGCTGTCGCTGTTGCCGCAGGCTTTTGCCCGCCAGTCCAGCGTGCTGGTCTGGCTGGACATGAAGGCCCGGCGCCTGGTGCTCAATGCGGGCAGCCAGGGCAAGGCGGACGAAGCCGTCTCGGCCCTGCTCAAGGCCATGCCAGGCCTGAGCATTGCCCTGCTGCAGACGGCCACCACCCCGCAGGCGGCCATGACCGAATGGCTGCTGGCCCCCGCCCCCGAAGACTGGCCCGCCGACCTGTGCGTGGAGCGCGAATGCACGCTCAAGGCCACGGGTGAAGATGCTGCCAGCATTCGCTACGTGCGCCACCACTTGCTCAGCGATGATGTGCGCAAGCACGTGACCGAAGGCAAGCTGCCCACGCAGCTGGCCCTGAGCTGGGACGGCCGCGTGGCCTTTGTGCTGACCGAAACCCTGCAGCTCAAGAAAGTGCAGTTTCTGGACGGCGTGATGGACGCCAGCGGCACCGACAAGAGCGAAGACCGCTTTGACGCCGACGTGGCCCTGTCCACCGGGCTGCTGTCGCCGCTGCTGGACAGCCTGATTGAAGCGCTGGGCGGTGAAATGGCCTGGGGCGAGAGCGCCGTCACATCCGAAGCACCGGCCGCACCAGTTGCGCCGACAGTTGCGCCGGTCGATGCCGACGATCCGCCCTTCTGACGGCTTCTAGAATCTGGCCATGCAAGCCGTCATCGCCATCTGTTTCGGTGCCTGTCTGGGCGCCCTCGCCCGCTGGCAGCTGGGCCTGTGGCTCAGCCACAGCGGTGCGCTGATCCCCTGGGGCACGCTGGCGGCCAACCTGATCGGCGGCTATCTGATTGGCGTGTGCGTGGGTGTGTTTCAGCAATGGCCCGCGCTGGACCCGATGTGGCGCCTCACGCTGGTCACGGGTTTTCTGGGGGCGTTGACCACGTTTTCGAGCTTCTCGGCCGAGGTGGTGACGATGCTGCAGCAGGCCCGCTACGCCCTGGCCTTGGGCACTGCCAGCGTGCACTTGTTCGGTTCGCTGGCCCTCACCCTGCTGGGGCTCAAGACCGTGGCCCTGTTCTGGGCGCGTTGAACCTCAGCCTCAGCCCCCCCCGCGCTGCATCGTCAGGTCAAACCGCCGCATGAACTGCTGGCGGACTTCGGTATCCACGCCTTCAAACGCAAAACGCACCAGCAGTCGCTGCATGCGCAGCAAAGCGATGGTGCGCGGCGGCAAAGCCTCCCAGCTGATCTGCAGCTGGCCTGCGTCAAAAGCCACCACGACGCCGGAGCCCTCGCGCTGCCAGGCCTGGGAGCCGATGGCCAGCGGCAAGCGCATGAGCCACTCGGCCTCGGTGGTGCCCATATCGCGCTCGAAAAGCTCGGGATAGAAAGATTGCACGGCAGACTACGACGCAGACTTCAGCCGCCTGCAATCGGCGGCCAGATCGCCAGCACGTCATCGCTCTGCAGCACATGACTGGCGCGCTGCGCGGGCTCGATGTATTTGCCGTTGACCAGCACCAGGTGCACCAGCTTGGGCGGCAGGCCAAAGGGCTCAATCACCTGAGTGATCGTGGCACCCTCGGCCACCGGCAGCTTCATTTCATTGCCTGGCCGCACAGAGGCGGGCAGGTAATCGCCCAATGACGCAAACAGCTTGAAGGTGATGTGCATGCGGCGATGTTAGCGTCGACGCGCGTCCTGTGCGCCGCTCCAGTGGCCTTGCCCCTGCGCGCAGGCCAGGTAAGCCTCCATCAGCTTGGTGGGGTCCTGCAGCAGCTTGTCTTTCCACTCGCCCAGCCGCACCTGGCCTTCGACCAGGCCGCGCATCACGCCCACATGCTCGGTCCAGCCGACCGAGTTGCAACCGACCATGATGTCGTCCTTGAACTGCAGGCTCAGGTGGCGACCAGCAGCCTGGTCGGTCAGCTGGGCCTGCTGACCGCCTTCCACACCCTGCCAGTTGCCAAAGCTGGTGGAGATCAGGCCCAGCGTGTCGAGCACGTTGATCTGCGTCACGCCCTTGAGCGTGGTGCTTTGCCCTGCCATGTTGAGGGCGGCCACGCGGGCCTGCTCGGCCGCGTTGGGCTGAATGGCGCTCACGATGGTCTGGCCACTGACCTTGTCAAAAGCCTCGGCGCAGTCGCCTGCGGCATAGATGCCGGGCACATTGGTCTGCATGCGCTCATCCGTCAGCACGCCCTGCAGGCAGGTAATGCCGCTGTCTTTGAGAAAACCGATGGCCGGGCGCACCCCGGTGGCGCTGATGACCAGATCGGCCTCGACCGTGCGACCGCCCGACAGGCGCACCCGCAGGCCACGGCCTTCGCCGTTGTCCGATGCACCGCCCAGGCCCAGGGCGCCCGCGATCTTGCCGATCAAACCGGCAGGCGCATCGGCTTTCTCGATGGCTTCGACCTTGGTCGAGGTGTAGACCTTGACGCCTTTGGTTTCGCACCAGTCGCGGATCATGCCGCCCGCCATCGGGCCCATCATGCGCGGCACCATGCGGTCACCCATTTCGACGACCGACAACTCCGCGCCGCGCTGCTTGAGCGCCTCCATGATGATGCAGCCGATGAAGCCTGCGCCCATCTGCAGCACCTTGGCGCCGGGCTTGGCCAGCGCCGCAATGGCGCGGGCGTCTTCGAGCGTCCAGCAGGTGTGCACGCCGGGCAGATCCAGCCCCGGAATCGGCGGGCGCACCGGGTGTGAGCCGGTGGCGATCAGCAGCTGGTCAAAGGCCAGCGTCTGGCCGTTGTCCAGCGCCACTTGGCGCTCCTGGGCATCGACCTTGCTGGCGCGTGCCTGAACGATGTCGATGCGCAGGTCGGCAAAGTGGCTGGCGCCCTTGCGCAGCCAGGTGCCTTTTTCTTCGATGTTGCCAATCAGCAGGTAAGGAATGGCCATGCGCGAATACGGCGCTTCGCGCTCATCGCCCACGATGGTGATGCGGTCTTGCGGGCAGTGCTTGCGCAGGGTTTCGGCGGCAATGATGCCGGCCGGACCGGCACCGAGGATGACGTGGTGATTCATGGATTCACTCCGAAAACAGGCAGCGGCCCGAGGGCCGCTTGAAATCCTGTAGGAGGCCGCCCCTGCGGCCGAATGATTCGCGAGCAGGGGCTCACTCCCACAAGGCCAAGCCCAAAGGCGATCAAAGACCCAGACGCTCTTTGGTCTGCGCCGTCGGGCGGCCTTCGCTGTCCCAGCCACGCGCTTCGTAGTACTTGGGCAGCATCTCGGGCAGCTTGCTGACCACGCCCTTGCCCGGGCCGGTCTTGGCGGCTTCGGTCAGCAGGCGCTTGGGCAGGTTGTCGTCGGCCTTGGTGAAGCCCGCGGCGTTGTTGAACTCGCGCTCCATGTTCCAGATGCGCTCGCCGATGTGGTTGAGGTGTTCCATGGTGAACTCCTCGCCACAGGCGGCCTGCACCTGCGGGGCCACGTCGGCCAGCGTCCAGGCAA
>JACCDV010287580.1_pt1 | contig 10910 bp, 7 predicted proteins | sample 7446131 | NCBI WGS metagenome assembly JACCDV01 (sample SAMN15323448, study PRJNA562643) | freshwater metagenome | isolation source: river surface water | place: USA:Blue River Watershed | collected 2017-08-17
GGATTAAGCGGCGAGTGCGAAACGTTCGTCGTTTGCAGTTAGTTTTTTTCTGCGGTTTTACGAGGTGACAGAACCTCGACATGCCCTGCTGCGTGCCCGAACCCATGTCGAAACCAATGCAGCCCCTGAGCGGTCTATTTTAGGCCGTTTCGATGAGTTTCAAGAGGTCCAGGGGTAAATCTATGTGAGCATCGGCCTGCCATTGGCGAATGTCGGTCTGCTGACCCAGGTACCCATAGGTAGCGGCCACTGTGCGCATGCCCGCAGCGCGGCCGGCGACGATGTCGCGTTCATCATCGCCCACATACACGCAGCGCTGGGGGTCCAACTCCAGGCGGCGGGCAGCTTCAAACAGAGGCTCAGGGTGGGGTTTGCTGTGGGGCGTGGTGTCGCCGCTGATGACCACGCCCGCTTTGGCAAACAAGGGCATGCTGGCCGTCAGGGGTAAGGTAAACCGTTGGGACTTGTTGGTGACCACGCCCCAGGGCACATTCATGGCCTGCAGGGCCTGAACCATCTCCCAAACGCCCTCAAAGACAAAGGTGCGCTCTGTCATCGCGTTTTCGTAGTTGCAGAAAAACTCTTCGCGGTAGGCCAGGAATTCGGAGTGCTCGGGCGTCATGCCAAAAGCCACACCCAGCATGCCGCGTGCGCCTGCGCCTGCCATGGGGCGGTAGTGCGCCAGAGGCAAGGAGGGCATGCCCCGGTCGGTGCGCATTTTGTCGGCGGCAGCGCCCAGGTCTGGGGCGCTGTCGATCAAGGTGCCGTCCAGGTCAAACAGCACGGCTTGTACGGCCTTGAACATCAGGCCTCCCGGCGCGTGGCCAGCAAATAGTTAACGCTGGTGTCCTGGCTGAGCCAATAGCGGCGGCTCAATGGGTTGTATTCCATGCCTTTGAAGCCTTGGGCATTGAGCCCGGCTTCACGCGCCCATTGGGTCAGCTCGCTGGGCTTGATGAAGCGGGCGTATTCGTGCGTGCCACGTGGTAACAACTTGAGCACGTATTCGGCACCAACGATGGCAAACAGGAACGATTTTGGATTGCGGTTAAGGGTCGAGAAAAACACCCAGCCACCGGGCTTGACGAGCGATGCACAGGCGCGCACGACGGACGCGGGGTCGGGCACGTGTTCAAGCATTTCCATGCAGGTGACGACGTCAAACTGGCCGGCCTGCTCTGCGGCCAGCGCTTCGGCGCTGATCTCGCGGTATTGCACTTTGACGCCGGACTCCAGCGCGTGCAGTTGTGCCACCTTGAGGGATTTGCCCGCCAGGTCGATGCCCAGCACGTCCGCACCCTTGCCAGCCATGGCTTCGGCCAAAATGCCACCGCCACAACCCACGTCGACCACTTTTTTACCGGTCAAATGGGCTTGCTGGTGGATCCATTCCAGGCGCAGGGGATTGATGTGATGCAGGGGGCGGAATTCGCTTTCCGGGTCCCACCAGCGGTGGGCGAGGTCAGAGAACTTGCTCAGCTCTGCAGGGTCGACATTGGTGTTGTTCATGAAACGTATTGTCCAATGAAAAAAGCCCCGTTGCCGGGGCTTTTGTTCACACGGAGTGTGGCTGATCAGCGGGTGCCGACAGCTTCCACTTCCACGCGACGGTTTTTGGCGCGACCAGCAGAGGTCTTGTTGTCAGCCACGGGCTGCTTCTCGCCTTTGCCTTCGGTATAGATGCGGTTTTTCTGAACGCCTTTGGAAGCCAGGTAGGTCTTCACGGCTTCAGCGCGGCGCACAGACAGCTTCTGGTTGTAGGCATCGGTACCCACAGAGTCGGTATGGCCGACAGCGATCATGACTTCCAGGTTCATGGTCTTGCTGTTGTCAACCAGCTTGTCCAGCTTGGCCTTGCCTTCTTTCTTGACCACGGACTTGTCGAAGTCGAAGTAAGCGTCAGCAGCGTAGGTCACTTTGGCGGGTGCAGCAGCCTTGGGAGCTGGTGCGGGTGCAGCAGCAGGAGCCGGTGCGGGTGCAGCAGGCTTGGCCACAATGGCGCCGTCACAGCCAGCAGCAGCAGTGGCGGGAGTCCAGTTGGCGTCGCGCCAGCAGTATTCGTTGGTACCGTTTTTCCAGACCAGGTCACCAGCGGCGTTGCGCCAGTTGTCGATGGTTTGTGCGCCAGCGGTAGCGCTTGCCAGAACTGCAGATGCAATCAGGATTGCTTTTTTCATGATCTTCCTTCGGTTTAGGCAGCCCAAGCTGCGCAATTGAACAACGGTACAACCCGGAAACGGACTTGTTACGTTATGGATTATTGTGCCACAGCTGTGTTTCTTCAAATACTGATCTGCAACAAGATGCATTAATTTGAAGAATGCGAACCATTTGTTGCATTCGCACCACAAGCGCTTGGACCTAGAATCGAAGGTTTTGATTGCTTCGTCGAGCAAGGCTTTTTCATGACTCAGTTTGCCAAAGAAACACTGCCCATCAGCCTGGAAGAGGAGATGCGCCGCAGCTACCTCGACTACGCCATGAGCGTGATCGTAGGTCGTGCCCTGCCCGATGCGCGTGATGGCCTCAAGCCCGTGCACCGTCGCGTGCTGTATGCCATGCACGAACTCAACAACGACTGGAACCGGCCCTACAAGAAGTCGGCCCGTATCGTCGGTGACGTGATCGGTAAATACCACCCGCACGGCGACAGCGCGGTATACGACACCATCGTGCGCATGGCGCAGGACTTTTCGCTGCGCCACATGCTGGTCGATGGCCAGGGCAACTTCGGCTCGGTCGACGGCGACAACGCCGCTGCCATGCGATACACCGAAATCCGCATGTCCAAGATCGCGCACGAAATGCTCGCGGACATCGACAAGGACACGGTGGACTACGGCCCCAACTATGACGGTTCGGAAAAAGAACCGCTGGTCATGCCAACCCGTCTGCCCAACCTGCTGGTCAACGGCTCGGGCGGTATTGCGGTGGGCATGGCGACCAACATCCCGCCGCACAACCTCAACGAGGTGGTGGACGCCTGCCTGCACCTGCTGCGCAACCCTCAAGCTTCGATCGACGAGCTGATGGAAATCATCCCGGCGCCGGACTTTCCGACGGGCGGCATCATCTACGGCATCACCGGCGTCAAGGACGGTTACCGCACCGGCCGTGGTCGCGTGGTGATGCGCGCCAAGTGCCATTTCGAGGACATCGACAAGGGCCAGCGCCAGGCGATCATCGTTGACGAGATTCCGTATCAGGTCAACAAGAAAAGCCTGCTCGAGCGCATCGCCGAGCTGGTGCACGAAAAGAAGATCGAAGGCATCAGCCACATCCAGGACGAGTCCGACAAGTCGGGCATGCGCGTGGTGATCGAGCTCAAGCGCGGCGAAGTGCCCGAGGTGGTGCTCAACAACCTGTACAAGCAGACGCAGCTGCAGGACACCTTTGGCATCAACATGGTGGCGCTGATCGACGGTCAGCCCAAGCTGTGCAACCTCAAGGACCTGATTCAGGTCTTCCTGGAGCACCGCCGCGAAGTGGTGACCCGCCGCACTGTCTACAACCTGCGCAAGGCGCGCGACCGCGGCCATGTGCTGGAAGGCCTGGCCGTGGCACTGGCCAACATCGACGAGTTCATCGCCATCATCCGAAACGCCCCCACCCCGCCGGTGGCCAAGACCGAGCTGATGGCCAAAAGCTGGGACAGCCAGCTGGTGCGCACCATGCTGACCCGCGCCCGCGACGACGGCTCCACCATCAACGCCGACGACTACCGCCCTGAAGGCCTGGAGCGCCAGTTCGGCATGGGCCAGGATGGCCTGTACCGCCTGTCCGAAACGCAGGCTCAGGAAATCCTGCAGATGCGTCTGCAGCGCCTGACAGGCCTGGAACAGGACAAGATCGTCGCCGAATACAAAGACGTGATGGCCGAGATCGAAGACCTGCTCGACATCCTGTCCAAGCCCGAGCGCGTGTCCGTCATCATTGGCGACGAACTCGCCTCGGTGCGCCAGGAATTCGGCCAGACCAAGGTGGGCGCTCGTCGCAGCGAGATCGAGCACAGCGCGCAAGACCTCTCCACAGAAGACTTGATCGCCCCCACCGACATGGTGGTCACGCTCAGCCACAGCGGCTACATCAAGAGCCAGCCCCTGTCCGAATACCGCTCGCAAAAACGCGGCGGCCGTGGCAAGCAAGCCGCAGCCACCAAAGAAGACGACTGGATCGACCAGCTCTTCATTGCCAACACGCACGACTACATCCTGTGCTTCTCCAACCGGGGCCGCCTGTACTGGCTCAAGGTCTGGGAAGTGCCCGCCGGCTCGCGCAACTCGCGTGGTCGCCCCATCGTCAACATGTTCCCCTTGCAAGAGGGCGAAAAAATCAATGTGGTGCTGCCGCTGACCGGCGAAGCCCGCACCTTCCCCGAAGACCAGTTTGTGTTCATGGCCACCTCCATGGGCACGGTCAAGAAAACCTCGCTGGACGAGTTCAGCAACCCGCGCAAGGGCGGCATCATTGCCGTCAACCTCGACGAAGGCGATTTCCTGATTGGCGCTGCTTTGACCGATGGCAAGCACGATGTGATGCTGTTCAGCGACGGTGGCAAAGCCGTGCGCTTTGACGAAAACGATGTGCGCCCCTTGGGCCGCAGTGCACGCGGCGTGCGCGGCATGATGATCGAAGAAGGTCAAAGCGTGATCGCCATGCTGGTGGCCGAACAGGAAGACCCGACTGCTGCCACCGAAGAAGGCGCTGTGCGTGCCAGCGTGCTGACCGCCACCGAAAACGGCTATGGCAAGCGCACCAACATCAGCGAATACACCCGCCATGGCCGTGGTACCAAGGGCATGATCGCCATCCAGCAGTCCGAGCGCAACGGCAAGGTTGTGGCAGCCACGTTGGTACAGGCCGAAGACGAAATCATGCTGATCACGGACACCGGCGTACTGGTGCGCACCCGCGTCGCCGAAATCCGCGAACTCGGTCGTGCCACACAAGGTGTAACCCTGATCAACCTGGACGAAGGTGCCAAGCTCTCGGGCCTGCAACGCATTGTGGAAAACGACGCGAACGGCAATGACAGCGAAGATGATGCTGGCAACGCCGAGGCAGTCGAATAAATGACACGCGCCTGGAACTTCTCGGCCGGACCGGCCACCATGCCTGAGGCCGTTCTGCAGCAGGCCGCAGCAGAAATGCTTGACTGGCACGGCTCGGGCATGGGTGTGATGGAAATGAGCCACCGGGGCAAGGAGTTCATCAGCATCTACGAGAAGGCCGAGTCCGACCTGCGTGAGCTGCTGGCGGTGCCCGCCAACTTCCGCATCCTGTTCATGCAGGGTGGTGGCCTGGCGGAAAACGCCATCGTGCCGCTCAACCTCTCGCAAGGTGGCGCGATGGATTTCGTGCTGACCGGCAGCTGGAGCCAGAAGTCCCACAAAGAAGCAGCCAAGTACGGCAATGCGCGTGTGGCAGCCACTGCGCAGGCCAACGGCTTCACCGCCCTGCCCGCTGCATCCAGCTGGCAGATTGGCGCGGACAGTGCGTACGTCCACATCTGCGGTAACGAGACGATTCATGGCGTGGAGTTCCACGAGCTGCCCGACCTGAAGGCACTGGGTTGCCAGGCACCGCTGGTGGTGGATTTTTCCTCCAACGTGGCTTCCCGTCCGGTGGACTGGTCGCGCGTGGGCCTGGCCTTTGGTGGCGCGCAAAAGAACCTCGGCCCTGCGGGGCTCACGCTGGTGATCGTGCGCGAGGACCTGATCGGCAACGCCCTGCCCATTTGCCCCAGCGCGTTTGACTACAAACTGGTGGCCGACAACGAGTCGATGTACAACACCCCGCCGACCTACAGCATCTATATGGCCGGGCTGGTGTTCCAGTGGCTCAAAGCCCAGGGTGGCGTTGCCGCCATGGAGCAACGCAACATCGCCAAGGCCCAGTTGCTGTACGACTTTATTGACAGCTCTGCGCTGTATTTGAACCCTGTAAACAAAGCCTGCCGCTCGCGCATGAATGTGCCGTTCTTCCTGCGGGGTGACGATGGTCAGGCTTTGCTCGATCCGGCGCATCCGCGCAACGCTGCTTTCCTGAAAGCCGCACAGGCTGCAGGCCTGCTGCAACTCAAGGGCCACAAGTCGGTGGGCGGCATGCGCGCGAGCATCTACAACGCCATGCCTATTGAGGGTGTGCAGACCCTGGTGGACTGCATGCGCGAGTTTGAAACCAAAGGGGCCTGAACACCATGAGCCAACAACCCGTTCAATCCCAGGCTTTGGGCGAGCTGCGCGTGCAAATCGACGCGCTGGACCGCCAGCTGCTGCAGCTGCTCAATGAACGCGCCAAGGTTGCTGAGAAGGTCGGCGAGATCAAGCGCGCCGAAGGCTCCCCCTTCTTTCGCCCGGACCGTGTGGCCCAGGTGATCGACAAAATTACCGGCGCCAACCCCGGCCCGTTGCACGACGAACACATCGCGTCCATCTGGCGCGAGATCATGTCGGCCTGCCTGGCGCTGGAAGCGCCGCAGCGCGTGGCCGTGCTGGGTCCACAAAGCACGTTTTGCGAGCAAGCTGCCATCGAGTTTTTTGGTGGCGCTGCCAATCTGATTTATTGCGCCAACTTTGACGAAGTCTTCCACGCCACGGCTGCCGGTACCGCCCAATACGGGGTGGTGGGCATGGAAAACTCCAGCGAAGGTGTGGTGGCACGCTCTCTCGATTTGTTCTTGCGCTCGCCCGTGCATGTGGTGGGCGAAGTCAGCCTGCTGGTGCGCCACAACCTGCTGCGCCAAACCCCCGGCGACGAAGGCATCGAGGTGGTGCTGGCCCATCCTCAAGCGCTGGGTCAATGCCAAGGCTGGCTGAGCCAACACCTGCCGCTGGCCGAGCGACGCGCCGTCTCCAGCAACGCAGAAGGTGCACGCCTGGCCGCGACCAACCCCAAATGGGCGGCATTGGCCAGCGACCGCGCGGCCGCGCAGTTCGGTCTGCACATCGTTCACCACGCCATTCAGGACGAGGCCTACAACCGCACGCGATTTGCCGTCATCGCCTTGCCCCAGACCATGGCCACGCCACCGGCTTCGGGCAAGGATTGCACCAGCCTGGTGGTGTCGGTGCCCAACCGACCGGGCGCTGTGCATGATTTGCTGGTGCCGCTGAAAAAGAATGGCGTCTCGATGACGCGTTTCGAATCGCGTCCGGCCAAGTCCGGCCAGTGGGAGTACTACTTCTACATCGACATTGCCGGGCACATGAGCGAGCCGCATGTGGCCGCTGCGCTCCAAGAGCTGCAGGGCTTGTGCGCCTTCTACAAGGTGCTGGGCTCCTACCCGATTTCCGAGTGATGGGTGCATGAAGTTCAAGCGTCTGGCATTGATTGGCTGCGGCCTGATGGGCGGCTCGTTTGCGCTGGCCTTGCGCGCGCGCGGCCTGGTCGATACCGTCGTCGGCTACAGCGCCACGGAAACCACGCGCAACAAGGCGCTGAAGCTGGGCGTGATTGATACAGCCTGTGCCAGCGCGCAAGAGGCCGTGCAAGACGCCGATCTGGTGCTGGTCGCTGTTCCAGTCAGTGCAACCGAACACACCTTGCGCACCATCGCACCGCACTTGGCTGGCAATGCCCTGGTGATGGACGTGGGCTCCACCAAAGGTGACGTGGTCGCTGCTGCCCATGCAGCCTTGGGCGCGCGCCTGCCCTGCTTTGTGCCAGCGCACCCGATTGCGGGCAAAGAGGTCGCGGGCATCGAGCACGCAGAAGCCAATCTGTACGTTGACCGACAAGTGGTTCTGACGCCCCTGCCAGAAAACACTGCTGACCTTGTTTTGCAGGCGCATCAGCTTTGGCAAGCCCTGGGCAGCCGTGTGGTGGAGCTTTCACCCGAAGCGCACGATGCCACTTTTGCAGCTGTCAGCCACTTGCCGCATTTGACGGCGTTTGCACTGGTCAACGCCGTGGCCCGCCAGGCGCACGGCGCGCAGCACCTGTCCATGGCAGGGCCAGGGTTCAGGGATTTCTCGCGCATCGCAGCCAGCGACCCTTGCGTATGGCGTGACATCCTGCTGGCCAACCGCGATGAGGTGCTGCACCAAAGCAGTTTGATGCGTCAGGCATTGGCCGAGCTGGAAGCGGCCATGCGCAGCGGCGATGCCGTGCGCCTGCACTCATTGATCGACGAAGCCAGCCAAACCCGTTCGCGTTGGCGCCTGGGTGGCGCTGATTCGGACGTTTGATCACGAATTTCGACCATGTACGCCATTCCCTTTCTCGATTTGCCACCGCTGCATGGTGCGTCCGGCGCGGTGACCCTGCCCGGCTCCAAGAGCATTTCCAACCGTGTGTTGTTGCTCTCTGCCTTGTGCGAAGGCACCACGGTGGTCCATGACCTGCTGGACTCGGACGACACCCGCGTCATGCTGGCCGCACTGCGCCAGCTAGGCTGCGGCGTAGACGTGCAAGGCAGCACCGTCACCATCACCGGTCTGGGTGGCAGGACCTGGCCGACCGAAGCCATTGAATTTTTCATGGGCAACGCAGGCACTGCCATGCGCCCGCTGACGGCGGCACTGGCCGTGCACGGCGGCGACTTCACGCTCAAGGGCGTGCAGCGCATGCACGAGCGCCCGATTGGCGACCTGGTGGATGCCCTGCGCGAGCTGGGCTGCGCCATCGACTATTTGGGCAACGAGGGTTTCCCGCCCCTGCGCGTGCGCCAGCCTGCGCTGCAACTGGACAAGCCCATTCCTGTGCGTGGCGATGTGTCTAGCCAGTTCCTCACCGCCTTGCTGATGGCCTTGCCGCTGGCAGCCCAAGACCGTGCCATCACCATCGAAGTGGTGGGCGAGCTCATTTCCAAGCCCTACATCGAGATCACGCTCAACCTGCTCGCGCGCTACGGCATCGCCGTGGAACGCCAGGGCTGGGAACGTTTTGTGATCCCGGCAGGCAGCCGCTACCAGTCGCCCGGCAGCATCCATGTGGAGGCCGATGCGTCTTCGGCCAGCTACTTCATTGCCCTGGGGGCCATCGCCCAAGGCACAGGCATCCGCGTCAATGGTGTGGGCGCCGACTCGATCCAGGGTGACATCCGCTTCGTTGAAGCTGCGCAATTGATGGGGGCGAAAGTGACAAGTGGCCCCAACTGGCTCAACATCCAGCGCGGCGCCTGGCCCCTGAAGGGCATCACGCTGGACTGCAACCACATCCCCGACGCCGCCATGACGCTTGCTGTGATGGCGCTGTACGCCGATAGCCCCACCACACTGACCAACATCGCCAGCTGGCGTGTAAAAGAAACTGATCGCATCGTGGCCATGGCCACAGAGTGCCGCAAGCTGGGCGCTACGGTGCAAGAGGGTCCGGACTGGATCAAGGTTCACCCCTTGCCCGCAGGTGCATGGAAAAAAGCAAGCATCCACACCTACGACGACCACCGTGTGGCCATGTGCTTCTCTCTCGCCGCCTTCAATGACGACCGCGTGAGTGTGCGCATCGACGACCCCAAATGCGTGGCAAAGACCTTCCCCGACTACTTCGAAACCTTGTTTGAAGTGGCCAGCGCGGATGCTGAACGTATCCCCGTCATCTGTATTGATGGCCCCACCGCCTCGGGCAAGGGCACTTTGGCCAGCCGCGTAGCAGCACAACTGGGCTACCACTACCTGGATTCGGGTGCGCTCTACCGCGTCACCGCTCATGCAGCACTGCAAGCGGGCCTGACGCTTGAAGCCTCGGATGAGGCGAAGATTGCCGAGCTGGCTCGCCGTCTGCCGGTACGCTTTGAGGGTGAACAGGTCTTGCTGAGTGACGTCGACGTGACCGATGCCATTCGCAGCGAGCAAGGTGGCATGAACGCCTCAAAGGTCTCGGTGTTGCCCGCTGTGCGTGAGGCGCTTGTAGATCTGCAGCACAGTTTTCAGCGTCTGCCTGGTCTGCTGGCCGATGGCCGGGATATGGGCACCGTCATTTTCCCGAATGCACCTTTGAAGGTATTTTTGACCGCCAGCGCCGCCCAACGCGCCGAAAGACGCTACAAGCAGTTGATTTCTAAGGGTTTTTCGGCTAATATTGACAGTCTTCGCGCCGACTTGGAGGCACGCGACGCTCGGGACAGCTCCCGCGCTGTAGCGCCTTTAAAACCTGCGCAAGATGCTTTGCAACTCGACAACTCCACGCTGACCATCGAGCAATCGGTGCAGCGAGTGCTTGAATGGTGGCAAAGCCGGGGCTAAACAGCCCCAAACCGGTCTACACCGCTCCCTTCCGCGCAGCATGCGCATTGGCGGTGTGGGTTGTTCAACCAACCGCGGCCCTGCCGCAAACTGCCACAGTCAGCTTTTTAGAAACGGTGCATGTCGCACTCGTGAATCCTGCTCTGTGGACAAGGAAAATCAATGTCTGAATCTTTTGCCGCCCTCTTTGAAGAATCCCTCAAGCGCACCGAAATGCGCCCAGGCGAGGTCATCACTGCTGAAGTCGTGCGCATCGAGCACAACTTCGTCGTCGTCAACGCTGGCCTCAAGTCCGAGTCCTACGTCTCCATCGACGAATTCAAGAATGACCAGGGTGACATCGAAGTCCAGGTCGGCGACTTTGTCTCCGTGGCCATCGGCTCCATCGAAAACGGCTACGGCGACACCATCCTGTCGCGCGACACCGCCAAGCGTCTGGCCTCCTGGCTGTCGCTGGAAAAAGCCCTGGAATCCGGCGAATTCGTCACCGGCACCACCAGCGGCAAGGTCAAGGGCGGTCTGACCGTTCTGGTCAATGGCATCCGTGCTTTCCTGCCCGGTTCGCTGGTCGACACCCGTCCCACCAAGGACCTGACCCCCTACGAGAACAAGACCCTGGAATTCAAGGTCATCAAGCTCGACCGCAAGCGCAACAACGTGGTGCTGAGCCGCCGCGCCGTGATCGAAGCCTCCATGGGCGAAGAGCGCGCCAAGCTGATGGAA
>JACCDV010283957.1_pt1 | contig 10909 bp, 6 predicted proteins | sample 7446131 | NCBI WGS metagenome assembly JACCDV01 (sample SAMN15323448, study PRJNA562643) | freshwater metagenome | isolation source: river surface water | place: USA:Blue River Watershed | collected 2017-08-17
ACGGGTAATTCAGCTATGCAATAAAAAGCCGCTTTAGGAGTGCTTACTTTTACTCCTTCAATTTTTTGCAATTCGGTAATTAAAGTGTCTCTTCGGCCTCTGTATTCTGAAATTACTTCGTCAAAATAACTTTGAGGAGTGTCAATAGCTGCTTCACAAGCAATTTGCTCAATGGTAGGAGGACAAAGTCGGGCTTGTGCAAATTTCATTGCTGCAGCAATCACTTCTTTATTTTTGGTCACCATACAGCCAATTCGAGCGCCACACATACTGTATCGTTTTGAAACAGAGTCAATCATGATGACATTTTGTTCCACTTCTTTTAAATTCATTACGGAATAATGAATATCGTCTCCATAAATGAATTCACGGTACACTTCATCGGCAATTAAGAACAAATCGTGTTTTTTTGCTAATTCGCCTAATTGAAGGATTTCGGATTCCGAATACAAATATCCTGTTGGATTGTTCGGATTACAAATCAAAATTGCTTTCGATTTTGGCGTAATTAATTTTTCAAAATCAGCAATGGAAGGCAATTCAAATCCTGTTTCAAAACCCGAATTAACCGGAACTACTTTAGCAGCAGATTCGGCAGCAAAAGCACTATAATTGGCATAAAATGGCTCAGGAATAATCAACTCGTCTTCGGGGTCCATAATACTTCCTAAAGCAAATAATAAGGCTTCCGATCCACCAGTAGTAATTAAAATATCTTCGGTATTGACATTGACATTTTGGTTGGTATAAAATTGCGCTAATTTTTTTCTGTAGCTTTCATATCCGGCAGAAGGGCCATACTCAATAACGTCTAAATCAATATTTTTAATAGCATTAATCGCTAAAATAGGACTTTTGATATCAGGTTGTCCAATATTTAAATGGTACACTTTATGTCCTTTTTTCTTTGCCATATCAGCAAAGGGAGCCAATTTTCTAATTGGCGATTCTGGCATGGAGTGTCCTCGGGTGGATAATTTTGGCATGTGTTTAATCTTGAATTGCAAATTTGCAATTTTTTTTCTTAAGTTATTGTAATAAGTCGTTGTATTTGCTCATAAAAACACCTTAAAATGTTATATTTTTAAGTATTTGAGTGGTTAAAATGAAATTTTTTGGACTACCTATTTTAAAAGTAAATACAATAGTTTCCTTTCTTTTACCACATAGAGACATAGAATAATTCTTTAATAAAGATAGGGATAGATGTTGTACTATTCACATAGCTATGTGCAAAATAGTGCTATTTCTATCTTTTTCTTGCAGTGCATACAACCTATGTTTCTATGTGGTTAAATCCTTAAAAGAAAAACGCCTTTTGATTTCAAAAGGCGTTCTTTAAATTGGTATGGTAAAAAAATATTTATTCTGTAACTTCTCCTTTGATTTTTAAAGCAATCCTCCCGCCTTCGTAATTGATGGCATTTGTTTCTACGGTTATGGTTTTACGAATTGGGCCTATGGCCATATTGTATTTGACTTCGATTTTTCCTTTTTTACCTGGAAGAATTGGAGCTTCAGGTTTTGAAGGAATCAAACAACCACAAGTTGAAAGAACATTAGTTATTATCAAAGGAGCATTTCCAGTATTGGTAAACTCAAAAACGCGAATACCAGAATCACTAGCCTTAGTTACTTTTCCGTAATCAATTGTATTTTCTTTAGCCGAAAATTCAATTTTGGCAGATTGCGAAAAACTGATGTTGCTAAACAATGTGAATAGGATAAGGGCGATTATTTTTTGCATTTTCAAAAATGATTTAAATGTCTTAGTAAAGTTAGTTTCTTTTATTTACTCTACAAATTTTTATTTCGCTTTTTATAGTGTACTTAATTATTTACTTTTGTTGCTTATTTGGCTCACAAAATATAGACCAAAAGACAATGAGTTATTTCTGATTTTGATATTGCAATGCATTCAATTGAAGATTACCCAATATAAAGATTAAACGAATTTACTATACAATGACAATTCCTGCACAATTCGACGCCAAAACGATTGAACAAAAATGGTACGACTACTGGATGAAAAATAATTATTTTCATTCGGAACCCGACCATAGAACACCTTATACGATTGTAATTCCACCACCCAATGTAACTGGAGTGTTGCACATGGGACACATGCTGAATAATACGATTCAAGATGTGTTGATTCGTAGAGCGCGTTTGAAAGGATTCAATGCGTGTTGGGTGCCAGGAACAGATCATGCTTCTATCGCTACTGAGGCAAAAGTGGTTGCCAAATTAAAAGCGGAAGGAATTAATAAAAATGATCTGACTCGCGAGGAATTTTTGGCACACGCTTGGGAATGGACGGACAAATATGGCGGAGTGATTTTAGACCAATTGAAAAAGCTAGGAGCTTCCTGTGACTGGGAACGAACTAAGTTCACTATGGATCCAGATATGTCGGCATCTGTAATTCGTTCATTTGTGGATTTGTATAACAAAGGATTGATTTATCGCGGGTACCGAATGGTCAACTGGGATCCAGAAGCAAAAACGACTTTGTCTGACGAAGAAGTAATTTACGAAGAACAACAAGGGAAATTGTATTTCCTTAATTATAAAATCGAAGGAAGTGAAGACTTCTTGACAGTGGCAACCACACGTCCTGAAACTATTTTTGGTGATACTGCTATATGTATTAACCCGAACGACGAGCGTTTTGTTCATTTGAAAGGTAAAAAAGCGATTGTGCCTATTTGCGGTAGAGTAGTACCAATCATCGAGGACGAATATGTAGATGTGGAATTCGGTACTGGTTGTTTGAAAGTGACGCCTGCCCACGATATGAATGACAAAACCTTGGGCGAAAAACATAATTTAGAAATCATCGATATTTTTAATGAAGATGCTACTTTGAATAGTTTTGGCTTGCATTACCAAGGGCAAGATCGTTTTGTAGTTCGTGAGGCAATTGCCAACGAATTAGAAACGGTTGGTGCATTGGCTAAAACTGAAACTCACTTGAATAAAGTGGGAACTTCGGAGCGTACCAAAGCGGTTATAGAACCTCGTTTGTCCGACCAATGGTTCTTGAAAATGGAGGATTTGGTAAAACCTGCCATCAAAGCGGTTTTAGAAGATGGAGAAATTAAGTTGCACCCAAAACGTTTTGATAACACCTATGCACATTGGTTAAATAATATTCGCGATTGGAATATTTCGCGTCAACTATGGTGGGGACAACAAATTCCGGCCTATTACTATGGAGACGGAAAAGAAGATTTTGTAGTTGCCGAAACGATCGAAGAAGCTTTGGTTTTAGCAAAACAAAGAACCAACAATCCACAACTGACAACCGATAATCTTACACAAGATGTTGATGCTTTAGATACTTGGTTTTCTTCTTGGTTGTGGCCAATGGCAGTTTTTGGAGGTATTATGAATCCTGAAAACGAAGATTTTAAGTACTATTATCCAACGAATGATTTGGTTACAGGTCCAGATATTTTGTTTTTCTGGGTAGCGCGAATGATAATTGCAGGTTATGAATACACGGGAAAAAAACCATTTACCAATGTGTATTTAACTGGTTTAGTTCGTGATAAACAACGACGTAAAATGTCTAAATCATTAGGAAATTCGCCTGATCCTTTAGATTTGATTGATCAATTTGGTGCGGATGGTGTTCGTGTAGGCTTGTTGTTGAGCGCTTCGGCAGGAAACGATATTATGTTTGACGAAGAACTGTGTAACCAAGGAAAAGCGTTTACCAATAAAATTTGGAATGCTTTCAAATTGATTAAAGGTTGGGAAGTTTCGGATGCTATTCCGCAACCCGAATCGTCTAAAGTTGCCATTGAATGGTATGAAGCCAAATTGCAACAAACCCTTTTGGAAATTGAAGATAATTTTGAAAAATATAGAATTTCAGATGCTTTGATGGCAATCTACAAACTCGTTTGGGACGATTTCTGCTCTTGGTTTTTAGAAATGATTAAACCAGGGTATCAACAACCGATTGATAATGTTACTTTGGCGAAAGCCATCGAAATGTTGGAAAATAACTTGAAATTATTGCATCCATTTATGCCGTTCTTGACCGAGGAGATTTGGCAGTTATTGGCTGAAAGAACCAAAGAAGAAGCGTTGATTGTTTCGACTTGGCCAACAATGAAGCCGTTTAATGCAAGTTTGATTGCAGATTTTGACAACACAATTGAGGTGATTTCGGGTATTAGAACCATTCGTAAAGACAAGAATATTCCATTCAAAGATACGATTGAATTGAAAGTGGTGAATAACGACAAAGCTTCGACTTATTTTGATGCTGTAGTGAGTAAATTGGGGAATATCAGTAGTTTGGATTATGTGTCTGATAAAGTGGAAGGTGCGTTGTCTTTCCGTGTGAAATCTAACGAGTATTTTATCCCAATTACCGGAAATATTAATGTAGAAGAAGAAATTGCCAAACTGACCGAAGAGCTTAATTACATTAAAGGTTTCTTGAAATCAGTACAAGGTAAATTATCGAATGAGAAATTTGTCGCTGGGGCACCAGAAAAGGTAATTGAAATGGAACGCAAGAAAGAAGCAGATGCTTTGGCAAAAATTGCAACGATTGAGCAAAGTTTGGCTGGCTTGAAATAGCTTCTGACTTTTAAATAAAAAAATCCCGTTCTAATATAGAACGGGATTTTTTTGTGAATTATATTTAAAACTAACTCAATAAAAATAAGAATATCAAAGGGAAAATAATTCCAGCAACGGCTAGTTTCCAACCGCGTTGTTTCCAACTGAATTTACCCGCTCTGATCATAATAGTTCCAGTTAGAGCAATTGTAATTAAGCTTATTGCAAAAATATCAGAATAATAAATCCAGAAGATGGATGTATTTTTATGTAACTTCATGGTTTGACTAATAATTGGTGTTTTCAAAAATGAAATAATTTCACCTTTTCCCGTTTGTAAGTCAATTTCTACATCTTGGTTTTCAAACGACATTCTGAATTCGCCTTTTTTAATCATATGGCGTCTCATTTTTCCTTCTATACCTAATTCTTTTCCTAGGTTTTCAGCGTATTTTTCATTGATTTCACTCTCTGCTGGTAGTTTAACGTCAATAGCTTTAGTTTCAATAGTGTATTTTTCAGGATGCCATATTTCACGATGATTCATTAATAGTCCGGAAAAGGCAAAAGAAATTATTAATCCAATATAAAAATAGCCTAGGTCACGGTGTAGGTCCCTCCAATTGATTTTTTTCATAATTTGTTTAGTTTTGGTTTTTATATAGACTTGGCGAATATAAAAAGGTTTAATTAGAATTTGTATTTTATACTGGTTAGAATTTGGCGAGGTGCAATAGGATTTACGCTGTAATTCTCGTGAACGGTGTAATTTAATTCGTTAGTAACATTCGATAATTTGCATAGTATATTCCATTTTTTCCAAGAATAGCCCGCTGAAACATCAACTGTAGTATAGCCTGTAAGAGGAATATCTCGATCATTAATAGTTACGGCACCGGTGGTAGCATTTATCACATATTGATCGTTCCAACCACCAAAACGCTCACCAATATAATTTCCAATAGCACCAAAAGAAAGTCCTTTATATTTTCCTGTTGGAATAGTATAAAAGAAACTTAGGTTAGCGGTATTAGCGGGTGTTCTAACCAGTCTATCTCCTTCAATAAAACTCCCGTTTCCACCGGATGTTTTAGTATAGCGACTATCATTATAGCTATATCCAGCATTGATGTTCACTCCTTCAATAGGTCTGGCTGTAATGTCAATTTCTATCCCCTTACTTTTAGTTCCTCCATTTAATACTTTTATAGTTGTATCTGTATTTGGTGTAACCCCATCGGCTTTAAATTCGGCTGTTTGTGCTAAATTGCTGTTTGTGATTTGGTACACCGTTACATTAGTACTCAAAATGCCGTTCCAAAAGTCTTTTTTAATTCCAGCTTCATATTGATCAATAATAGAGGCTTTGATTGGTTTTAGATCTACTGTTGTTCCGGTGTTAGGAGTAAACGAGTTGGAGTAACTGGCAAATACTGACGTATTTTTATCGGGTTGGTAAATGAATCCAATTTTTGGAGAAAAGGCTTCATCTTTTAATTTTGCACCTTTTGTTATAGTAACTGGATTAACAGTTAATTTATAGGTTTCGGCTTGAGCTTCTTGCCAAGACCAACGGATTCCTACCAGTATTTTGAATTGGTTAGTAAAAGATATTAAGTCCTGTGTGTAAATTCCAAATCGGTTCGTGGTTGTAATTACTTTTTGAGTATTGGTTGCATTGGGTTCGGTCGAAGTTTGGTTATTGGGATTAAATGTGAAAACATTAATTGTGTCGTAATTGGCAGGTGAGAATACAAATGTATTAGCAGTGGCTACTGAATTTTCAAAGTCAATTCCTGAAAAAGTTTGGTGTTTGATTTTTCCAGTATTGAACTCACCTTGTACACTTAATTGTTCTCCCAAAATGGCTTCAAGATTCTTATTTTGGCCTAAAGGTCGGCTCCAAGTTCCATTAGGCTCAGTAATTTGAATACGTTCCGTACCTTTCCATTCTCGGTCATAATTTTGAAAAGAAGAATTAAAATTCAATTTCCAATTTTTATTAAATGAATGATTCACTAAAGCAGATACACTAGCGGTTTTGGTATTTCCATTAGACCATAATGCACCATAATAATTACTTCTACCTAAATTGTAAATTTGTTTTCCAATCAATATAGTTCCAAAATCGGGAGTCCAATTATCATTCATAAAATCTCCCTGAAGTGTAATTTGTGTTTTAGAACTTATGTTAAATAGTAAAGAGGGATTAATGTAATACCGTTCTCTTTTTACCACATCTCTAAAACTTTCAGAATTTTCGTAAGAACCATTAATTCTATATGCTATAGATGTATTGATTGGACCATAAAAATCAATCGAAGGTTTATAAAAAGCATAGCTACCCATTTGCATAGCGATTTCACCACCCTTTTTAAAAGAAGGAGTTTTGGTAACCAAATTTAAAATTCCGCCTGGTGCTACATTTCCGTACAGTAATGCCGAACCTCCTTTTAAAAATTCTACTTTTTCTAAGGATGCCACTTCTGGAATAGAACCTGCATTATATCGAAATCCGTTTTTAAACATATTGTTTGCAGTCATGTCATAGCCTCGAGACCAAAATGATTCTTGCGCTCCACCACGAGCCGAACCTACGTACACACCGTTAGCATTTTTAATAACTTCACTTAAACGAATAGCTTGTTGCTGAACAATGATTTCGTTGTCAATAACTTGTATGCTTTGAGGTAGATCCATAGGTTTCAAACCAGATCGAACCGCACTTACTTTTCTTTTGTTTGGGGTTTCTTTGATGACAATAACAATTTCTTTGAGTGTTTCTATTTGTTTCTCTAAAGTAAAAGTTACTCTTGTTATTTCGTTGACCTCTACTTTTATTTCTTGGCTTTGTCTTTTGAGTCCTTCTGCATCTATGGTTATAGTATGCAAGCCAACGGGAAAATTTTCGAAATGAAATAAACCTTTACCATCGGTTTTGGCGCTAGTGATTTTCTTACCTAATTTGATGGTAACTCCCGAAATAGGATAACCATCGTTAGAAATTATTTTTCCTTCAATAGCACCTGTTTCTTGTGCATAGCAAAAAACAGAGGTAATGAGCATAGTAAATAAGATGCTGAAATAGTTCTTCATAACAATTTATTTGGAATAAATAAAAATAATGGTGCAAATATAAAACAACAACTCAATAAACAAAACTTATTTAGATTAAATCTTAATAACTGCATTAGATTAATTTTTGACTTGCTCAAAATCAGTTTTTTAAGTTTAAATAAAAAATAAAATATAGCGAAGTTTAAAGTTTTAAGTATTGAATAATGTAATTGATATTTTTAATTTAATAAGAAAAGTTTATACTTGAATAACAAATAACATTGAACCATTTAAAAATTCAACATAAAATAGTGTCAAATTTGAACTAACTAATTTTTAAATATTTAGAATATGAAAATAATGTTTTTATTAACTAGTTTATTTGTCGCAGTATTCGGACTTGCTCAAGAGGCTACATGTCCTGTTACAGGGAAAACGGCTAGCAGTTTGAAAGAAGGTAATGGATATGATAATCATATCTCAAAAGAGATTAAGATGGATAATTTTCAGTCCGCTAATGGAAGTAGTCAAACTAATAAAAATAAAGAGTGGTGGCCAAATCAATTAAATTTAGATTTGCTTCGTCAAAATTCAAGTTTGTCTAATCCAATGGGAGCTGAATTTGATTACACTAAAGAATTCAGCAAACTTGATTATTTTGCATTAAAGAAAGATTTGCGTGATTTGATGACTAATTCTCAAGATTGGTGGCCAGCTGATTTTGGTCATTATGGAGGATTATTCATTCGAATGGCTTGGCATAGTGCTGGGACCTATCGTTCTGGAGATGGGCGGGGAGGATCTCGTGCAGGGCAACAACGATTTGCACCATTAAACAGTTGGCCAGATAATGGAAATTTGGATAAAGCTCGTCGTTTGTTATGGCCTATCAAGCAAAAATATGGGAACAAAATTTCTTGGGCAGATTTAATGATTTTAACCGGAAATGTAGCTTTAGAATCTATGGGTTTCAAAACTTTTGGTTTTGCTGGAGGAAGAGCCGATGTTTGGGAACCAGAATCTAATGTTTATTGGGGATCTGAAACAAAATGGTTAGATGACAAACGCTATTCAGAAGGAAGAAAATTAGAATCTCCATTAGCAGCTGTGCAAATGGGATTAATTTACGTGAATCCAGAAGGCCCAAACGGCAATCCTGATCCAGTTTTGGCAGCTAAAGATATCAGAGAAACATTTGGTAGAATGGGTATGAATGACGAAGAAACAGTGGCATTAATTGCCGGAGGACATACTTTAGGTAAAACTCACGGAGCTGGTGATGCAAAACATGTCGGTAATGCACCAGAAGCTGCTGGAATTGAAGAACAAGGTTTTGGTTGGAAAAGTGATTATAAATCGGGTAAAGGAACGGATGCTATTACTTCTGGTTTAGAAGTTACTTGGACCTCTACACCTGCAAAATGGAGCCATGATTACCTCACCTTTTTATTTAAATATGATTGGGAATTGACCACAAGTCCAGCTGGGGCTAAACAATGGATTGCAAAAACTAACGATAAAATTATCCCAGATGCATTTGACAAAAATAAAATGCACAAACCATACATGTTAACCACTGATTTATCGTTGCGTTATGATCCTATTTATGAAAAAATTTCTAGACGTTTCTTAGAAAATCAACAAGCATTTAATGATGCGTTTGCTCGTGCGTGGTTTAAATTAACACACCGTGATATGGGACCTAAAACTACGTATTTAGGACCAGAAGCACCAACAGAAGATTTGATTTGGCAAGATCCAATTCCAGCATTAAATCACGAAGTGGTGAATGATAAAGATATTAAAACATTGAAAGCTGAGATTGCTAAATCAGGATTATCAATCAGTGAATTAGTTTCTACTGCATGGGCTTCAGCTTCAACGTATCGTGGATCAGACAGAAGAGGAGGTGCTAATGGTGCTAGAATTCGTTTAGAACCTCAAAAACATTGGGCAGCTAATAATCCAAAACAATTGTATAAAGTGTTACCAGTTTTAGAAAATATTCAGAAAAATTTCAATGCTAAAAGTGCTACTAGAAAAATTTCTATGGCTGATTTGATTGTTCTTTCTGGGGTGTATGCTGTTGAAACTGCTGCAAAAAATGCAGGTTATGCTGTGAATGTTCCGTTTACTCCAGGTAGAATGGATGCTACACAAGAACAAACAGATGTCAATGGTATGGCGGTTTTAGAGCCAATAGCTGACGGTTTCCGCAACTACTTAAAAACAAAATATACTGTTCCTACTGAAGCGTTATTAGTAGATAAAGCGCAATTATTAACTTTAACAGCGCCAGAGATGACAGTTTTAGTGGGAGGTTTACGTGCATTGAATGCAAATTATGATGGTTCAAAACATGGAATTTTTACTACACAAAAAGATAAATTGACCAATGATTTCTTTGTTAATCTTTTAGACATGAGTACAGTATGGACTGCTATTAATGATGAAAAAGAAATTTTTGAAGGTAAAGATAGAACTACTGGTGCTCCAAAATGGACAGCAACTCGTGTCGATTTAATTTTTGGGTCTAACTCTGAATTGAGAGCTCTAGCTGAAGTGTACGGGAGTAGTGATGCAAAAGCCAAATTTGTAAATGATTTTGTAGCAGCTTGGAACAAAGTGATGATGCTTGATTTTTTTACAGCAAAAAAATAAGATTAAAAAGGTTGATGAAAAAGCCGACTCGTTTTTGAGTTGGCTTTTTGTATTTAAAGCAGGAGAAGACTTGCTGCTCTAAAGTTATAGCCTTTTGCTAGTTCATTTTGGTCATTTTAAATTGTTCTGAAATGACTTTTTTAGATTGTTTTCCAGAGATAGAAATTGTAATTGCTGTTTTAGAATTGCGGTGGTATTTTATTTTTTGAGGATAGTCGTTTTGAAGGTTTTCAAAAACCAATTCGTTTTCTGTTTCGGATAGCAATGGAAATAGAATAGGTTTGTCATTATTTTGTCCTTTTATAATGGTTTCATAAATGAGTTCGCCCTCTTTTTCTTTTAAAGTACTATTTTCAAAATGCAAGGTGTCTTTTTCGTTAATAAAAAATGAACCTGCAATTAAGGTACTGTCATTGGGCTTTGACCAAGTTTCCGTTAAAACTCCTTCTTTAGATTGGTTTTTCCATTCCCCAATCAACCATTCTGCAGATTTAATTTTCTTGTTTTTAGATATATTCGTACATGAAAAAAAAAGAATACCTAATAATGAAAATAGAAAGAATTGACGCATTTTGTTAAATTTAAAAGGGTTGTTGAAACGAATACAATA
>JACCDV010800463.1_pt1 | contig 10906 bp, 13 predicted proteins | sample 7446131 | NCBI WGS metagenome assembly JACCDV01 (sample SAMN15323448, study PRJNA562643) | freshwater metagenome | isolation source: river surface water | place: USA:Blue River Watershed | collected 2017-08-17
CAAGGGAAGGTGGTTAACAAGAAATTTGTACCTAGTTATTTCAAACTACTTCCAAAATAAGTTAAGGCCAACAAAAAAGCCCCTAACTCATTGAAAGTTAAGGGCTTTTGCGGACCGGACGGGACTCTGTATTATAATTTAATATCTTATAAATCAATAAGTTAGTTAATTGTACTGTGAATTGTTGAAACAATGTTGAATATTTTGACTAATATATTTTTGAGCATAACGAAACAAGAAAAACAAAAAATAATAGGTTAGATGAAAACCGGCAAAACAAATAGTAATTCTGTAATCATATCCACATAAAAGGTAATGAAATAGTATGGGCATGATTAATGTAAGTGCAATTGACACCTTTCGTAACTTATGATCAAAGCCAAAGCTAACAACTGCAAAAAAGTAATAATAAAGGGTGAGAGTAATAATGTAAAATGACACCCACATTCCTAGCTTAAATCCAGAATCGCCAACTAAGTATTCTTCCCCCCAATAATATTTGCATGAATACGTAATAGCAAGCGATGCCATTCCAGATACAAATAGTGGTAGTACAACTCCGTAAATTGTTATGTTTAAAAGACAAGTTAATATTGTTTTCAAGTATAGTTATTTATTTTTAATATTGAATAATTGGCTAAATGCAGGAAATAAAAAGGGGAGTTTTTTCGGGTAAGAATTAGGCTTTTGTAAAAGGTAAAGTGCCTTTCGTGCCTTGTAGGAGAGGATAAAAAGATAAAGGGTGTGCAGTGGCCAAAGAATGCAAAAAAACACCACGTTGATTTCGTTATAGGAAAGCCCAGTAAGGTCGCCCAAAATAGACATGATGTCTACACAAATATTAAATACTTCATCCCACATGGTTTATTTATTTGTTTGTACCAAAATTAAAAGGACTAAACATTTTAATTTGTTATTAAATTCTAAAATCACATTACTTTAACCAAACTGTATGTTAATTTCAGATCACACTTTTGAATAAATATTTATTTCAAATTAAATTATATATATTTATATATGAAAAAGACATCTTTTTTAATATTAGTTCTTATCATTTCATGTATTAGCTACGGCCAGACTGCAAAATATTTTCTACAGAAAGGAATATCTAAGTTTAAACTAAAAAATAATAGTGGAGCTATTATTGAATTTAATAAAGCAATTGAATTAAACCCAAATTTTGCAGAGGCTTATTTTTATAGAAGTTTGGTTAGACAAGATTTTGAATTTAAGGAAAAATTAATCGATCTTAATTTTGCCATTACATTGAAGTCAAATTTCATAGATGCCTATATTAATAGAGCTTCTTTAAAAAATAATTTATCTGATTATAAAGGAGCCTTGATTGATTATAATAAAGCTCTTGAATTAAGTCCATCAATAAATATATATAATAATCGAGGAACTGTAAAGAAGAGTCTAAATGATTATTTTGGTGCAATTTCAGATTATGATATTGCAATACGATTATCGCCTAAAAATCCAGCCGCATATATTAATAGGGGATTAGCTAAACAAAAGTTAGGTGATAAAAATGGAATGTGCATGGATTGGAGTAAAGCTGGAGAATTAGGAGAATTAGTCGCATATGACTTAATTAAAAAATATTGTGATTTTTAATTATTTTCTTAAAAATTATTATGTATGGAAATAGAAAAAAAGGATAAGATAATTGACGAAAATGTAAATGAAGAAATTATTAAAATCTCTGTTAGAGATTCTTTAGATGCAGATGAATTTGAGAAAGAAAAAAAACCAGGTTGCTTTCAATCTTTCTTGATTTTATCTATAGGAACAGCTTTGAGTAGTTTGCCATATCTAATTTTTGTTAAATTTGATTTAATAGTTTTTGATCTTATTTCTCTTTTATTATTTGGATGGTTAGTCTTTTCCCTAGTAGCTATTGGTTATACCTATTATCAAGAAAATTTTCAAAAGTTTAGTTTTAAATATTCTAGATCTAATGTTATTCAGGAAGAAGGAGTAATTCGATGGGGAAAGCGTTCTGGTTATTGGTATGAATATTATATTGATGGATCCAAAAAGCAAAATTCTTATTATGTAAAAGGGGAGCTTCAGTATGTTGAAATATTTTATAAAACAGGAATAACTAAAGAAATCATTAATTATGAACATGGAAGAAAGCATGGTTTTTATTATAAATTCTACGAAAATGGGAGCATGCAAGAAATTTGCTATTACTCACATGGATTAAAGCATGGTCCATATCATAAATATTTCCAAGGTCTATTGATTGAGGAAACTGGTTATTATCTCGACAACGTGTTAGATGGTTTCGTTTACAGATTTTTTGAAAATCGTAGAGTCGAATCAGTAGAACGATTATCTAATGGAGTTTGGAACGGCAGAAAAACTGAATATTACGAAGATGGTTTAATGTCTTCAATAAAAGATTATTCGAATGGAAAATTAGATGGTATTTATAAAGAATTCAATGAGCAAGGCACATTAATTTATCATGCACTATATCAAAAAGGTACAGTACTACAAATTTTCGTATCAAATTAATAATTAAGCTTGTCAAAAAATTAAAAATCTTATACGATTAATAAAACGATTTGTCTTTGTTATGAATTATAATACAAACCAATTTAAATCTAAATTAAAAAAAGTACTACCTGATATTAAAGTTTTAGGGGAATATAAAAACACTATAACTAAAATACTTGTTGAGGATGGCCTTAAAATAAAATATCAAGTATTTCCTGAATCACTTTTGAGAGGTTGTTATCCAAAAATAACATCTGCTATTGATTTACAAGATGCATTTTGCAAAAAATTAAAGGCAAAGCATGCTAATCTGCTATTAATTTCTAAATACATTGGTGCAAATATTCATGTAATTGTGCAGGATGAATTAGGAATCAAGTATCGTGTATTCCCTGGATTTCTTTTATCTTCAAAAAGTAAGCCATCTATTAAAGCTGCAGTTGATAAAACAGAAGCTTTTAAAAAAATAGTTTATAACAAGAGATCTGATTGTGAAATTTTAGGAGATTATAAGGGTGATAAATTCGAAATTTTATTAAAAGACAAGTTAGGTGTATTACATAAAATGTTACCCTATAATATTGCAAAAGGAAATGGATTAACCCTTAAAAGTGCAGTTGATAAAACACTATTTATTAATACTATATTAAAATTAATTCATCCTGAGTTAAAGTTAATAAGTAAGTACAAGGGGGCTGATCAAAAGCTTATTGTTGAGGATGATCTTGGAATTCAATATTCAATTCTTTTTAATAATTTAATAAAATCTAAGAACAGTATTTCTATTAAATCTGCTATAGATAAGTCAAAGGCAATTGATAAAATTATACGTTCAGTAAGGAATGATATAAAAATAATTGATAGTTATAGTTCAGCTAAAGAGCAACTAGAAGTTACTGATTTAAACGGGTTTAGACATAAAATGTCAATATATGGGTTAATTGATGGGAACGCACTTTCCTTTAACTCTGTAATAGATAAATCTCAGTATTTTGATTATTTATATAGTAAAATCAATAATCTTAATTATATACGTAAGAGTGAGTTCATGGGATTGGAATTATCAATTAAGATGAATTGTCCCGATCATGGAGATTTTGATTCAACTCCATCGAAGCTTTTAGCTGCTACAAAGTGTAATTCATGTTACAGAGAATCTAGGGTAAGTACTTTAAGTTATTTTATTGAAAGAGCAAATATTTTGCATAATAGTAAATATGACTACTCTAGTTCTGTGTATAATGGGTTTAATTCAAGAATCGATATAATTTGCCCAAGACACGGGTTATTTAATCAATTAGTAAAGGGGCATCTTAGTGGAAAAGGGTGTAAAAAATGTGTCGATGAGAGCCAAACTGGAACATTAGCATCTGTTTCTAAATATAATCCAACTCTCAAATACAAATTGTACAAATTTATTGTATGGAGTGATGATTTTAAAGAAGTTTTTGGTAAAGTAGGTTTAACACTGGATGTTAAGAGGCGAATTTGGGGAATACCTTATAATGTTTCTGTAATTGATGTAAAAGAAGATACAATAAATGTTCTTTATAAGGAAGAGCAAGATTTTTTTGTAAAAATAAAATCACGTAAACTTCATTATATTCCTAAAATCAAATTTGGCGGCTATACGGAGTGCTACAAACTGAATGAAGATGAAATGAGTAAGGCATTAGAGAAAATTAAATCATTAGTCTCTAATACAGCGAACTGATAGACCTCTTTTTTTGTCTGAACTTGAATTTAAATAAAGATTTTTATCTAAATGTCTTAACTGATGAAAAAATGCAACTGTTGAACTAGTAACACTTTGTGATGCGCTCCACCAATAAGCGTCTGTAGTTATATTTACGAAAGTTCCATCTGGAGCAATACATCCGCCTGGTAGCCCTGAAAATCCGCTTTCATTATTGGCACCAGTATTCGGGATTTTCCAATGAGCATTACCACTTGTCTTCATCTTTCCGCCAACTGTGTCAATGAGGCTTGTTGCCCCTAAAAATATGCTTAAAACTTTCCATTCATCATTATTTGGAATGTGCCACCCTAAAGGAGCTAAACCTCTTGGATCATTTACTGCGTACCAATTATAAAGCTTTCCATATGTTATGCCATTCGACTGGTCATTATTGTAATAGCACCATGCTCCTGTAGTTAATTGCGACCATTTTTTAGTATCTGGCTCATATGGAATGTCATCTCCATTTCGATATTTTGTAACCTCTAAGTTTTTTTGCATCCATTGCTGTGTCCCAATAATAATTGTTTGAGTGTTACAATTTAACCTTATTAAGTCTTGTTGTGATTTTGAAAAACCTAATCTAATTGAATCGCAACCAGAAATTTTTATGCATGACAAAAGTCTCAATGTATCTTGAGTTTTTGGTTTTAATATACCTAATCTAATTGAATCGCATCCAGTAATCTTTATACAAGACAATAATCTCATAGTGTCTTGTAAATTTGGTTTTAATAAACCTTGTTTTATTGAATCACAACTAGAAGGTATGGATGTTGATTCATTTTTTTCGCATGAGTATAAAAAAACAAATGCGATAAGATATAGAATTCGATTTTTTATTTTCATTTTTATTTACTTTAGTAAGATTTTATATCAGGTTTATACTTGCAGTTGATTTAAGCCTAAATTGATTTGTAATTTGGGATCTGACGCCTCGAGTAATTAATTAAATGTATTGTAATTCAAATGATTAACTATATTATTTTTTATTTGTTGAAACATTGTTGAATTAAATTAGGGTAAAGTAACAAAACGAAATCAAATCTAATTTTACTAAATCTCTTTTTTGAATATTCCCGAAACCCATTGGTGTTTACAATGATAATATTCTACTCCGTCCTTCATGTATTGATGTTCTATCGGGTCGCCATTTTCGTCTTTATCTCCTTTGTCTATCCACCCGCCTCTTCTATCCCAAACACTATATCCTAATATAGCAGACATTTTCTCTATATCGGTTCTTGTGTAAACTTTATTTTCACTCATCATATGTTTGCAAAATTCATTGCAAGGGATTCGTTCTTCTTCTGGAACCTCATCTAAATACTGATAAGTATATCCATATATCATCTCAATTTTTTTCTTTTCACCTTCATTTTGATTTGAAGGTTTTTGGGAAGCTTTATTTCTTTTAAAGAAGTTGAACATTTTTTTTTCGGTTTACATGTTGGGAATAGATAAAAAATTAAACTAAAATACTGTCTTTTCAATTTCCGATTTCTCCTTGTCTCTTAGCATAGTATTTTTCACATTCTCATAAGTAATTTGAACTTCTTTCGTGTTGGAAATTTCAATAGCAATATTTGTATTGTCCTTGTCATCAAGCCAATATGTAGCATATTGGCACTTCTTAGTAATTACGGCTGTCATTTCGTTTCCGTCTCCTTCGGTATAAGGATCTTTGAAGCTTTTGTAACTACTGGTTGGTTTTCCATATTTATTTGTTAGAATTTCAATGTATTTTTCATAATCATTTTTTAATGATGTCCAGTCCTCTTGTGTAGGAAGAAATATGACAGCCCTGTAAATAATTTTGCTTTTCGGCGTAGTTAATATGAAAAGATTTATTTTTTTACCAGCAGCGGTTCCTTTAAGAATTGCAAGCTCTTTTTCTTTACTAATTACTTCATAGCCTTTTTCTTTATACTTTGATATTGCTACAGAAAGCTCTCCATCGATCGCTACTCCATCAAACGACTGTGAAAATGCGCTCAGTGAGAATAAAAGAAAAAAGATTGGTAATAATTTAGTTTTCATTTTATTTATTTTGGAAGGTTCTTGATTCATAAGTTCCAAAGATATTAATATTAACAATTAAATATGGCATTTTAACGACATATAATAATCGTTTAATAATCAGCTATTTAAGAAACTATTTTATAGGGTATGTTATAGGCCCTACAATTTCGATTTTGGTTGTTTTGGACCTTTGCTGCTCACCAAAACAATTATAAATGAAACAAATGCTTTCAATCGTGCCAGACTCATTTCTGGAGAAAATAAATGAGAAACAAGACCAAATCATTGATTTACTAAAATCAACAGAGCATCAAAATCAGAATGAATTTTTAACTGAAAAAGCTGCAAGGGAGCTTTTACAAAAAAAGACCACTTGGTTTTGGCAAATGAGAAAAGATGGTTTATTGCCTTTTAGGAAGATTGGCAAATCAATTTATTACTCAAAGAAAGAAATTAATCAATTATTAGAAACATCAAAACAAAAATAACATGAGTGCACTAATTCAAATAAATATTAGAAAAGAAGATGGAACATACATTAATTACATGGGTTCTATTTCTGATTACTTTGACCTTAATGGTAATAATATTAAATTCTTTGAAATGCAAACTAAAGAAGAAAGAGAGCAAAAAGTTCCTAGAAAGTATGTTTTTAACGGAAAAGTAGTTTGGACTGATGGTATTATTAAATCAAATAAATCATCTAAAACAGAATAATAAAAATTAAATAGTGAAATTATGAATCATGAAACAGATGAAATTGTAAAAAAATATATAGCTGGAGATATTGAAGCAAACCAAGAGAAATATAAATTACTAGAACTTGATAAAGAGATTATTACAATTTGTGAAGGAAGAACATTATTAGCTTTAGGTGAGATGACTCTTGTTGTTGGCGGAAAAAATTCTGGAAAAAGTAAATTTGTAAATCATTTAATTAAACAAATAATTGGTGAGAAGTGTGATGCTGGTTACATTTTGACACAAAAGCAAGATTATAGAGTTGTCTCTTTCGATTCAGAGATGGGGATAGATAGATTAGTTCAATGGTCAATTATAAGTCCTTATGAAGAAGAATATGGCCCATCTTATATAAAGGAAAATTTAGTGGATAAGCTTTATTTATATTCTTTAAAAAAAGTAACCCCAGAGTTAAGAATAGGGTATATTACTGATATCGTTGAGAGATTAAAAAAAGATAATCCTAATGCTCATTTTATTGTCTGTATTGATGTTGGCACTTGTTTGACTACCGATACTAATTCTTCACAAAATGGTGGTTTAATCGATACGCTGGTAAATAAACTATCTGGTAATACATTAATAGTTACTATTCACCATAGTCTTAAGGATGAGTCGAAAAGTGGGATTGGCATGGGTTCTATTGGAACAGCATTAGAAAAATTATGTGCTATTAAAATTTTAGTGAATCCAACTGATCCTGAAAAAAGACATAAAGTTGAATTTTTATTAAGTAAATATGAAGATGTAAATAAGGATAAAGATTATTTCTATTTACATACAGAAAAAGATGATGATGGGAAAATACATTTAAATGGGCTTTCTGATTCACTTGGTGTAGTGATTAGAAAAAAAGGAAATTCCAAGGTTGCTGATAATGAATTTTCAAAATTTTTAATTGATTTAATAGAAAACTCAAATTCTGATGAGGAAAGACTTAGAAAAAATGTCAAAGAGGTTTTGATGAATAAATTTAATATAGGCAAGTCTTCAGTTTATAGAAAAATCGATAAACTAATTGATGATAAAATTATTAAAGAAGAAGATGACCAATTATTAGTGTTATAAAAAACCCCTATTCATTATGAATAGGGGTTAGGGAAGTGAAATTTAAAATCACTTTTCCTCTCACCTTCAAAATTAGAATACTTTTATTAATTTTCTTTAATTCCATTTCCAATTTGGCAATTCCAAATTGGAAATGGAATTTTTTTTATCATGTTTTGTTTGAATAACTTTACTAAATCAATTAGTAATTTCTATCAATCTTCTATTCCATTCCAGAACTTTTGCTTATATACTACTGAATTGGAATGAAAATAGTGAGTAATTAATAATTGCAAAATAATTATATAATGTTTAATTAAAGGTGAGAAGAAAAGTAATGGAAAAGAAGTGTATTTATTGTAATGAATTGTTAGACATCAAGTTGCATGGCTTAACAAAGTATTGTTCTGCAAAATGTAGAAACAAAGATTATTATTTAAAAAAGAAAGAAGATGAATCAAAAAACTCAATCCAGTCCCAAAGCAGTGAGGAATTACCAGAACGTAGTACTTCTGAATCATTTGAGCAAGATATTATATCTGGGTACACTACTAATCATCCAACAGGCGTCCCAGCCTATGTCCAAAGAGAAAGCAAAAAGGAAGAACTCTATATCCCCGAAACTTATAAAGCTATCCTAGATGAGAAAACTAAGAATTTTGAGTTAATGTCAAGGATTAATATGCTGGAGTTTAGAAATGAAGAATTGACAAAACAAGTTAACGCCTTAACTTCTGAAGTGTCAGTATTAGAAAATGAGATGGAGGATGTTGAAGATAAAGAAGATAATGCAATGATTTTTGGAATACCTAAACCAGTGTTTGAAAATTTAGTTGTTCAATTATTGACTCCCCATGCAGAAAAAATCATAGGAAGTATGATTAAGAAGGCCTAATTTTTTTTTGTTTTGGTTTTTCCTCATAATTCTTAGGTAATAGCATTTCTGTTTTTCCAAGGTGAGTTTTATGTTCACTTAAATATCTATAAATAGTATCGTTCTCAAAGCCTGTTATTGATTCAATTATTTCACTTAATTCATTAATAGTATTTGTTATTTTTCCTTCTATTCTTAATAAGCTAAAGTATTTTACAAATGACTTTATACTAATGTTATCTGTCTCATTAAAATTTAGTTTTATTGTTGGATTTTTAATACGTATCTCATTTTGTAAATATATTAATACTTTATTAAAGGCTATGGAAGTAGGATTGGTATGTTTATAGTCACTTGAATTAGTAATACACATTTTTGAGAGTTCAATAGTAAATACCTCATATAATTCATCAGGTATATTTTTATGTGATTGAATAAAGTATTCATATCCTTCTTCACTATCTTTTTTGATAGCGTCGACTATTTTCCAAATTTCCTTACTTAACTCCAAGTCTTTCATAACTATAATTTTTTGCTTATTGAATTTATTGATTGGTGAAGTCTGTCTTGTGTAATCTTGCCATAGATTTGTGTTGTTTTTAGGCTTGAATGACCTAAAAGCATACTAACATCTTCAAGTGCCATGTTATTATTAAGGCATATTGTGGTTGCAAATGTGTGTCTGGCTATGTGGTGGCTTATTGTTCTGTTTAATCCACTTAAATCTGCAATTACTTTCAAATAGGAATTTACTTTTTGATTGCTTATTTCAGGTAATAGTTTTTTTAATACCTCTCTTTCTGGGGTTTTCGAGTATTTGTCTATAATCTTTATTGCTGCTGGTAATAATGGTATTTCAATTGCCCTTGCGGTCTTTTGTTGGATAAACTTTATAAATTCCTTGTTTTTGTATTTGCCAAGGTTATCTGTTGTCAAACTTTGTGCATCTTGAAAACGTAAACCAGTATATACTGAGAAAATAAATAAGTCCTTTACTTTATCAAGGCTTTTGTTATGTGATAAATCAAGTTTGATTATTTTATTTAGTTCTTCTTGACTTAAAAACTCCCTATCTGTTTTAACTGAATTTAATTTGAAGTTGGCATAGGGTTGTTTAAATAAGTGTCCTTCTGCTAGTGCCTTTAATAATATTGTTCTAAGTCTAGAATGGTATTTATTAATTGTGTTTTTATGTAAGGAGTGAACTTCTCTTAAGAATAAATCATATGCATTGATAAATTCATAATCGACTTGCTCGATATTAAATTCAAGCTTATTGTATTTTTTTTGGATAAATTCCTTTAGGGTGCTTAAGGATTGTTTGTATTTGTTAATCGAAATAGCCTTTATTTCATTTTTAATCTTTATTTCCTCTATATGTCTTTCAAAATAGGCTAGAAGGCCTATTTCTATCTTTTCCTTTCCAGAAAGGAGTTCTTTTAATATGGAGGCCGATACCGGTTTATTCCTCTTTTCAAGGTCAATTATTAGTTCATAGATTTTAGAGCGTGTTTTTACAAGTTCGTTGTTTATGGTGTTATTTGACCTTGTAAGCTGCTCTTCTTGGAGCCATTCCTTTGGGGTACAAGTGTACCCAGAATGTAATTCAGCCTTCTTCCTGTCCATTGTAATGCGTAAATAGATAGGTAATTGGCCCTTTACGGCTCTAGTTGTCAGTAGGTAGTACTTTATGGATACTTTGGCTGCCATGTTGAAACAATTTGAATTCGTTGAATCCTTGTTGAAACAATTTAGCGAAATTTTACGAAATATCCTGAAGGGTAATAAAAGAAAAATCCCTTGTAATAAGGATTACAAGGGATTTTGAATCTAGGTGATGTAACCTAGCGGACCGGACGGGACTCGAACCCGCGACCTCCGCCGTGACAGGGCGGCATTCTAACCAACTGAACTACCGATCCAAACCTCCAAAAACTACCTTTACAGGTCGTTTTCAGGACGGCAAAGATAAG
>JACCDV010207186.1_pt1 | contig 10898 bp, 5 predicted proteins | sample 7446131 | NCBI WGS metagenome assembly JACCDV01 (sample SAMN15323448, study PRJNA562643) | freshwater metagenome | isolation source: river surface water | place: USA:Blue River Watershed | collected 2017-08-17
ATATGTTTCCTATTTCGGATCTAATGGTGCCGCAACCTATGGAGGTTATTATTCAGGATTTGATATTAAACCTGAAATCACATCTGATAAATTAGTTGCAACAAGTTCATCTTGTATACCAAATGCGCTATTAAAAGCAAGTACTGCATCTATTTATAATTCATTCGAATGGTTTTTAAATGATTCAACTATACCAATTGCTGGTGAAAATTCAAATTTTTATAATCCAACTCAACCTGGCTTTTACAAAGTTAAAGTGAGTAATTCTAATTGTGGTAGTTTCACTTTTTCAGATAATATTCCAATCAGCAACTGCCCTTCAGATATTGATAATGACTTAATTGCTGATAATATCGATTTAGACAATGACAATGATGGAATCTCTAATTGTACTGAATCTTATGGAGATCAAAGCATAAACATTTCAAATTTATCCAGTGGAAATCTTACTATTGGAAATTACAACAATTCGTTTATTGAAACAATTACAACCACAGGAAACGCAAGTTCAACCCCTTTCACTGGAAAGACCGATGGAAGTTTTATTTCCGAAATTCCAGCCGGCATTGGAAATTCAGAAACATATACTATAACTTTTGATAAACCAATAAGTTTATCTATGAATTATGTTACTACTGCAAGTCCTAATGATTTACTAAATTCTGAAGCAGAATATACAGTAAATTCTGATTTAGATAAAACCATAACCATTCTTAATCCTAACAACCAATTATTGATTGACACAAATTATGATGGGGTCTATGAAAGTGGTGTAACTCAATTTTCATCTTTTGAAATACGATTTAGATTAAACAGCACTATTCCGCTGGCTGCTGGAACCGGTAACTTTAAGTTATTGACAAACTTGACAAAATCATTACGTTTTACACACAAAAACCTATCCGATACAAATACTAATAAATCAACATTCAAGATCATGGCTACGTGTATCCCTAGAGATACTGATTTAGATGGAATTGCTGACCAACTTGACTTGGATAGTGATAATGACGGAATTCCTGATAATAGTGAAGCCGAAGGAAAAAATTCAGTTTCATTATTGAAAGAAGATACAAATAAAGATGGTTTGTACGATATATATGGAAGTGGTATTAATTGTATTGATTCTGATTCTGATGGCGTCAAAGATTATTTAGATTTAGACAGTGACAATGATGGAATTTATGATTTAGTCGAATCCGGAAACAATGCCGCAGATATAAATTTAGATGGAGTTGTCGACGGTTTACCAACATCCTTTGGCACAAATGGACTATCTGATTCCATTGAAACTTCAGCAGATTCACAAGTGATAAACTATACAATTGCAGATACCGACGGTGACGGGATTAGAAATTATATTGAATTAGATAGTGATAATGATCTATGTAATGATGTAATTGAAGCCGGTTTTTTAGATCCCAATAGTGATGGCTTACTAGGAAATAATCCTTTGACAGTAGATACTAATGGTATTGTTACAAGCGGAACTGCATATACTAATCCAGGGGTAAATTATATAACTACTGCACCCATTATTATCACCACTCAACCTATAGTTACTCCCTCTTGCGAATTGCAGAATACCACAATTTCATTGGTAGATAATGGTGGAAACACTTACCAATGGCAGGTTTACAATGGCTCAAATTGGGCTGATATTACAAATAACAGCACTTATTCTGGAGCAACCTCAAATACACTTTCAATCACAAATGTTTCCCAAACTATGAATGGTTATAAATATCGAGTTCAATTAAATAAGATAGGAAACTCATGTGGATTAATTTCAGCAGAGACAACATTAACCGTATATCAATTGCCAATTGTAAAAGATGTTACTATTGTGCAATGCGATAGTGATTCAAATCCCGACGGAAAAACATTTTTTAATTTAACTGTAAATAATGATTTAATTTCTTCAAATTACATTAATGAAAATTTTACGTATTACACATCACCAACAGGCGCAAATAGTGGCCTTACAACCGATTTAATTGTAAATGATTTGGCATTCGAAAACACATCAGCCTCTTTAATGTATGTTTGGGCAAGAATTACTGATAAAATTACCGGATGCTTTAGTGTTGCCAAATTAACATTAAAAGTCCCAGCCACTAATCTTCTTCCTTCATACAAAATACCTATCCCAACAGTTTGTGATGATTTTTTAGATACCAATGGTATCAATAATTCGAACAACAACAATAGAGATGGCATTGCTACATTTGATTTTTCATGGACAAAAGCTACAATATTATCAATGCTTCCAACAAATCAAGTTTATACCATAAATTACTACAGGAACAAATCAGATGCCTTGGCTGAAATTAATTTGATTACTGACATTTCAAACTATAGAAATATTGGTTATCCCAACTATCAAGATATTTGGGTGAGAGTAGAAAGTAAACTTGACAACACTTGTGTTGGTTTAGGACCATATATTACTTTAAAAGTAGAAGCATTACCTTTTGCAAATCCAGTTATAATACCACGACAATGTGATGACAATCAAGACGGTATTTATAATTTTGATACTTCTATTCTAGAATCAACATTATTGAATGGACAAACTAACGTTACTGTTACCTATTTTGATCAAAACAATATGCCTTTAAAAGATGCAAACGGCATAGCAATTACTAGCCCATTTCCACCTAATTTTAAATCAAAATCGCAAACAATAAAGGCAGTAGTGACAAATAATTCAACTTTGGGATGTTTTGACGAAACTTTAATTCTGTTTACAGTTGACGATTTACCAGAAGCATTTTCAATACCTGCAGCTTTGACATCGGCCTGCGATGACGAACTCGACCCCCTAGATCAAGACGGTAAATTTGCATTTGACACCACTACAATCCAAACAACAATCCTTGGAACTCAATCAGGATTGATAGTAAAATACTATGATGAAAATGGTAATACTTTAGCTAGTCCGTTACCTAATCCATTTATAACTGGAACTCAAAATGTTACAGCAACAGTGATTAATCCTTTAAATTTATCCTGTACAGCAACTACAACGATCCATTTTGTCGTCAATGCACTTCCTAAAATTAATTTGAATACAAATGGAAGTGAGAATGAATTGATTTGTTCTAATATTCCAACTTTTTTTGTAAATCTTGACGCAGGTATTCAAGATGGATCACCAACTAATTACTATACGTATATTTGGTCAAAAGATGGAACAATCATGCCAACAGAAACTAATTATAATTTAAATGTAAATAGTAATGGAGATTACCTAGTAAAAGTGACCACTGCGGCCGGGTGCAATAGAACAAGAAGTATTAATGTAACATCTTCTGATATTGCTACAATTAATAGCATAGATATAACTGATTTATCCGATGTAAATTCCATAACCATACACGCATCGGGAAAAGGGAATTATGAATTTAGTTTGGATGCCCCTTTTGGTCCATTTCAAACCTCAAATTTGTTTGAAAATGTAGCAGCTGGAATACATGATGTATATGTAATCGATACAAATGGTTGCGGAACGGTTACTAAACAAATTGCTGTGATTGGTGTGCCGAAATTTTTCACTCCAAATGGAGATGGTTACAATGATTATTGGAATGTGAAAGGAGTGAATAATATCTTTAATTCTAAATCCATTATTTATATTTTTGATCGATACGGAAAATTATTAAAACAAATTCTTCCTTCAAGCCAAGGATGGGACGGAACTATAAATGGGTCACCTATGCCAGCAGATGATTATTGGTATTCTGTTCAATTAGAAGACGGCAGAGAGACTAAAGGACATTTTAGTCTAAAACGATAACAAAAAAAACACCAACATAAGTGGTGTTTTTTTATTATAAACTTAGAGTATTAGATTTTATATCTCTTTCTATCAGTCTCAGATAAATAAATTTTGCGCAAACGTAACGATTTTGGGGTTACTTCAACATATTCATCTTTTTGAATATACTCGAGGGCTTCTTCTAATGAAAACTTGATCGCAGGAATAATTCTCGCCTTATCATCGGCTCCAGAGGAACGTACATTAGATAATTTTTTGGTTTTGGTTACATTAACAGTCATATCGTCACTTCGAGTATTTTCACCAATAACCTGGCCTTCGTATATATCTTCATTAGGATCTACAAAGAATTTACCTCGATCTTGTAATTTATCAATTGAATACGGAATTGCTTTTCCGTTTTCCATAGAAATTAAAGACCCATTATTTCTTCCAGGAATTTCTCCTTTGTATGGCTCATAACCAATAAAGCGGTGTGACATTATAGCTTCTCCAGCAGTAGCAGTCAGCAATTGATTACGTAAACCTATGATTCCTCTTGAAGGAATATTAAATTTCACAATCATACGATCACCTTTCCCTTCCATACTTAACATTTCTCCTTTACGAACAGAAACAAACTCTACAGCACGTCCAGAAAGATGTTCTGGTAAATCAATCGTTAATTCTTCTATAGGTTCACATTTTACACCGTCAATTTCTTTGATAATAACCTGAGGTTGACCTATTTGAAGTTCATAACCTTCTCTTCTCATTGTTTCTATAAGAACCGATAAGTGTAATACTCCTCGGCCAAAAACCATAAATTTATCTGCAGAATCCGTTTCACCTACTTTCATTGCAAGGTTTTTCTCTAATTCCTTTGTCAATCTTTCACGAATATGTCGAGACGTAACAAATTTACCTTCTTTACCAAAGAAAGGCGAATCATTAATAGTAAACAACATACTCATTGTTGGCTCATCAATAGCAATAGTTTGCAAAGCTTCCGGATTTTCAAAATCAGCAATCGTATCACCAATTTCAAATCCTTCTACTCCAACGATAGCACAAATATCACCAGCAATTACTTGTTGTACTTTTTTACGCCCCAATCCTTCAAAAGTATGTAATTCTTTAATTCTTGATTTTATAATACTACCATCTCTTTTTACTAAAGAAATTGGCATATTTTCATTTAATACCCCTCTTTCTAAACGACCTATCGCAATACGTCCTGTAAAAGAAGAAAAATCTAATGAAGTAATTAACATTTGAGGAGTTCCTTCAGATACCTTAGGAGCAGGCACATGAGTAATTACCATATCTAATAATGGCTCAATATTTTCTGTTTGATTTTTCCAATCATCGGACATCCAGTTATTTTTTGCAGAACCATATACTGTTGGAAAATCCAATTGTTCCTCGGTAGCTCCTAACTCAAACATCAGGTCGAAAACTTTTTCATGTACTTCTTCTGGAGTACAATTCTCTTTATCGACTTTATTGATCACTACACATGGTTTCAATCCAAGATCAATAGCCTTTTGTAAGACAAAACGTGTTTGTGGCATTGGACCTTCAAAAGCATCCACTAACAAACAAACACCATCAGCCATGTTTAATACTCGTTCCACCTCTCCTCCAAAATCAGCGTGACCAGGAGTATCAATAATATTAATTTTAGTTCCTTTATAAACAACAGAAACGTTCTTTGAAGTAATAGTAATCCCTCTTTCACGCTCTAGGTCATTATTATCAAGGATTAAGTCACCTGTATTTTCGTTTTCACGAAATAATTGACAGTGATACATAATTTTATCAACCAAAGTGGTTTTACCGTGGTCAACGTGGGCAATAATTGCAATGTTTCTAATAGATTCCATCTGTGATTTTTAATGGGTGCAAAGGTACACTTTATTTTGAGATAAAAAATTGTTTATACCCATTAAAGTGTACTGCATAAAAAAAGCCTCCTGAAAGGAGGCTTTTAACTATTTTGAATTGTAATTGACTACAATTTAGCAACGTGTTTAGTTAACTTTGATTTTAAGTTAGCTGCTTTATTATCATGAATGATATTTTTCTTAGCTAATTTATCAATCATAGAGATAACAGCTGATAATTTAGATGAAGCATCTGATTTATCAGTAGCCAAACGCAAAGCTTTAATCGCATTACGAGTAGTTTTGTGTTGGTATCTGTTTAATACTCTTTTCTTTTCGTTACTTCTGATTCTTTTTAAAGCTGACTTATGATTTGCCATTTGTTGTATATTTTAAAATGTAAATAACTAATTGATTATTAGAAATAAAATTAGAAAAACATCCCACAATTAATTTTTCAACTAATCACTTCAGTTTTAACTAATAAAACAAGCAGCGAGACACCACAACTTGTTTCATAAAACCATTTCAAAACTAATTTGTAGTCCGTGGGGGAATCGAACCCCCCTTACCAGGATGAAAACCTGGCGTCCTAACCGATAGACGAACGGACCAATTTCCTTCTAAGCTCAGGAATGCTTTAGCATTAAACAGTTTTTGTAGTCCGTGGGGGAATCGAACCCCCCTTACCAGGATGAAAACCTGGCGTCCTAACCGATAGACGAACGGACCTCATTTCTGTAATGCGGATGCAAAAATACAACTATTTTTTAGACGCACAAGAGTAGATGCAAAAAAAAATATATTTTTTTAATAGGCTTTTGCAAATAACACTCTGCCAGCAGATTCCACACCTGTAAAAACGCATTTACCTTGTTCTTCTATTCTATCTAAAGGAATACAACGAATAGTTGCCTTTGTTAAATCTTTGATTTTTTCCTCTGTTTCAGGAGTACCATCCCAATGCGCTGAAATAAATCCACCTTTATTTTCCAAAACCTCTTTAAATTCTTCAAAAGAATTTACCTCAGTAATATGATTTTGTCGATAATCTAACGCTCTTTGAAATAAGTCATTTTGGATAACTTCTAACAATTCATTGATATACATTACAATACCTTCTTGCGACACTACTTGCTTTGTCAAAGTATCTCTTCTAGCCACTTCAAAAGTGCCATTTTCTAAGTCCTTTGGACCAACAGCAATACGAACAGGCACTCCTTTTAATTCCCATTCAGCAAATTTAAATCCTGGTTTTTGTGTAGTTCGATTATCAAATTTGACTGATATTCTTAATTTTTTGAATTGCGTCATCAAATCATTTACTATTGCAGTAATTTTGGTCAACTCTTCATCTGATTTATATATAGGAACTATTACCACTTGGATTGGCGCTAAATTTGGCGGTAAAACCAGACCATTATCATCTGAATGAGTCATTACCAAAGCCCCCATTAAACGTGTAGAAACCCCCCAAGACGTTCCCCAAACATATTCTTGTTTTCCTTCTGTATTAGCAAACTTCACATCAAAGGCTTTAGCAAAATTTTGTCCCAAAAAGTGAGAGGTTCCGGCTTGCAATGCTTTTCCATCTTGCATCAAAGCCTCTATACAATACGTTTCATCTGCACCTGCAAATCGTTCTGTAGCGGTTTTCAATCCTTTTACAACTGGGATAGCCATAAAATCTTGAACAAAATCAGCATATACATTCATCATTTTTTCTGACTCTTCTATTGCTTCTTGACGAGTAGCATGAGCTGTATGACCTTCTTGCCATAAAAACTCAGCAGTTCTTAAAAATAAACGGGTTCTCATTTCCCAACGCACTACATTAGCCCACTGATTAATTAACAAAGGTAAATCACGATACGATTGCACCCAACCTTTATAAGTTGACCATATAATCGCCTCACTGGTTGGACGAACAATTAATTCCTCTTCTAATTTAGCATTAGGATCTACCATTAATTTTCCTGGACGACCTTCATCTGTTTTTAATCTGTAATGAGTAACAATAGCACACTCCTTAGCAAATCCTTCTGCATTTGTCTCTTCCGCTTCAAACATGCTCTTAGGAACAAATAAGGGAAAATAGGCATTTTGATGACCTGTCTCTTTAAACATTCTATCTAATTCTGCTTGCATTTTTTCCCAGATAGCATAACCATACGGCTTAATCACCATGCAACCTCTAACTCCTGAATTTTCTGCTAAATCTGCTTTTACAACCAGCTCGTTATACCATTTTGAATAATCTTCTGATCGTGTTGTAAGGTTCTTACTCATATTTAATGTTTTGGCACAAATTTTGTTTTGTTTATTTTAACTAAATAGTTTGGCAAAACTAACTATTTTTGTAATGTGCAACAATAAAAAAACCTACAGATATGAAAACTATTTTTATTTCTATCCCAAAGCCCTCTCTTAAATCTATAATTGGTTTTTTATGTATTTTAATGCTAACTTCTTGTAGTTCGTTTCAAAATAGTTCTTACTATGATACTGATGGTATATATGGCGGGATTAATACTAAAATTAGAGAAAATTCTACCTCTAACGAATCTGGCATTGCCTATCAAAATTATTTTAATTCTTTACAAGACAACAACACTACAAAAATCTTTACAGACATTGATAACTACACGAGTTATAACGATACTATTCGTAGTCAAAACCATTCCAATTACGCTAGTTGGGGTAGCAATTCTCAAAATGTAACTGTTAATTATTACCCAAATAGTTGGGATATGCCATTTGGATATTCTTATTTCGGACATGGATGGAGAAATTCTTTTTATAACTGGAATTATCCTTATACTTATTGGGACTACCCTTATTTTGGATGGGGTTTTCCTGACTTTTACGGATATTATTACTATCCTACCTACTGGAACTATCCAATATATAACCATCCGTACCGCGGAACAAATTACTCTCACAACACTAGTAGAAGAGGTTCCTACTATACTAATAACACAAACCCCTCAAGAAATTATATAGGAAGAACATCAGTGCAAAATTCAACAAATTACCCGAATAGAAGTAGTTATACTCAAATAGGCACATCCCCTGTATTTAGTCGCAACTCAAGCAGCGCTCAAAGCCAAAATTTCTTAAATAACAATATTGGTAGAACTAGAGCATCGGATAGCAATCCTAATCCAGCAAGAACCTACAATCCAAATCGCAACAACGATTCGTATAGTCCTTCAAGATCATACAGCCCAAGCCGTAACGACAGCTACACTCCTTCAAGATCTTCTGATTCAAGTTTTGGACGATCTGGCGGTGGTTCTTATGGCGGCAGTGGTTCTTATAGTGGAGGAAGAAGAGGTGGAAGATAATTGTGAAATTAAATTAATTAGAACCTCAAACCTCAGTATATTATGAAAAAAATTATCTTACTTATAACAATTAGTCTTACGTTTAGTCATCTTGATGCGCAAGAAGTTAGAGATGCTTTGCGATATGCTCAAAACAACATCAACGGAACTGCTCGTTTCAATGCTATGAGTGGAGCTTTTGGAGCGCTAGGAGGCGATTTATCTTCCATAAATATTAATCCTGCAGGTTCTGCTGTTTTCGCTAATAATCAATTAGGATTCACGTTAAACACGAATAGTATTACTAACAATTCTAATTACTTTGGAGAAAAGACAAAACAAAAAGACAATTCCTTAGATCTCAACCAAGCAGGAGGGGTTTTCGTTTTTAATAATCAAAAAACCTCCGATGATTGGAGAAAAATCTCAATAGGCATTAACTTTGAAAACACTAGTAATTTAAATAATTCCATTTTTTCTGCAGGTACCAATCCAACACATTCTATTGATTCTTACTTTTTGTCCTATGCTAATGGCATTCCTTTAAGTGTATTAGAAAATTCCAATTATGGAGATCTTGACCATAGTGCTCAACAAGCTTTTTTGGGATATCAAGCCTATATAATTAACCCAATCACCAACATCCCAACCAATACTGCTTACACTTCGAATGTACCCGCTGGTGGAAACTACTACCATGAAAACACCATTAGTAACAAAGGGTATAACGGTAAATTATCTTTTAATTTAGCATCATCATTTAAAGATAAATTATATCTAGGATTTAATCTAAACACTCATTTTGTTGACTTTAGACAATTCTCAAGATTTTACGAAGATAATAATGCGCCTCTAACCTCAAATTACACGATTTCAAGAATACAATTTGACAACGAATTATATACTTACGGAACCGGATTATCTTTTCAATTAGGTGCCATTGCTAAAGTTATTAATGGATTACGATTAGGTTTAGCATACGAATCTCCTACTTGGTATCGACTAAGTGAAGAATTTACACAGCAACTCATAGGTGTCAGAGCTAACACATCCCAAGAATTAGCCCCTGATATTGTAAATCCAAACACAACAAATTATTACGAACCATACAAGTTACAAACCCCAAGTAAATGGACAGGAAGTATGGCTTATGTTTTTGGCAAAAGAGGGTTAATAAGTATCGATTATGCGTTGAAAGATTACGGCAAGACCCAATTCAAACCAGCAAACGACACTTATTTTAGAGGCTTAAACAATAGCCTATACACTTTATTAAATAACGCAACCGAATTGCGTATGGGAGCAGAATATAAATTTCAAGCCTGGAGCTTACGAGGAGGTTATCGTTTAGAACAAAGTCCATATAAAAACAAAATAACTATTGGAGACTTAAGAGGCTATTCCACAGGTGTTGGCTATAATTTTGGAGGAACAAAATTAGATTTATCTTATGCAACCTTCAAAAGAAATTCTAATCAAGGTTTTTTTGAACAAGGACTTACTGACGGAGCTCTTATCAATTCAAAAAACAACACTGTTACTCTAACCTTATTATTTGAATTATAAAAGATTAACAAATTAGAATTTAAAAAACATCTTGTATTGAAAAGCACAAGATGTTTTTTTTGTTTCTAAAATATTATGAGCAAAAAATCTATCTCACTTTTTAAATAAAAAACGTAATTTTGCCCACCTTTCAAACTATTGAAAGCCTACTACTATGAGAACGAAATCTTTAAAGAAAAATAAAATCAATGTAATCACCCTTGGATGTTCTAAAAACATCTACGATAGTGAAGTTTTAATGGGGCAACTTCGTGCTAGCGGCAAAGAGGTTGAACACGAAGCACCGGAAGCCGAGGAAGGAAACATTATTGTAATCAACACCTGTGGTTTTATTGATAATGCGAAAGCAGAATCAGTCAA
>JACCDV010352151.1_pt1 | contig 10898 bp, 10 predicted proteins | sample 7446131 | NCBI WGS metagenome assembly JACCDV01 (sample SAMN15323448, study PRJNA562643) | freshwater metagenome | isolation source: river surface water | place: USA:Blue River Watershed | collected 2017-08-17
GATGACTGGTGATTCTGTATGCTTGCACAACGCCTGTCAAGAACCCGGATCAAAAAAATGACTTCAGCCACGCCCCTGCCCGTTGCCCCCGCCAGCCGCCACCGCCGCGGAGGCCTGGTGCAGGAGGTGGTGCAACACCTGCAGCAACTGATCCAGTCCGGCCAGATCCGGCCCGGCGACAAGCTTCCGACCGAGTCGGCGGTGATGGACGAACTGGGCGTGAGCCGCACCGTGGTGCGCGAGGCGATCTCGCGGCTGCAGGCCTCGGGGATGGTCGAAACACGCCACGGCATCGGCACCTTCGCGCTGGAGGCGCCGAGCGCCCACAACTTCCGCATCGCCGAGCAGGACATGGCCACCGTGGACGATGTGATCGCGGTGCTGGAGCTGCGCATCAGCCTGGAAACCGAGGCCGCCGGCCTGGCCGCGCAACGCGCCACGCCCGAGCAGCTGACCGCGATGGCCGCCGCCCTGCACGGTTTTTCCATGGCCATCCACAGCCACTCGGACGCGGTGCCCAGCGATTTCCAGTTCCACATGGAGATCGCCAAGGCCACCGGCAACCGGCACTTTGCCGAGCTGATGACCTACCTGGGCACGCACATCATCCCGCGCACCCGCATCAAGACCGCCGACCAGGCGCCGGAAGGCCGCCAGGCCTATCTGGAGCGCGTGCACGGCGAGCACGAAAGCATCTTCAACGCGATCCGCAACCACGACACCGAAGCGGCACGCGCAGCCATGCGCACCCACCTGTCCAACAGCCGCGACCGGCTGCGCAAGGCACGCAACAGCGCTGCCTGACCCGCTCAAGTTGTACGATGTCTTGTAGGAGGCCGCCCCCGCGGCCGAAGACTGTTCGCGCGCAGGGGCGCGCTCCTACAAAGCCCCGCGGGCTTCGACGTAGAGCGCGTAGAGCGAATGGCTGGCCGCCATGAACAGGCGGTTGCGCCCTGCCCCGCCAAAGCACAGGTTGGCGCAACGCTCGGGCAGGTGAATGTGGCCGATCGCCAGGCCCTGCGGGTTGAACACCCGCACCCCATCGAGGAGCTCAGGCTGCGCGTCCGGGCTGCCATTGCTGCCCCAACCACACCAGAGGTTGCCGTCCTCGTCCACCGCGATGCCGTCGAGTGCGCCAGGGCCTTGTGCATCGATCACCAGACGCTTGCCCGACAAGGCCCCGGCGGCGTCCACGTCATAAGCCCACACCTTGCGGTGCGGCTGGGCACGGCTCTCGACGATGTAGAGCACATGGCCTTCGGGCGAGAACGCCAGGCCATTCGGCCCGGCCAGATCGGTCAACACCTGCTGCAGCGCCCCTGTGAGCGGGTCGATCCGGTAAACCGCATGCGGCAACTCGGCCTCGGCCTTTTCACCTTCCCAGTGCCCACCAATGCCGAACGGGGGGTCGGTGAACCAGATCGCGCCATTGGCCTGGCAGACGATGTCGTTGGGCGAGTTCAGCCGTTTGCCCTCGAAACGGTCGGCCAGCACGGTGATGGTGCCGTCGTATTCGGTGCGGGTGATGCGCCGGCCGCCATGCTCGCAGGTCAGCAGGCGCCCCTGTGCGTCGCGTGCCAGACCATTGGCCATGTTCGACGGCGAGCGAAACACGCCCCAGCCCCCCGTGGCTTCGTCGTAACGCAGGATGCGGTTGTTGGGGATGTCGCTCACCAGCAGGTAACGCCCATCGCCAAACCAGACCGGCCCCTCGGCCCAGCGCATGCCGCTGCCCAGCATCTCCACCGTACTGCTGAAGATGCGGTACTTCGCAAACGAAGGGTGCAACACCTCGATGCGCGGATCGGGATAGCGGTGGCTGGGCTCGAACGCAAAGACCGGTCCGGGTGCGGCAGCGCGGGTCAGCCAGGTCTGCTCGTGCATGCTGGCGCTCAGCTGTTGAGGATGGCCACAGAACGCGTGTTCAGATAGGCGTCCAGTGCCTCGGGGCCGCCCTCCGAACCGTAGCCCGAGTCCTTGATGCCGCCAAACGGCATCTCGGCGTTGGGCATGGCGGGCATGTTGACCCAGAGCATGCCCACTTCCACCTTGCGCGTGAGCAGGTCGGCGTTGCGCAGCGAGCGTGTGAAGGCGTAGCCCGCCAGGCCATACGACAGGCGGTTCGCCTCTGCAATGGCGTCATCAAGCTGGCTGAACTTGCGGATGGCCGCCACCGGCCCGAACGGTTCATCGTTGAAAATGCGCGCATCCAGCGGCACATCGGCCAGCACTGTGGGCATCCAGAAATTGCCGGCATCGCCCTGACGCTGACCCCCGGTCACCACTTGCGCACCGCGGCGCACGGCGTCCTCCAGGAAATCGCTCATGGCCGTCAGCCTGCGCGGGTTGGCCAGAGGCCCCATCTGCGTGCCCTCGGCCATGCCATCCCCGACCTTGAGCTTGCCCGCGAGCTGGCCCATGGCTTGCACAAAGTCGTTGTAAACACCCTCGTGCACCAGAAAACGCGTGGGCGAAATGCAGACCTGGCCGGCAGTGCGGAGCTTGGCGGCCCCAGCGGACTTGACGGCCTGTTCGATGTCGGCGTCCTCGCAGACGATCACGGGCGCATGCCCGCCCAGTTCCATCGTCACACGTTTCATGTGCTGACCGGCCATGGCCGCCAGCTGTTTGCCGACCGGGGTGGAGCCGGTGAAGGTGATCTTGCGGATGACCGGGTGCGGGATCAGGTAGGACGAAATCTCAGCCGGGTTGCCGTACACCAGGCCCAGAACGCCTTCGGGCAGTCCGGCGTCGGCAAAGGCCTGCACCAGCGCAGCCGGGCTCGCAGGCGTTTCTTCCGGCCCCTTGACCAGCATGGAACAGCCTGCCGCCAGCGCAGCGCCCACCTTGCGCACCACCTGGTTGATCGGGAAATTCCAGGGCGTGAAGGCAGCCACCGGCCCGACCGGGTCCTTGAGCACCATCTGGCGAATCGCCAGATTGACGCGCGAGGACACCACGCGGCCATACACGCGTGAACCTTCTTCAGCAAACCAGTCGATGATGTCAGCGCCTGCCATGACCTCGCCCTTGGCTTCTGCCAGCGGCTTGCCTTGCTCCTGCGTCAGCAAGGCCGCAATCTGGGCAGAGCGCTCGCGCAGCAGCGCTGCGGCCTTGCGCATGATCTTGCCGCGCTCCTGGGCGGTCATGTTGCGCCAGGTGTCGAAACCTTTTTGCGCCGCCGCCAGCGCCTCATCGAGATCGGTGGTCGTGGCATGCGCCACCCGCCCGATTTCCTGTCCCGTGGCCGGATTGAACACCGGCAAGGTCTTGCCTTCGGCGGCATCGCGCCACTGGCCATGGATGAAGAGTCGGGTATCGGGATAGGTCACGGGGTTCTCCTGGAGGGTAAAGGGACAAATAACGAAGACGCCACATTATCGAGACTGGCTGGCCCTGATCTTGTCCCAAAGGCGGCGCCGTCCAGTCACCAGACGGCGCGTTCTCGGGACCGTGGACAATCGAGAGGTTTTCTCGAAAGCCCATGCATGACCACACTGCCCCCCTGCCCCCAATGCCAGTCCGAATTCACTTATGAAGACGGCAACCTGCTGATATGCCCGAGCTGCGGCCATGAATGGAACCCGGCCGAAGCCAGCGCCAGCGCCGAAGCGGCCAAACTCTGGAAGGACGCCAACGGCAATGTGCTGCAGGACGGCGACAGCGTCACACTGGTCAAGGATCTGAAAATCAAGGGCTCGTCCTCGGTGGTCAAGGTGGGCACCAAAGTCAAGAACATCCGCCTGATCGAGGGCGACCACGACATCGACTGCAAAATCGAGGGCTTCGGCCCGATGCAGCTCAAGAGCGAGTTCGTCAAGAAGGCCTGAGCCCCCATGGACGAAGGCAACCAGATCTTCATACCGCCGAGCTTTGCGGCGCTGTATGTGCTACCGGGCAAGCTCAAACCCACGGTGAGCGCTGGCGAGTTGGCCGCACGTTACGAGCTGTGCGAAGACATGGCCCAGCTGCTGACCGAACCTACCGCCACACAGCAGTTTCAGCTGGGCATCACCGAAGACCTGGCCCTCGAGCGCTGCCTGCAGGGCCTTCTGACTGAACCCGTCGTGGTCAACGAGGCCGAAGCGCGTTGGGTGGTTTGCCGTCTGGCCGAGCTGCTGCATTGGCCAGTGCCCGACTGGGGTACTGTCGACCCCTAAGTGGATTCCACATGCAAGCCGGCCCATGCGGAGATGACAATATCTTCTCAAAAACCGATTCAGGAGCCGCCCATGTATTCACAGATCACCCGTCGACAGGCGCTGGGCGGCCTTGCGGCTGGCGCCACAGGCCTGTTGCAACTGCCCCAGGCCCTGGCCCAAGGCAGCTGGCCCAGCAAACCCCTGCGTCTGGTGGTGCCCTTTGCCCCGGGCGGCAGCTCCGAGATCGTTGCGCGCGCCCTGGCGGGCGAGATGGCCAAGTCCATTGGCCATAACGTTTTTGTGGACAACAAGCCCGGTGCAGCCGGCAACATCGCCATGCAGGAAGTGGCCAACAGCGCCGATGAGCACACCCTCATCCTGGGTCACATCGGCACGCTGGCGGTCAACCCTTTCATCTTCCCCAAGCTGCCTTACGACCCGATCAAGGACTTCACGCCCATCACCCTGATCTCCAAGGTGCCCAGCCTGTATGTGGTGCACCCGGACCTGCCGGTGAAGAACCTCAAGGAATTCGTGGCCTATGCCAAGGCCCGCCCCGGCCAGCTCAACTACGGCTCGGCAGGCAATGGCAGCGCAGGCCATCTGGCCTTTGAATACCTCAAGATGGTGTCGGACACCTTCATGCTGCACGTGCCCTACCGCGGCACCGGTCCCATGTTGACGGACTTGATGGCGGGTCGCCTGCAGGCCGCCTCGGTCGGCGCGCCGGCACTGCTGCAATTCATCAAAGCCGGCAAGCTGCGCTGCATAGCCACCGGTACGGCCGCACGCCTGCCGCAGCTGCCCGATGTGCCTACTGTGGCCGAACAAGGCTACAAAGGGTTTGAAATGACCCAGTGGTACGGCCTGATGGCGCCCAGCAAACTGGCCAAACCACACATCGACAAGCTCGAGCAAGAAGCGGTCAAGGCTGCCCGAGGCAAGGCGGTGAGCGACAAGCTCAGCCAGGAAACCGCACTGGCGGTGGGCAACACCAGCGCCGAATTTGCCAGGTTCATCCAGCAGGAGCAGGCCCGCTGGAAACCCGTGATTGCGCGCGCTCAAATCAAGCCCGAAGGCGCCTGATCACCGGGTCCGCACACTTGCGCCCCTGCGTGCGCGGGCGCACCCACTGTCACCATTTCTTACCGCACTGCCTGTTGATTGCTCCTAGAGTTGCGCTCAGCAACTTCAGGAGCTGAACCATGTTGGATATCCCGCGCCCTGTGCGCTCCGGCTGGCCATGGCTGGCCGCTGCCGTGACCGCCGCCACACTGGTTGCTTGCGGTGGAGGGGGTGGCAGCACCTCGGACAACGGCACCCTCAAACTGGCCATGACCGATTCACCTGGCTGTGGCTACGACCATGTCTGGATCACGGTCAACAAGATCCGCATCCACCAGAGCGCCACAGCCAACCCCGAAGACGGTGGATGGCGAGAACTGGCGATCACGCCACGCAAGATTGATCTGCTGGCATTGACCAACGGTGCGCTGCAAGAACTGGGCAGCCTGCCTCTGCCCGCAGGTCGGTACGAGCAGGCCAGACTGGTGCTGTCGGATGCACCATTGGCCAACAGCCTGGTGCTTTCAGGTACGAACAATGAAATCGAGCTGCGCACCCCCAGCGCCCAAACCAGTGGCTACAAGCTCAAGGCGCACTTCGAAGTGACCAACAACCAGGTGGCCGACATGGTGCTGGACTTCGACGCTTGCAAATCCATCGTTCGCGCTGGCAATTCCGGCAACTACAACCTCAAGCCCGTGGTGGCTGTCACCAAGCGCCTGAGCACCCAGATCGAGGGCTATGTGGATCCGGCCATCGCCTCCAGCGTGGTGGTCTCGACTCGCGATCCCGACAACCAGTTGCGCGCCACGGTGCCCGACAGCACCACCGGCAAGTTCGTGATCGCCTACCTGCCGGAAAACACCAACTACACGGTGACGATTTCCGGCACAGGCCGCACCACAGCAGCGGTGACCGGGGTGCCGGTGTCAACAGCGATCGGCTCGACACAGCTCAACACCGCCGCATCGCCGATCTTGCCGCCCACTTCGACCACAGCACAAATCAGCGGTACGGTGACCGATGCCAGCACACCACCACAGCCTCTGCTCGAAGCCAGCGTGAATGCGCAGCAAACCCTGAGCACCTCACAGGCGCTGGATGTGGCGTGGAGCCTGGTGGACCCCAGCACTGCCGGATACACCCTCACACTGCCGCTGGCCGCGCCCATCCGGGCCAGTTATGTGGGCAATGGCGGTCCCCTGAGCTTCACCGCCGACAGCATCACCCCCGGCGCGTACAAGGTCTATGGTGCGGCCGATGGCTACACCGCACAAACCACCGATCCGAACGTGACACTGGGTGCGGCAGGCAGCACGACCACAAAGAATCTGGTGCTCGCGCCATGAGCCCCCATTTGCCCGAGGGGAAACCTTCGCGCAAATCATTCGGCCGCCGGGGCGGCCTCCAACAGCATGACGACCATCTGCAGGAGCGCGCCCCTGTGCGCGCACACCCATCGGCTGCAGGGCCCCCCTGCAGCATGACGGCCATTTGCAGGAGCGCGCCCCCCTGCGCGCGAACAGTCGAGGAGATCAGGCCAGACCCAGCAGGCGCACGGCGTTGCCTTTGAGGATGCCGGGCATGACTTCAGGCTTGAAGCCGGCGACCTCGAAGTCCTTCATCCAGCGCTCGGGCGTGATGAGCGGGTAGTCGCTGCCAAACAGCACACGGTCCTTGAGCAAGGTGTTGGCGTACTGCACCAGTTGCTTCGGGAAATACTTCGGGCTCCAGCCCGAGAGGTCGATCCACACGTTGGGCTTGTGCGTGGCCAGGCTCAATGCCTCGTCCTGCCACGGAAAGCTCGGGTGCGCCATGACGATCTGCATGTCAGGCCAGTCGATGGCCACATCTTCGAGCAGCATGGGGTTGCTGTTTTGCAGACGCAGGCCACCGCCGCAGCGCATGCCTGAACCAATGCCGCTGTGCCCGGTGTGGAAGATCGCCGGCAGCTTGTATGCATTGATCACCTCGTAGATGGGCCAGGCCATGCGGTCATAAGGCAGAAAGCCCTGAACCGTGGGGTGGAACTTGAAGCCCTTGATGCCTTCTTCCTTGATGAGGCGTTCGGCCTCGCGCGCCCCCATCTTGCCCTTGTGCGGGTCGATGCTGGCAAAGGCGATCATCATGTCGCTGTTCTCGCGCGCGGCCTGCGCGATCTCTTCGTTGGGAATGCGGCGGCGACCCAGCTGCGCTTCGCTGTCCACCGTGAACATCACCAGACCGATCTTCTTTTCGCGGTAGTAAGCAACGGTTTCGGCAATCGTCGGGCGGCGGTTGGAGCCGAAGTATTTGTCGGCCGCGCGGTCGTATTCCTCGCCATAGTTGTCAAACGGGTTCCAGCAGCTCACTTCGGCGTGGGTGTGGATGTCGATCGCGATCAGGTCTTGGTGTTTCATGCTGTCGGTGTCCTCTGTCTGAAAGATTTGCGCAAGCATTTTCCCGCCCCGGCTAGGGAAATCCCTAGGGAAAAAAGCGGCATAGATTGTCCACAATATGGTTATCGATCATAACCTTTTTGATTTCCGGTCAACCACTGCAAAGGACTTCCCGATGAGCAACCCGATCCTCGAACGCGCAGCCCAGCATGGCGTCACCCTTGAAATGCGTGGTGCCGTCGCCGTGGTCACCCTGCGCCGTCCGGCCAAGCGCAACGCGCTGTCCGATTCGCTGATCGAAGCCATTCGTGACACCTTCCAGAACCTGCCGGCCGAGGCCAAGGCTGCCGTGATTGACGGCGAAGGCGAACACTTCTGCGCTGGCCTGGACCTGTCCGAACTCAAGGAACGCGATGCCGGTGAAGGCGTGTACCACTCGCGCAACTGGCACGTCGCGCTCGACGCCGTGCAGTACGGCCGTGTGCCGGTGATCGCTGCGCTGCACGGCGCCGTGGTCGGTGGCGGCCTGGAACTGGCCAGCGCCGCCCACATCCGCGTGGCCGACGAAAGCACCTTCTACGCCCTGCCCGAAGGCACACGCGGCATCTTCGTGGGCGGCGGCGGCTCGGTGCGCGTGCCCAAGCTGATCGGCGTGGCCCGCATGACCGACATGATGCTCACCGGCCGCGTCTACAACGCGGTCGATGGCGAGCGCCTGGGCTTTGCCCAATACCTGGTGCCACAAGGCACGGGGCTGGACAAGGCGATAGAGCTGGCCACCCGGATCGCGACCAACGCCCCGTTGACCAACTACGCCCTCATGCACGCCCTGCCGCGCATCGCCGAGCAGCCCGCCGACCACGGTTTCCTGACCGAAGCCCTGATGTCCTCGATCGCCCAATCTGCCCCCGAAGCCAAAGCGCGCGTGCGGGCCTTCCTCGAAGGCAAGGCGGCCAAGGTCCAGAAAACCAACTGACAACGCCTGCAAGAGGCCTCGCCTGCGGCCAAACCAAGTCCGGATGACTTTTCGGCCGCAAGCGCGGCCTCCTGCAAAAGCGAGGAGACAAGACAATGAGCACCCCGAAATTCCGCCCCCTCCAATTCGGTGTCACCCGCGTGGCGCTGCGCGATGGCGTGCCCGGCACCCACTACCTGCGTGCTGAGCAGGACCTGAAAGCTTTCCCCGAGCGACTGACAGACCGGCTGCGGCACTGGGCACAGGTCAAGCCAGAGCAGACCTTCATGGCCCGCCGCGTGAAAAACACCGACGGCGGCCTGGGCGATTGGCGCCACGTCACTTATGCCGAGGCCTGGACCACCGCCCGCAGCATTGCCCAAGGGCTGATCAACCGTGGCCTGAACGCGGAAAGGCCGGTCGCCATCCTGAGCGAGAACAGCCTGGAACATGCCCTGCTGGCGCTCGGCTGCCTGGTGGCCGGCGTGCCCTGGACCCCGGTCTCGCCCCCCTACTCGCTGGTCAGCGTCGACTACGACAAGCTCAAGCATGTGCTGCGCACCGTCACACCGGGGCTGGTGTTCGCACAGGACGCGCGCTACGCCAAAGCGATCGCCGCCACGGTCGGCGATGACATGGACATCGTAATGGCCGAAGGCGGCGTCGACGGCCGCCAGGTCAGCAGCTTTTCCGAGCTGTGCGCCACCCCTGTGACCGACGCGGTGGACAAGGCCATGGCCGCCACCGGCCCCGACACCATCGTCAAGTTCCTGTTCACCAGCGGCTCGACCAAGCTGCCCAAGGCGGTCATCAACACCAACCGCATGTGGTGCGCCAACCAGCAGCAGATGACCCAGTCCATGCCCGTGCTGCTGGAGGAGCCTCTGGTGCTGGTGGACTGGCTGCCCTGGACCCATACCTGCGGCGCCAACAACAACTTCGGCATGGTGGTCTCCCACGGCGGCACGATGTACATCGACGATGGCAAGCCCACACCCGCACTGATCCAGGAGACGCTGCGCAACTTGCGCGAAGTGGCGCCCACGGTCTATTTCAATGTGCCCACAGGCTTTGAGGCCATTGCCAATGCCATGAAGACCGACGATGTGCTGCGCAAGAACTTTCTGTCGCGCGTGAAGATGTTCTTCTACGCCGGCGCCGCGCTGGCCCAGCCCATCTGGGACAGCCTGTACGAAAGCGAAGAGCGCGAGATCGGCGAGCGCATCGTCATGACATCTGGCCTGGGCATGACCGAATCGGGCCCTTTCGGCCTGTTCGTCACCAGCCCCAATGTGCGTGCTGGCGATCTGGGCGTGCCCACCCCCGGCATGGAGCTCAAGCTGGTGGACACCGACGGCAAGACCGAGGTGCGCTACCGCGGCCCGAACATCACCCCCGGCTACTGGCGCGCACCCAAGGAGACACAGGAGGCCTTTGACGAAGAAGGCTTTTTCAAGACCGGAGATGCGGTCAAGTGGATCGATGAGACGGATGTACACCTGGGCCTGAAGTTCGACGGCCGCATCGCCGAAGACTTCAAGCTAGCCACCGGCACCTTCGTGAGCGTGGGCCCGCTGCGCGGCAAGATCATTGCCGCCGGCGCCCCCTACATCCAGGACGTGGTGCTGACTGGCCTGAACATGAAGGAAGTCGGCGCCATGGTTTTTCCTACCCCCAGGGTACGCGAACTCGCCGGCCTGCCCGACAACGCCCCGCTGGCCGATGTGCTGGCCAGCACCCCGGTGCTCGCGCACTTCCAGAAAGTGGTGGACGAGCTGGCAGCCTCCAGCACCGGCAGTGCCAACCGCATCGCCCGCCTGTGTCTGCTGAGCGAACCGCCAACGATTGACAAGGGCGAGATCACCGACAAAGGCTCGATCAACCAGCGCTCGGTGCTGACCCACCGCGCCGACACCGTGACGGCGCTGCACGAAGACCGCCTGCACTACATCCTCAAACCGCAATAAACCAGGACATCAACCTGTAGGAGCGAGCCCCTGCTCGCGAATGACTCGGCCGCAGGGGCGGCCTCCTGCAAAAAACATTCGGCCGCAGGGGCGGCCTCCAACAGAAAGAGCGCCATGGCTTCCAAAGGATTTTTCAACGCGTTTGCCGATGTGTGGATGCACGAGGGCGTGCGTACGCCCATGGTCGATTACTGTGGCGCACTCGGCCACATCTCGCCCACCGACCTGGGCATCAAGGCCGCGCGCGAAGCGCTCAAACGAGCTGGCATCGCCGCCACCGAGATTGGCTCGGTCATCACCGGCAACATGGCGCCCGGCGACTTCGACCAGTTTTTCCTGCCGCGCCACATCGGCCTCTACGCGGGCGTGCCACAAGAGGTGCCTGCCATCC
>JACCDV010337090.1_pt1 | contig 10896 bp, 8 predicted proteins | sample 7446131 | NCBI WGS metagenome assembly JACCDV01 (sample SAMN15323448, study PRJNA562643) | freshwater metagenome | isolation source: river surface water | place: USA:Blue River Watershed | collected 2017-08-17
GGTCCATTGGGCCAGAAAGTCCAGGCAGCGCGGGTCCGAGAGCTTGAAGAAAAAGTGTTCGGAGCTGCGCAGCACCGGGGTGGCGCCGGACAGGGCCGAGTAGGGGTTCTTCAGTTCGGTCGGGGCATAGACCGCGCCACAGCTTTCGCAGTTGTCGCCGTACTGGTCCTTGGCGCCGCACTTGGGGCATTCGCCCTTGATGAAGCGGTCGGGCAGGAACATGCCCTTGTCCGGGTCATAGAACTGCTCGATGGTGCGGGTCTCGATCAGGCCGGCCTTTTGGAGGTCGAGGTAGACGGCCTTGGCCAACTCGTGGTTTTCGGGCCCGTCGGTGCTGTGCCAGTTGTCAAAGGCAATGTGAAAGCCGTCCAGGTAGGGCTTGCGGCCGGCGGCAATGTTGGCCACGAACTGCTGGGGCGTCACGCCCGCCTTTTCGGCGGCGATCATGATCGGCGCGCCGTGGGCGTCGTCGGCGCAGACAAAGTGCACCTCGTGGCCCTGCATGCGCATCACCCGCACCCAGATGTCGGCCTGGATGTACTCCATGATGTGGCCGATGTGGAAATTGCCGTTGGCGTACGGCAGTGCGGTGGTGACGAAGAGTTGGCGCTTGGACATGTCGGGGATGGCTGGAAGCCCGTGAGGCAAGCCCTCGATTTTAGACACTTGGCTGCGCCGGCCCCGCCAGCGGCTTTGGCCTGCGCGGGGCCGCTGCTTAAAGAGGCCAGCCGAAAAAGCGGTGGATCTCTTCGCGCTGGGCCTGGGCATCGGCTTCGCCCAGGGCGATCAGCTCCCGCGTGTAAGCCGCTTCAAACAGCAGGTAACTCACCAGCGCCTGGCCCTGGCCATGCAAGGCGGTGGGGCTGGCCCCCAGGGTGCGCAGCAGGCTTTGGACGGTTTGTGGCAAGGCCTGTGCATGTTTGGCCGCGATGGCATCGAGCCGCTGCGAAGGGGCGATCAGCAGCAATTGCACCGGCCGCAGGTGGGTGCTCTGGCGTTTTTCTTCCGGGATCAGCTGCAGGGTTTGGTTGATGCGCTGCAGCCGTTCGACATCCACGGCCAGTGAATCCAGAAATATGCTGGACAGGGCGTGGCCAGCGATGTGGGCCAGGGAGGGGTAGGCGGGCTCCTCCTCGGTCCGGTGCTGGGGCTCGAGCATGCGGCCTGCACCGATCACCAGGATCTTGCTGGCGCCCAGATGGATGGCGGGCGATATCGGCGCGGTTTGCCGCATCGAGCCATCGCCGAAAAACGCGCTGCCTTGCGGGCCCTCCAGCCGCGTGGCCGGGAAGATGAAGGGGATGGCCGAGCTGGCCAGCAGGTGTTCGTGTGTCAGGCGGCCGTGCTGGGACAGCCGCTGGTTGCGCACCCAGGGGGTCACGCGATGGCAACTGTCGTAGAAGGTCACATGCTCGCCGGTGCTGTAGCTGGACGCCGTGATGGCCAGGGCCTGCAGATGCCCTTGTTCCAGCAGCACGGGCAGGCGTCCGAGGTCCAGGCGTTCGCGCAAGAGCGTGCTCAGCGGGGTGTTGTCCAGCAGGGAGCGCGGGCGCAGGCGCTTTTGTGCAATCAGCCAGCCCAGCGACAGCAAGGACACCCAGCGCGCCCCCGATCGGATCATGCCCAGCACATCGGAGCGGTACACCTGTTCGACCTGGAAGTTGCCCCAGACATCCAGCAGCTCCTGGATGGCGTCATCGAAGCGGTCTGCGTTGCACGCCAGAAATGCGGCGTTGATGGCCCCGGCCGAGGTGCCCGAGATGACGGGGAAGGGGTTGCCCGCCTCTGCGCAGGCTGCGCGTCGCATGCGGGCAATCGCCGCCATGACGCCCACCTGGTAGGCAGCACGGGCCCCGCCACCAGAAAGAATCAGACCTGTTGCGTTCATGAGGCTCCTATCCTAAACGTGGTTTCAACCACCTGGAATCAGGGGTCACCCGGGCTTGGGTAGACTCGAGCATCTTTTTTGTGGATTGCTCCGCCCATGGCCACCCCAGAACAACTGCTCCAAGCCCTCCAGGCCGTCATTGATCCCAACACCGGCAAAGACTTCGTCACGACCAAACAGATCAAGAATCTGAGTGTCGAGGGCAGCAACGTGGCCTTCGATGTGGAGTTGGGCTACCCGGCCAAGAGCCAAATCCCGGCGCTGCGCCAGGCCCTGATCGCCGCGGCCAAGGGCGTGGCAGGCGTCGACAACGTGTCTGCCAATGTGACGAGCAAGATCATCGCCCATGCCGCCCAGCGCGGCGTGGCCCTGCTGCCCCAGGTCAAGAACATCATCGCCGTGGCCTCTGGCAAGGGCGGCGTGGGCAAGAGCACCACCGCCGTCAACCTGGCGCTGGCGCTGGCCGCCGAGGGCGCCCGCGTGGGCATCCTGGACGCCGACATCTACGGCCCGAGCCAGCCCATGATGATGGGCATCGAGGGCCGGCCCGAGAGCGAAGATGGCCAGACCATGGAGCCGCTGGAGAACTACGGCGTGCAGGTCATGTCGATTGGCTTCTTGGTCAACCAAGACGAGGCCATGATCTGGCGCGGCCCCATGGCCACCCAGGCGCTCGAGCAGCTGCTGCGCCAGACCAACTGGAAAGAGCTGGACTACCTGATCGTCGACATGCCGCCGGGCACCGGCGACATCCAGCTCACCCTCTCCCAGCGCGTGCCCATGACCGGGGCGGTGATCGTGACCACCCCGCAGGACATCGCCCTGCTGGACGCCCGCAAGGGCGTGGCCATGTTCGAGAAGGTGGGCGTGCCGATTCTGGGTGTGGTCGAGAACATGGCGGTGCATGTGTGCACGAACTGCGGTCATGTCGAGCACATCTTTGGCGAAGGCGGCGGCAAGCGTTACGCCGCCGAAAAAGCCATCGATTACCTCGGCGCCCTGCCGCTGAACCTGCAGATCCGCCTGCAGGCCGACAACGGCAAGCCCACCGTGGTGTCCGATCCGGATGGGGAAGTGGCCGGCATCTACAAGGCGGTGGCCCGCCAGGTGGCCGTCAAGGTCGCGGCCAAGGCCAAGGATTTTTCGAGCAAGTTCCCGAGCATCAAGATCAGCAAGGACACCTGATCGCCAGGCGCAGGCCGATCGCCCGGCCATGATGCAGTTCAAGGCCTGAGCACCTACCGACCCAACCGCGTCCGGGGCGCGGTGCTGGAGACCCGGCCAGCCCCTTCCGCTCAGGCCCGGGGCACCCCTTTGGTTTGATCCCAGGCGGAAAAACAGCTGCAGGTCCAGCGCCGCAGCCCTTCGGGGTCGTTCAGCTGCACGCTGCCGCGCCCCAGCGTCACCAGGCCGTGCCCGGCGTAGCGCTGCAGTGTCAGGGTGACCGCCTCGCGGCGCACGCCCAGGCTTTGGGCCATGTCACGGTGGGTGGCGCGTATGGTGCGCTCGCGCGTGGCGTCCATGCCGATCAGCAGCCACACGGCCACCAGGTTCTCGATCGGGTGCTTGCGCAAACAGACCGAAGCCACGCTCATCAGGTGCAGGGTGTCCCGGATCACCTGCATGGCCTGCTGCAGCAGGCTTTCGTTGTGCCGGATGCCGGCCATGAAGACCCGCAGCGGCAGGCGATAGCAGGCGCCGGGGTGCCGTACCACCGCACCGGTCAGTGCGGTGCCGCCGACCAGCCCATGCAGCGGTCCACACAGCCGGCGGTCCAGGATGGCCACATCGGCGGCGGTGCCATCGGGCAATTCGCAGCGGATGCCCACCACCGCCCCCACCGGAAAGTAGATGTACCTCAGTTCCTCGCCCCGGTCGTAGAGCCACTGGCCGGTTCGCAGGTCCATGCGTTCGAGAAAAGGCGCCACAGACCGCCAGGCCTCGTCATCGAGGCGAGCGAGCACTTGGTTGTCACGCGGTGTCATGGGGAGGGCCTCCTTGGCAGATAGTATGTTCTTTATCGAACATAAAGCGCAAGGGCGGCGGTGGCGCAGCTTTTGCAGCCCGGTCCTCTGCCTGGAAGTTCGGCACCACCGGCAACAAAAAAGCGCCCGAAGGCGCTTTGGAGGGATGGGGGATCTGGCGGAAGCGGTGAGATTCGAACTCACGGACCCTTGCGAGCCGCCGGTTTTCAAGACCGGTGCAATCGACCACTCTGCCACACTTCCGAAGCCGCCATTGTAGCGGCTGGCCCCGTCTTCACTCGCCTTGCGAGCCGCGGTGTGCCCAGGCGGTGGTGTGTTTTTCGACGTAGCTGAAGAGCTCGTACATGACCATCGCCATGGCGCCCACCACCACCAGGCCGGCAAAGGCCAGGCCCATCTGCATGGCCGAGCCCGCCGAGATCAGCAGGTAGCCGATGCCTTCGTTGGCCGCGGTCATTTCCGACACGGTGGTGCCCACAAAGGCCAGCGTGATGGCGACCTTGAGCGAGCCGTAGAAGTAAGGCATGGAGCGCGGCAGACCGACCTTGACCAGCACATCCCAGCGTTTGGCCCCCAGCACCCGCAACACGTCTTCGAGTTCGGGCTCCAGGGTGGCCAGCCCGGTGGCGATGTTGACCATGATCGGGAAAAAGCTGATCAGGAAGGCCGTCAGGATGGCCGGGCCGATGCCGATGCCGAACCAGACCACCAGGATGGGCACGAAGGCCGCCTTGGGCAGGGCGTTGAAGGCGGTCATCAGCGGGTAGACCGCGGCGTAGGCGATGCGCGAGCTGCCGATCACAAAGCCCAGCAGCACACCCACCACGATGGCGATGCCAAAGCCGGCCATGGTGACCCAGAAGGTGCGCCAGGCGTGGCCGGCGATCACTTCGCGGAATTCGACAAACTGCTGCCAGATTCGGGAGGGGCTGGGAAACACGAACTCCGAGACGTTGAAGGCGCGGCACAGGCCTTCCCACAGCAGCAGGGTGATGACCAGCAGGATCCAGGGGGACCAGCGTTCCAGTGTTTTCTTGTTCATGCTCAGGCCTCGGCTTACTGGTTGATCACGGCACCGCTCTTGCGCATGGCCCCGATGTGGCCGCGCAGCTCATGCACGATGTTGGTGAACTCGGGGGTGTAGGTGATCTCCAGGTCGCGCGGACGCGGCAGCTCGATCTCTTTTTTCACCACGAAGCGCCCCGGGCCCTTGCTCATCACATACACCGTGTCGGCCAGGAAGACCGACTCGCGCAGGTCGTGGGTGACCAGGATGACGTTGAAGCGCTGCTCGGTCCAGAGGTCGCGCAGCGTGCACCAGAGTTCTTCGCGGGTGAAGGCGTCCAGCGCGCCGAAGGGCTCGTCGAGCAGCAGCATCTTGGGCTCGTGGATGAGCGCGCGGCAGATGCTGGCGCGCTGCTGCATGCCCCCCGAGAGTTGCCAGGGAAACTTGTCTTCGTAGCCACCCAGGCCCACCGTCTGCAGCAGCTTGCGGGCGCGGGCCACGTACTCTTCCTTCTTCTGCTTGAAGTTGGAGCGGTAGGGCTCGACGATCTCCAGTGGCAGCAGCACGTTGTCGATGGTGGTGCGCCAGGGCAGCAGCGAGGGGGCCTGAAAGGCCATGCCGCTGATCTTCAGCGGCCCAGTGACCGGCTGGCCATCCACCAGGATGCGGCCCTTGCTGGGCATCTTCAGCCCGGTGGTGAGCTTCATGAAGGTGGATTTGCCACAACCCGAGGGGCCAACGATGGCGATGAACTCGCCTTGACGCACCTGGAGGTTGATGTCTTCCACCGCAAAATGGTTTTCGGCCAGCAACTCGTCGTTGTAGGCCAGCCAGACGTTCTGGAAATCGACAAAGGCTTCGGACATGGCGGCGATCCGGAAGTTAAATGTGTGCTGAAGTGTATACAGTATTTCGGCTGAAAAAACGGCGATGCCGGGGCACTGCCGCTTTTCAGATCACTTCTTGCCCTTGGGCAGGATGTCGAGCTCTTTCGCCGTGGGCAGGAAAGAACCGTTCCAGACGTCATCGACCTTGACGCGGGTCTTGGTGTTGAAGGCGTCGGACACTTGCGAAGCCATCAGCGACAGGCGGCCGCCATTGACCTGGCCAAAGCCTTCGGTGCGGGCGTCGGCGCTGTTGATCACGGTGTCGATGGCCAGCTTGAGGCGGCGCGTTTCGAGTTCGGTGTTGATGATGCCGTCGCGGGCCTTGACCGATTCGATGGCCTTGGCGGGGTCTGCGATCACTTCTTTGGCGCCCTTGGTGAACGCTGCCAGGAAGGCTTTCACGGCCGCCGGGTTTTCCTTGAGGATCTTGGGCGTGGCGATGATGGCGTTGCCGTAGAGCTTCACGCCGTGTTCCGGGTAAGGCAGCACGGTCACGTCTTCGGCCTTGACGCCGCGGGCTTCGATGTTGAGCAGCGAGGTGAAGGTGAAGCCGGTGATGGCGTCCACGTCACCGCGCACCAGCATGGTTTCGCGCAGCGGCGGGTCCATGGCGGTCCAGTTCACGTTACCGATGCCGTTGGCTTTCTGGAAGATCGGGAAGGCGCGGCGGCCGGCGTCAAACACCGGGGCGCCCAGCTTCTTGCCGGTCAGGTCGGCGGGCGTCTTGATGCCGGTCTTTTTCAGCGCCATCACCGAGGCGGGCGTGTTGTTGTAGACCATCATGATGGCCACCGGCTTGTTGGGGGCGTCCGGGTTGTTGGCGTGGAATTCCATGAGGGCCGCCAGGTCGGCAAAACCCAGGTCGTAGGTGCCCGAAGCCACGCGGGTCACGGCCGCGCCGGAGCCGTTGCCGGCGTCCACGGTCACGTCCAGTTTGGCGTCCTTGAAATAGCCCTTGGCCGCCGGGTGCAGGAACAGCGCCGAGGGGCCCTCAAAACGCCAGTCCAGCTGGAACTTGATGGGGGTCGTCTGGGCCTGTGCCACGCCCAGACAGAGGGCGGTCGTCAGCAGGGCGGTGGTCTTGAGGAAAAAGCGCTTGTTCATGGGGGCTCCTGAGCGGGGTAAACGGTGAAATCTGTTTTAGCAATTTCGATGCCCATTATCAGGGGGGCTTCTGACAGTTCATGTCAGGTTCATCCCTAGGAATTTCCCTGTTGTGGTGCATTTCTGGCTGCCGCGCACCGGGGTGAGGCGTCTGGCGGCAGCCCTGTCTTGGACAAGAGGCATTCAGTGGGCCTCAGCCTGTTTGGCGGCTTCGATGGCGTCGCGGTTGTCGCCGCTGGCGCCATTGAAGAACAGGTTCAAGGCCACAGCGCTGAGCGAAGCCAACAAAATCCCCGACTCGATCAGCGGGTGCAGGCCGTGCGGGAACCATTGCAGGTAGCGCGGGGCGATCAGCGGAATCATGCCGATACCGATCGACACCGCCACGATGAACAGGTTGTTGCGGTTGTGCTTGTAGTCCACCGAGCCCAGGATGCGGATGCCGGTGGCGGCCACCATGCCAAACATCACCAGACCGGCCCCGCCGAGCACGAAAGTGGGCAAGGACTCGACCAGCGCCGCCATCTTGGGCAAGAGGCCCAACAGCAGCAAGAGGACGCCGGCAGCCACGCAGACGAAGCGGCTTTTTACGCCGGTCACACCCACCAGGCCCACGTTCTGCGAGAAGCTGGTGTAGGGGAAGGTGTTGAAGATGCCACCGATCAGGGTGCCCAGACCGTCCACGCGCAGGCCTGCAGACAACTGCTTCTGGTCGATTTTCTTGCCCGTCAGGTCCGACAAGGCCAGAAACATGCCCGTCGATTCGATCATCACCACGATCATCACCAGCGTCATGGTCAGGATCAGGATCGGGTCAAACACCGGGGTGGCGATTTCGAAAGGCAAGACCAGGTCGAACCAGTGGGCCTTGGCCACCTTGTCGAAGTTCATGTAGCCCATCGCGGTGGCGATCACGGCGGCGATCACGATGCCCAGCAGCACCGAGATGTTGGCCACAAAGCCACGGGCGAATTTGGCGATCAGCATGATCGAGACCAGCGACACGGCGGCGATGGCGATGTGCGGCAGTTGAGCGTATTTGGGGTTGGGCACGGTGCCCACCAGCGACAGGCCGGCCGGCATCGGGGGCACCGTCGCCGCGACCGGGGCACTGGCGCCCGCCGCGGGCTGCACGGCGGCACCCGCCATGCTCTTGACCGTGGCCAGCCACTGGGCGTGTTCCGGGTTGACGATCTGTGGCGCAGTGGGGCCCGCCGGCACGCCAAAGATCCAGTTGATGCCCACCCGCATCAGGCTGATGCCGATGACGGCGATGATGGTGCCGGTCACCACGGGCGGGAAAAAGCGCAGCATGCGGCTGACCACCGGGGCCAGGACGATCGAGATCAGGCCAGCGCCGATGATGGCGCCGAAGATCAATCCCGCCCCTTCGACACCGGGCGTGGCGTTCGCCATGGACACCATGGGCGCCACCGCGGCAAAAGTCACGCCCATCATGACGGGCAGCTTGATGCCGAACCACTGGGTGGCGCCAAAAGCCTGGATCAGGGTCACCAGCCCGCAGCAAAACAGGTCGGCCTGGATCAGCATCGTGACCTGCTCGGGGCTGAGCTTGAGGGCGCGGCCGATGATCAGGGGCACTGCGACCGCGCCGGCGTACATCACCAGCACATGTTGAAGGCCCAGCGCCGTCAGCTTGCCGGTGGGCAGGCGTTCGTCGACCGGGTGAACGGTTGAATCCATGGGTAAGGGCTCCTTGTAAACGGTTCGGCCAGGACAATCGGGCTAGATGTGTGCCGTCTTGTGTTCCAAACTGTATACAAAAAAGACCTTGAAAAAATCAGGGTAAACCCCTTTGGATGGGGTCTGGCCCGTGATGCGATGGTTGCCGGCCCAGGGAGGGCCGGCTGGATGCCCCTCAGCTGAGCAAATCCAGCAGGGTGCGCGCCACCACCTTGGTGGCGCGGCGCAGGTCTTCGAGCTGCACATGCTCGTCCGAGCGCTTGGCGTTGGACTCGCGCACGGTGCGGGGGCCGGCGCCATAAATCACGCCGGGGATGCCGCGCTCCACATACAGGCGCACATCGGTGTAGAGCGGGGTGCCCACGGCCGGGATGGGCTCGCCAAAGACCTCGCCCCCGTGCTTCTGGATGGCGCTGACCAGCGGCTGGTTGCCCGGCAGGGGCACCATGGCATTGGCCAGCAGGATGCGGCGGATGTCGACCTTGAGCTGTTTGCCGCCACGGGGCGGGTTGAAGGTTTTGGCCGCCTCATCGATGGTCTTGCGGATGCTGGCTTCGACCTCGGCCGGGTTCTCTTCGGGGATCATGCGGCGGTCGAGTTTGAAGACGACCTTGCCAGGCATGACATTGGTGTTGGTGCCACCACTGATCTGGCCCACGTTCAAATAAGGGTGGGTGATGCCCTCGACTTTGGAGCTGACCTTTTTGTAGTCGGCGTTCAGCGCATGCAGGGCGCTCAGGATGTGGACCGCGCCTTGCAGCGCGTCGGTGCCGCTGTCGGGGATGGCGGCGTGGGCCATCTCGCCGTGCACCGTCACCTCCATCTGCAGGCAGCCGTTGTGCGCGGTGACCACCTGGTAGCTGAAACCCGCCGCGATCATCAGGTCGGGTTTCGTCAGGCCTTTGGCCAGCAACCAACCGGGGCCCATTTCGCCGCCGAACTCTTCGTCGTAGGTGAAGTGCAACTCCACACCGCCCTTGAGCGGCAGCCCCAGCGATTCGAGGGCACGGGTGGCAAAGGTGAAGGTCGAGAAATCGCTTTTGCTGACGGCGGTGGCGCGGCCGTACATGGCGCCCTGGTCGATCTCGCCGCCGTAGGGGTCGTGCGTCCAGCCCTCGCCCGGAGGCACCACGTCGCCGTGCGCGTTCAGGGCAATGGTTTGGCCTGCGCCGTACTTGCGGCGCACGATCAGGTTGGTGATCGATTCCAGGCCGTAGGCTTTCACCTCGGCGAGCGGCACCGCGTGTTTTTCTGCTTCGTAGCCGAAGCCTTTGAGCAGCTCGGCGGTGCGTTCGGCGTGCGGTGCGTTGTTGCCGGGGGGCGTGTCGGTGGGCACTTGCACCAGCGCCTGCAGGAACTTGACCTGCTCGTCAAAGTGGGCATCGATCCAGGCGTCCAGCTGGGCATAGGTTTGTGGGTTGGCGCTCATGCGGTTTCTTGCTCCAGCTGGTTCAGGACATGGGTGAAAGCGTCGACGCACAGCTGCATGTCGTCGCTGGTGGTGGATTCGAGGGGGTTGTGGCTGATGCCGGCGTTTTCGCCGCGCACGAACAGCATGGCCTGCGGCATCAGCTCGTGCAGCTTCATGGCGTCGTGACCGGCACCACTGGGCAGCTTGAACAGCGGCACGCCCAGGGCGCGGACGGCATGTTCCCAACGGGCCTGCCATTCGGGGGCGCTGGGCGCCGCGGCGGCCCGCAGGGTCAGTTCGGCGGTGTAACGCACGCCCCGGCGTGCGCAGATGGCCTGCAGCTGCGCCAGCACATCGGCTTCCAGCGCATCGCGCTGCGTGTCGGTGGGGGCGCGCATGTCCATGCTGAAGGTGCAGCGGCCAGGCACCACATTGATCGAGCCATTGGGCACGTTCAGCTGGCCGATGGTGGCCACCGAGTCACCGTCTTTCGCCGCGCGCTGCTCCATGAACAGCGCCAGTTCGGCCAGGGCACAGGCCGCATCGCGGCGGCGGTCCATGGGGGTGGTGCCCGCGTGGCTGGCGGTGCCGATGATCTCGCACAGGTAGCGCACGCTGCCGTTGATGGAGGTGACCACGCCCAGCGGGATGTTCACCTCATTGAGGACCGGGCCCTGCTCGATGTGGACTTCAATGAAGCCGAGGTATTTCGAGGGATCGCGCTGGATCTTGGGGATGTCGTCCACACACAGGCCCGCGTGCTGCATGGCGGCGCGCATGGTGATGCCGTCGGCGTCTTTTTGCTCGAGCCAGGCGGGATTGAACTGGCCGATCAGGGCGCCCGAGCCCAGGAAAGTCGCCCGGTAGCGCTGGCCTTCTTCTTCGGCAAAAGCCACCACCTCGATGCCAAA
>JACCDV010840394.1_pt1 | contig 10896 bp, 10 predicted proteins | sample 7446131 | NCBI WGS metagenome assembly JACCDV01 (sample SAMN15323448, study PRJNA562643) | freshwater metagenome | isolation source: river surface water | place: USA:Blue River Watershed | collected 2017-08-17
AAACTTGAAACCTGAAACTTTTGAACTTGAAACAAAATAAATTATCTTTGCACGCTTAAATACAATACTATGCAACTTTCGGAACAAGAAATCATTAGAAGAGACAAATTAAACGCTTTACGCGAACTTGGAATTAACCCTTATCCAGCGGATTTATTTCCGGTGAATCACACTTCAAAGCAAGTGAAGGAAAATTTTGAAGAAGGTAAGAAGGTTATTTTGGCTGGACGTTTGATGAGTGTTCGTGATCAAGGAAAAGCTTCGTTTGCTGAATTACAAGACAGCGAAGGAAGAATTCAGTTGTATTTTAATCGCGATGTGCTTTGTGAAGGCGAAGACAAAACGCTTTACAATCAAGTTTTCAAAAAATTAACCGATTTAGGTGATTTTATTGGAATTGAAGGTGAATTATTCATGACAAAAGTAGGCGCCATGTGTGTTCGTGTGGATGATTTTAAAATGTTGAGCAAAACGTTAAAACCGCTTCCGTTACCAAAAACTGACGAAGAAGGTCATGTGTTTGACGCATTTACCGACCCAGAATTGCGTTACCGAATGCGTTACGTGGATTTAGTGGTGAATCCTCATGTGAAAGAAGTTTTCATGAAGAGAACCAAATTGTTCACTGCCATGAGAACGTTTTTCAGTGAAGCAGGTTATATGGAAGTGGAAACTCCGGTATTGCAATCGATTCCTGGTGGAGCGGCAGCGCGTCCGTTTATCACGCATCATAACAGTTTAGACATTCCATTATACATGAGAATTGCTAACGAATTATATTTGAAAAGATTAATTGTTGGTGGTTTTGATGGTGTTTACGAATTTTCGAAAAACTTCCGTAACGAAGGAATGGACAGAACCCACAATCCAGAATTTACCGCAATGGAAATTTATGTAGCTTACAAAGACTACAACTGGATGATGGAAATGACTGAAAATTTATTAGAATATTGTGCTACTCAAGTAAACGGAACTACAAAAGCTACTTTTGGAGAACACCAAGTAGATTTTAAAGCACCTTACGCAAGAGTTACGATGACTGATGCTATCAAACAATTCACAGGTTTTGACATCACTGGAAAATCGGAAGATGAATTACGCGAAGCAGCAAAATCTATGGGAATCGAAGTGAACGACACCATGGGTAAAGGAAAATTAATTGATGAAATTTTTGGTGAGAAATGTGAAGGTAACTTCATTCAGCCAACATTCATTACCGATTACCCAAAAGAAATGTCGCCTTTGTGTAAATCGCACCGAGATAATCCTGAATTAACAGAGCGCTTTGAGTTGATGGTTTGTGGAAAAGAAATCGCAAACGCGTACTCAGAATTAAACGACCCAATTGACCAAAGAGAACGTTTTGTTGCTCAAATGGAATTAGCCGCTAAAGGTGATGACGAAGCGAACGGAATTATCGATGAAGATTTCTTAAGAGCTTTAGAATATGGAATGCCTCCAACATCTGGTTTAGGAATTGGAATGGATCGTTTGATTATGTTCTTAACCAACAATCAATCGATTCAAGAAGTGTTGTTCTTCCCACAAATGCGACCAGAGAAAAAAGGTCCGGAATTAACAGAAGACGAAAAACACATTATCGAAATTTTAAAAACTAACGAAGGGATTTCAATAGGTGACTTAAAAATAAAATCAGATTTAAGCGGAAAAAAATGGGATGCTGCTAGTAAAGGATTAAGCAAACATGGCTTAATGCGAGTGGTAGTTGATGGCGAAAATAAAATTGCAGAATATTTAGGAAAATAAATCGTATAAACCATTATACATTGACATCAAAAAGACTTTGTAACTGAAGTCTTTTTTTTATTACATTTACAAAAATTCAACTCTCAAAATAATGAAAAAAAAATCGCTAATTCTACTGTTCTTTCAGAGCATATTCCTTTTTGCTCAAACACCAACATTTACATGGAGTGAAAACCAATCTCCTATTGACAATGAGCTAAATTATTCCATTCAAGATTACTTTGACGGCAAACGTATATTCAAGATAAAATCTATTTATAATGAAAAAATATTTAACAAAGATGTTTTTGTTGATATATTTTCACCAAACGATGATTTTGAAAAAGATGAAAGTAATTTTTCTATTGGTGTAGAACAACCCCTAATGGGTAAAAGCATGAAAACATTAACAAATCTTTTCTATTTGTCAGGCAAAGATTATGCTTATTTTTTAACTGAGTTTAATTCTGAAACTAAAGAGTTTGAATTATTTACTCAAAAAGTTAATTTCGATACAGGCACAAAAACCAAAGCAGTATTTTTAACCAAAATGCCAGCTAAAAACATGTTTAACATTGGTGATTACTTTATTGCTCAATCTGAAAACAAACAATTTTATGGAGTTGTTTCGAGACCTATTGGTGACAAAAAACTAAATGAAAAAGTAACACTATATATTTTAGATGCAAATTTTAAAATTGTGAAAAGTATAGAACATGAATTTGGTTTCACCACAAAACAATCATTCAATATAAATTGTTATGTTACAAATAATGGAAACTTAACTCTTTTAAGAGAAATTGATTTGCCAAAAATGAAACCCTACAAATCCTTATTTTATTGGGATTCTAAAACACAAAACGTTGTTGAACACAACTTAAAACAAGATTTAGATTTTCAAGTATCCCAATACAAATGGAAAGAAACTGAAAACGGAAGTTATTTTATTGGTGGTATTAGCGATGGCAAAAGAAAAGTAGGTATTGATTTGGGCGGTGCTCTACCCGAAGCAAATCCAACAAACTCAATACTTTTAATGCGTTTTGATAATGATGGAAAAGTAATTTTAAATGAAAAAATTGCATTAGAAAAGCAAAACAATATTAACCTTGAACATATAATACTAAAAGACAATAAATTATGGCTTCTTTTTAATGAATTATATACAGGCTCTAAAAGTTTACAAGCTCCAGATCCTTCAAAGCCATTAGAAAGACCAACTGAATATTCTTATCTTTCAACTGGATACAGTATTGTGAAATTAGATGCAACCACAGGTAAATTAGATTGGTTTACTCGAATTAACAACATGGAACCTAAATCAACAAATGATAATGGAAACCATTTAAAGTATTTACATTTCTTTAGAAACAATGAATTAATATTAATTTATAATGATTCGAGAGATATAAATATTAATACAAAATATTTCACAAAAGACAGTCGATTTCCTGTAATGAGTGTAATTAATAATGATGGAAAAATTGTTATCACTAAAGACATTGCAAATTCGGGAGTTGGTAAAAATTATAATTTTTGTTACGAATTAGATTTATCTTTGGCTTTACCAATTGACGAAAACAATTTCATCATTCGATCTCGCTGTGGAAACTCGGCACGATATGGATATCTTAAATTTAATTAAATAAATATTAATCGAATTAAACTTTTTCTCATTATTATTGTCTTATCAATATAACATTAAAAAACACAAACAATGAAAAAATTAATTTTAGTTGCATTTGTTTTATTATGCAACATATCAATCGCTCAAAGTAGAAAATCTATTGAAATGACTCCAGAACAAGTGGCTGAAATTCAAACAAAAAAAATGACTTTGGATTTGGATTTAAGTTCAAATCAACAAAAGGATGTAAAAGCATTATTATTAGAAGAGGCTAAAAAAAGAGAAGCTTTAAAAAAAGAGATGAATGCTAGAAGTCAAGAAGAAAAAAAATTCAGTTCAGATGAAAAATATAAAAAACAATTAGAAATTTTAGACAATCAAATTGAACTAAAAGCTAAAATGAAAAAAATTCTTAATCCTGAGCAAATGGCTAAATGGGAAGAAAAACAAAATCAAAGAAAAGAAAAAATTGATAATGCTAAAAGAAAAGCAAAAAAACATAGAGAAGAAAAATTTTAATTGTTATTTTTTGCTTTATTTGTCAAAATAATTTAGATTTGACAAAATTTAAAGAAATTTTTACATAAATTATGAAAAAAATAATCGTTGCATTCGTTTTCTTGATTGGCGTTTCTTCAATTGCAAATGCTCAAGAGATTAAAAAGGCTAATATTCAACAAAAAGATATTACCCCAAAAGAGGTTAGACAATCTGATTTTAATGATTTAGCTAAAAAAGAAGCTCATTCATTAGCTAAATTACTACAACTTGATGAGCAAATGACAAAAGACTTAACTGGTTTGTTTTTTTACAAATACAACCAAATGAGTTTAGCAAAAAATGACAATGAGAAAGCTCAAATTAGCGCACAAATTGAAGCTAAACTTAAAGCTACTCTAACGCCAAGTCAAATGGAAAAAATTGCAAGTCAAAAAGATTTATTACATAAATTAACACATTAAAAAAAGTCCCGATTTAAAATCGGGACTTTTTTTTTACAACTCCTTTGCAACTTCTTTAATTGCATTTATGGTAAAATCTAAATCTTCGTAACTTAATGCATCTGTAATAAACCATGTTTCATATGCAGACGGAGCAATATAAACACCTCTTCGTAACAACCCGTGAAAGAACTTTTTAAAAGTTTCATTATCACCATTTTTTGCAGTTTCAAAATCAAATACTGCATTAGAATCAAAATGAACAGATATCATTGAACCTACTCTATTTACTGTGAAAGCAATATTTGCTTCAGACAATACTTTACGAATTCCGTCTTCTAAATAAGCTGTTTTTTGATCTAATCTGGTAAAAATTTCTTTATCCGAATTAAGCGCTTTTAACATTTCTAAACCAGCTGCCATCGCTAAAGGATTTCCCGACAAAGTACCTGCTTGATAAATAGGACCTAGTGGTGCTAAATGATTCATTATTTCCTCTCTTGCAGCAAAAGCTCCAACTGGAAGACCTCCACCAATCACCTTACCAAAACAAACAATATCTGCTTGAATATTTAATAATTCCTGCGCTCCTCCTTTGGCTAATCGAAATCCAGTCATAACTTCATCAAAAATTAATAAAGCTTGATGTTCGTTACATATTGCTCTTATTCCCTCTAAAAAACCTTTCATTGGAGGAATACATCCCATATTTCCAGCTACTGGTTCAATAATTACAGCAGCTATTTGATCTTTATTTGCTTCAAACAAAGCCTTAACATCATCTAAATTATTGTAAGAAGCTAGCAAAGTGTCTTTTGCAGTTCCTTCTGTTACTCCAGGACTATTTGGAACTCCAAAAGTACTTAGTCCGCTTCCGGCAGCAATTAAAAACGAATCAGAATGACCATGATAACAGCCCGAAAACTTTATTATTTTATTTCGATTCGTATAACCTCTAGCCAACCTAATAGCACTCATACAGGCTTCGGTACCTGAATTCACAAATCTAATTTTATCAATATTTGGAACCATTGAAACAGCAAGTTGAGCAATTTGAGTTTCTAACTCTGTTGGCATACCAAATGATGTACCTTTTTTTGCTTTTTCAATAACTGCATTTACAACAGGTTCGTATGCGTGACCTAATATCATTGGCCCCCAAGAATTGATATAATCAATAAGACGATTACCATCTTCATCAAATAAATAGGCTCCTTTTGCCTCTTTAACAAAAATTGGAGTACCTCCCACACCTTTAAATGCCCTAACAGGAGAATTTACACCTCCAGGTATAACTTTATTTGCTTCTACAAATAATTCACTACTTCTTTTATACAACATTATTTTATTCTTATTTTTTGACCAATTGAAATTGTATTATCTGATAAATAATTTAGTTTTTTTAACTCATCAACAGAAACTTTAAATCTTTTAGACAAGGAATATAAAGTATCACCTTGCTGAATTGTATAGAATTCTTCTTGATTAGATGCCAAAACTTCATTATTTGTCACCATACCTGAATCTTCGTTCAATACCTCATTGTCATATTTATATAATTCATATCGCTCAATCAGCCCAATTAACTTATCGGGATATTTGACATCAGTAGCATAGCCTGCTTCTTTTAATCCCTTAGCCCATGATTTATAATCTCCTTTATTTAATTTGAATAATTTAGAATATCGAGTTCGAGATGTTAAAAACAATGAGTGATCTCTATAGGATTCTGATGCATGATTGTATTTGCGAAAACATTCTTGGGCTGCATCATCATCATGATTTACTGTTTCCCCACTCCATCCAGTATGGCATTTTATCCCGAAATGATTATTTGCCGTTTGAGCTAATTTACCTTTACCAGCACCAGATTCTAATATTCCTTGAGCCAATGTAATACTCGCAGGTATTCCGTGTTGCTTCATATTATTTTTGGCTGTTTCTTTAAAATTATCAATATATAATTTTACCTCTTCTGCATAAGTCTTTACACTAGAAGTTGCCTCTAAAGTTTCTTCGGAATCTTTTTTTGAATCTTTATTCGGAGTACTTATTGCAACCGTTTTTGTATTCGTTGAAGGTTTTTTATGAACATTAATTTTAGTTTTACTAGTTGTTCTTATTACAGGTTTTGAACTTTTACAACTCACTATAAAAATAACTAATAAAAATAGTGCTAATTTATATTTCATAATAATCTATTATTTTTTTATTCTTTTTTTCTAAAGCAAGATTCATACCTTTTATCCCTTGCAAACCTCCTGTATGTATCATTAAAATTTTGGAATTTTCAGGGAAATAACCCATTTTAATTTTGTCAATGACACCAAATACCATTTTACCCGTATAAACAGGATCTAGTGGAATACTTGTTTTTTTGTAAAATAAATTTAAAAAACTTATTAGTTCATCCGAGACTTTTCCATAACCTCCAAAATGATATTCACAATCTAACTCCCAATTATTTTTCGATACAAAATTACGAATTACTTCAGACAAAAAACTTCCTTTTAGTGAAGAAAATCCAATAAGTTTTTGTGATGCTCTAGACGAATTAATTAATCCTGAAAAAGTACCTCCTGTTCCAACAGCAGTTGTAATGTGAGTAAAAAAATCCTTATCATAGTCAGTTAAAATTTCTTCACATCCTTTAATTGCAAAATGATTAGTTCCACCCTCTGGAATGAGATAAAAATCACCAAACATTTCTCTTAATTTCTGCAAAAAAAATGAATTTTCCTTATCTCGATAAATGGTTCTATTTACAAAATAAAATTGCATTCCTAATTCTTTTGATTTTGATAAAGTAGGATTTTCAATGATTTTATTTTCTAATTCATCACCTCTGATTACTCCAATAGTTGAAAATCCAAATTCTTTACCAGCTCCCGCAACAGCTAGAATATGATTTGAAAAAGCACCTCCAAATGTCAATAATGTAGAATAACCATTCTTCTTTGCTTCATTAATATTATATTTTAACTTTCTATATTTATTTCCAGATATGATTGGATGTAATAAATCTTCTCTCTTTATATAAAGCTCAATATTGTTTGCAAAAGCAAAATCTATTTTTTGATTAATTGATTCCATAAAAAAAGCAGCTAATTATAGCTGCTTTCAAATATACAATAATGCGTATAATTATTTATTGTAAATAGATATTTTCTTAGATACACTCAAATTATCATTAGTCCCTAATTTCACAACATAAACTCCTGTGCTATAACTAGATGTTGAAAATTTATATTCTGAAGCTGAACCAACATTTTCTTTTTTAAGAATAAGTTTTCCAGTTACATCATACAACTCTAAACTAACAATATCTTTATTTTGAGAATTATATAACATTAAGAAATCGTTATCATTATCTTGAGCAACCACGAAAATTGAATCAACATCTTCTAACGGTGTAGATAAAGTTGAATTTTTAAAAGTAATTTCAAACTGCGTTTTATTATCACCTGCTGGCAATGTCATATCGAAAACAACATTTTTGATATCGTAATACAAATCAGTTAATTTATCATGCATGTAAACTTCTTGATTTGCATCAAAATCAACAACATCCTTTACTTGAACTTTAAAATTTGTAGGTGTTGAACATCTAAATCCTACAGGTATTCTTTTATTAACATCAAACTGAACAGCTGTTGCTACATATTCATAAGGCGAATCAGTTAAAATATAATAAAATTCAGCTGCCTCAGATGAAGGCGAACGACCGTCTGCTCCATAATCAAATCCATCTGTTGCAAAATCTAAAAATGCAATAGTTGTAGGACGAATACCACCATTATTATACATAGCATGAATTCTAATATAAGGGGCAGTCCCTTTTTTAATTTGAGTATAATCTATTCCAGCTACATTTGGTATTTCTGGAAAATAATCTGAGTTGTTACTGTAAACATCAGAATTTGTATTTTCGTTTGTTCTAGCAAACTGTGATTGACTAGCAACACCTTCTTTAACAAAAACTCTGAAAGAATTCTTCATTGTAACATTTCCATTAGCAGTCCCCATAACCATAAAACCTTGTCCTACAGGAGAAAATCTTCTTTGAAAAGAACTTCCAGTTCCAAAAGAAATACCACCTGTTTGATTTCCAGCACCATCATATGTCCAAAAAGCAGCAGGAGTATAAATAGACGTTACTGGATTGTAAACTCCATATCCACCTTGGTATTGACTCAAAATATGAGTATTAACAGTTACTTGTTCCCAAAAATAAGCTTGACCATTAATTACTGCAGCATTTGCTGGATCAAGTAAATATGAATTTAAATCGATTGCACTTGGATAAGGATTACCTACTAAAGTAAAATTTGCAGCAGAAACAGCAGCAGAAATAGTACCATCATTAGGTTTCCCTCTAAAATCATATCGTTGTTTACTTCCTGAATTATTTGAAACATTTTCATTTGTATCAGCAATGATTGCATCTGTTCCTGAAGTTCCTTTCATTGTAAAACCTTCTCCACTATTAATTGTTGAAACAGAACCAACGTAAGCCCATTGAGAATAAGCTGAAGAAGTAACAAATTTCCAAATCCAATATGGGGCAATAGATAATGGATTAGATGTACCATTATAATTATTTGAAGGCAAAATCCCAACAGGTATACTTGTAGTTAAACCAGTTGGACGATTTAACATTGTTATTCCAAAAGGCTCATTACCAGTGCCTGACGAAGCATTTCCAACAGGAGAACACCAATAATTATATTGAAAATTGTTAACAGTTCCCTCTTGAAAAAGAGATAATTTACCTAATCCTTTGTTTAATCCAGAACCAGTTGTCCCTTGCAATAATTGAGAATTATTTCTCAAATAGAAATTACTATTATTTTGAAGATTAATGTCTTGTTGAACATACACAAATTGATTGTTCACAAAAACATAACTATTTGGACTCACATAAATTTGAGAGAATACAGGAAAACATGTAAAAAACCCAAGCAATAATAATGCATTTTTTTTCATTGTACTGAAATTTAATATAGTAGCATGCAAATCTACACAAAAAATTAACCTAATTTTAAAAAAAATAAGACAATAGGGAGCTACTAACTTTGAACGGACAAAAAACTGAAACTTTCAAAAATGAAAAGACGAAGAAGAATTTACAGTTTATACTCTAAATTTAAAGCATTAGAATTGAGTAATAAACTAACCCGTTGGGTGTAATTATTTGAGAAAAAATAAGAACTATAGAGTAAAAAAGATATAGATATTGCTCAAGATACTTAATTTCAGTATTTTGATGTCGTAAACAAAACAATATCTATGTCAAATATAGAAAAAAATATTTAAGAGTTTTAGAAGTTATAAGTTCTTTGAATTGCGAGTTAATCTATAAGTCAGGAGTTGGAAGAAAAAAAATGTCTGATTTAGATGTTGTTGCATTGAGTTTAACTACTGAATTCATGTGTATTTATAGTGAAAATTTATTATTTAAGCAGTTAAATCAATATGAAATTTCAAATTTAATTGAACTAAACCAATTCAAAAAGAAGAAGAAAATTGTTCTTATTTTGAGATGAAATTATAACCAAATTAGCTAAAGAATTTTTGGAATTTGAAGATTATTTATTGTTGATAGTATGCCCCTTGAAATATGAAAATTTTCTCATCATAGTATAGTAAAAATCTGCAAAGAAAATTTTGAAAGTGCTCCATCAAAAGGATTTTGTGCTTCACAAAACAACTGGTTTTTTGGATATAAACTTCATGGGGTTTGTTCAGTCTCCGGAATTTTTCATTCTTTGGATATCACAAATGCAGAAGTTTATGATGTGCCTATTTTTGAGAAAAAGAAACAAATGTCTGAATATGTGCTTCTTGGAGACAGAAGTTATTTGTCTGAAAGTATTCAGCTAGATTTATTTCAAACAGTTAAGGTTAAATTAGAAATACCAAAAAGAACAAATCAAAAAGATTATAAACCACAACCTTATATATTTAGAAAATCAAGAAAAAGAATTGAAACTTTATTTTTTCAATTATGCGACCAATTCCTCATTAGAAGGAATTATGCCAAATCTTTTGAAGGTTTTAAAACTAGATTTCTAGCAAAAATAACCTCACTAACCTTAGTTCAATATATCAATAAATTTATGTTTGACAGACTAAAAAAAAATATCAAAATTCAAATCATTTAATTTCATCCAACTGGTTAATTTTATATCGAACTCACGTTAAATATGTAAAAATTTATGATTTTTATTTGGAGGTTTATAGGCATATCAATAAAGGATACTTCATTCACTTCAAAAAATATTGCAAAATTATTAGTACTTTATTACTTGAAGTAAAAGTAGAAAATGAATTTATTATAACGTTCAAAATTCTATTTTAAAAAAATAATAGCATTATAACTTCAAAAGAGCTAATAATTTGTGTTAACTTTTTTTGCAACATAAATTCGATAAAAAAACACATAACAAATTTTTAATCTGATTGTCCGTAAGCACTCATAATTGATATTTTTTTCTTATTTTTACATAAAATTTAAGATATGAACTTGTTTAATTTTACAGCAAATTTTGGTAGCGAAGAAGCTTGTAGGCTTCATTTTAA
>JACCDV010967599.1_pt1 | contig 10896 bp, 3 predicted proteins | sample 7446131 | NCBI WGS metagenome assembly JACCDV01 (sample SAMN15323448, study PRJNA562643) | freshwater metagenome | isolation source: river surface water | place: USA:Blue River Watershed | collected 2017-08-17
ACCCCTATATTAAATTAATTAATATTATAAAATTATAAAAAATATTATTATTTATTTGAATATAAGCTTTTTGAATTCTCAGTCTATAAAATCTAAACTTTCTTGTTTTTCCTTTTAGTTTTTATGTGTTATGTTAATCTGCTGATCTTTTGTTTAGCCCAGATTTTGTCTATTTTATATAGTTTTTTATTGTATAGTCATATGTTGTTTTAGTCTTTGATGTTTTTATTACAACTCTTAAAGAGCGTTTTATCAATTCTTAGTGTATTATTCTTGTATTTTCTCTATAAATTTCTCTAGTTTATCAAAATCCTGCTTTCTTCTTTAATCATTTTCTAAAATAAATTGTTATTTTTTACATGCAATTTCTTCTTATAATTATTCGTTATTTTTATTAACAATTTTCTCCCATTGTTCTTTAATCCTCTAAGCCTCCAAATAATCTTTTTATCAGGCTAATGTTTTTTCTATTTTCTAAAGCTCTAAAATTTTAATATTTTATTCTTTATTAAAATTGGTTAAATTTTTCTCAATTTTAATCAACCCTTCTTCTTCTCATTTAATAAATTCGTTATTTAATCAATGTTTTTCTTCTTAAATTTTTCTATCCATTTTCTCTCTTAAATTCTCCCATTTTATATTTAATTGTTAAATCTCTTCTCCATATTCATCCTCGAGTACAATTTTATGATTTATTTAAGATTTTAGTAAATTTGCTTATTTCTCAGTTGAATAAAGATTTTTCAATTCTTTTTATTTTCTTATTGCCATTTCTGCTTCTATGTATCTTGCCTCTTGCGATGATTTCTCCTCGAATTCTTTAAGTAAATAAATATAATAAGGAATATTCTCTATAAATAATTTTTATTTTTCTAGTATTATTTCATATGCTTAAATTTATTATTCAATTTTTGGTTTTACAATAGTCTTTGTTGGTATTCGTTTTTATATAATTGTTTAAACAGACATTATATAATGTAATAGAAAGAATAACATTTGATTTAAAAAGTAAAATATCTAAATGATTATTTATAAGTAAATTTTGAATAACAATAAAAATAGGAAGAAATTAAAGATAATAAGAAAAATATCATTCTTAAACAAAAAGTAATGAATGGTATTTAGTTTAACGAATAATATGACTAATAATTAATAATATTAAATTAGTTTTATTAAATTAATGACTCGTAGCTTACTATTGGTGATATAATAAGTGGTAAATTTAAAGATAAAATATTTTTACTTTTTCATTGAAATTGAATAAGATGGAAAAATATCATAATAAATGCAGATTGACAACAAATATAAATTTAATATTTAAATTAATAGGAACACAAATAGGGTTTTACTGAACTTTTTTCCATAATCAAATAGTTAAATAAAGATTATCTTTATAAATACAGAAATAACATAGAGATATTTGAATAGAAAATTGTTAAGAATTAATACTGGATAAAAGAATAATATTATTGATGATCTTATTCATTTGTACGATATAAATACGGAAGATATTGATAGATACAAAAATCAGTTAAAATATAATAATATTTAATAATGAAAATTTATATTGTTCTATTTTTAAGGGTTTTGTCTATTGATATTTTAACATAAATAGATTAATATATTAAGCAAAGAAATTAATAGTTCATTTAAGATATAAAAATAAGAAAATAAAAATCATTAAAATTATGAGAGTTTGAAAATGATATAAATTTAAAAGAATTGGAAAGAACAAATGATAAATTCAATGAATTTATGAAAAATTACAAATAATTAATTTTTATTATAAATTTTATAAAAGCTTTTATAAGTCAGAAGTGCTTTTTAAGGTTAATTCTAGTTTATTGATTTCTTCTTGTTTTTTCATATGAAAATCAGTAACAAATTATTAATAGTCAAAATTCAATTTTAAATCCTTTGTATTTAAACTATTATTGTTTTCTTAATATTGCAATAATTATTATTCTCTGTATTATTATTTAAATTGTTTTTGTATTATATTTATAGAATCTTTTAACATTTCATCATAATTTTATTATATTAAATTTAGTTTTTTTATTACATCTATCCTATCATTCTAAAATTATTTATCTTATAATTAAGATAATTTATTTTTAAGCTCCATTATATCTTTGTATTTTTTCTCTATTAATTATTACTATTCTTTATTTTATAATTATAATTCTTTAATTTGTTAATTATTTTAACATTATTTTTAATTTATTACTTTTGTCATTTATTCTATAAACTATGTTTAATCATGTATTTCTTTTTAAAATTCCTTAATTTGTTTCTATTATTCAATTATCATCTTTTTATATCAAATTATTTAAACATTTTCATCTTAATTATTTTGTTATTATTAATATTGGTAATTTTGATATATATTTAATTTTTTCGATTTTTCTATAATTTCTTACTTTTTATAACTTTTTTCATATATTAAACTTTCATCTTAAAAATATATACTTTGAAATAAATCACTTGGATTTATATCTTTTTTTCTTAAAATTGATAAACTTTAATTTGATTATAATGTTGCTGATGTTTCTTATTTTTTTATATTAATTTCACTTTAAAATTTTTAATTTACTCTATTCAAAAGCTTTTTCTAATATTCTTATTATTTTAAGGTTTTTAATAATCTAAATTGTTTATTAAAATACAATATCAAATATTTACTTATTATCTAATAGAGATCTTTAGCGATTATAACATTTCTTTTATTTAATAAAATCGTAAAAATTCATAGTCAAAGAATATCTATTATTTTAATGTTAAATTATCTTATTTTATAAATTTAAATAATTTTGATATATGTATTTTATTTAATCAAATTTCTTATAGTTTGATAAGAATCATTATAATGAGAAATTTAATCAAATTAATCTTTCTTCATTAAAATGGAGTATTTTCCAATAATTAATTTATTTGATTTTTTACCTGTTCTTTATAAATCTTATAAAATATCTTCATTTTCTAATAAATCTTTAAATTATATTTAAAATTCTTCTTTTTTCATAATTATTTAAAATCCTTGTTATTATATTTGAATGGCAGATTATATGCCTGTTGTCTTTATCTGCTTTTCCACATAATCAAAATCATAAAAATCGGATTTTTATAACTTATTAGGATTAATGCATCTTATGTAGTGAATATTTGATTTTTCTATTTGTAATTTTAGTTATTATATTTATTATCAAAATAACTAAAATAAAGTAAGATGTTTCTTTTATTATTAATTCATTCATTGAAAATCATAAATATCTTTAAATGAAATAAGTAAACTATTAAGACCGCATTCATTTTTAAGAAGTTTATTCTTTATAATAAATTCATCTAAATTATAAGTAACTTCTTCAGCAAAATGAGAAAGCCTAAAAAAATATGAATTTTCCTTTTAAATAACATTGAACGTATTTTTCTTTATTAAATGTTAGAGTTCATTAAACAAATCCTTTGTTTCAGATTCTTAATAAATTGAGTATTAATCAACCAATGACATAATTGATAATCCTTTAGAATCAATTAAATTTACCAATTCTGAGTTTGATAAAAAATCGATTTATTTCCAATTGATTTCTTCTAAAATATGCTTTTATTGCTCTTATTACAACATTTAGTTGTTAAATATTTGTTATAAAATCTCATTAGAGTAATTTATGCAAAATTATTCAATCGAGTTTTAGTTAAAAATCTCAAATCCAAATATATCCAGAATATTAATAAAATTAGAATTAATTTCATTTTGTGTTAAAAAACTGTTTTTATTTGTTTATGTATAAAAGCTATTAGTTTTAACACTTTAGCTTTTACTATATAGATTTAGCTTTAAATTAATTTTACTTAAAATATAGTTGAAAACTACTTCATATAAATCCATCGCTAATGTATCTATGTTATTCTTAATTTAATCTTTATTTAATTAAACGATTTGTTTTTCTTGATTTATGAAAATCGTTTTTTGAGTCAAAATTTAATACAAATTCTAATCTTATATATTAAGCTATAAAGCTAAATTGTTAAAATGAATGCACTCTTGATATGATTACAAATTTTAATAAACTTATAACTTGCATAGTTGTTAAATTATCTAAATCAAATTAAATATATTTTAAATACTTTATTCATTAAAGCTAAAATATTTAAGATTTTCAATCAATTCATCATATTTTTATTTATAATAAATAACTTTCTATTAATTTCTATATAAATCTATATTCATATCAAATATAGAGTCAATGTATTTAAATATATGGAAATTTTACTCATTTGAATTTTATTTAACAACTCTACATTTTTCTAATAAAAAAGTTCAAATTTCGGCTCATGTGAATTTTTAATCAAATTCTATTTTTATCATTTTTCCAAATCAAGAGGAATTTCCGTTTTATTAAGTTTTGGCATTACCAAAGGCCTCTAGAATGCTATTAGCAATAATTAGCATTTATTAGAGCTCTACATCATCGACTAAATATTTGATAATCTATTTGGCAGACTCCGTCTTTCCAGATCCAGATTCTCCTGTTATAATAATTGACTAATCTTTTTATTAATTTTTCATTTATCAATAACATTGCTCAACTGTTTTAAACAAATGGCTATCAGCTTTGCTAATTTTAATATTTTCAAGGTTTTTATATTGCTCTTAAAGTTACTAACTATATAAATTTACATCTTTATAAGGATTTATTGAAATTAGTATAGGAGAATCCAGATCAGTATAAATTTAATTTTTAAGATATTTTTCTTATAAATAATCATTAATGTTTCCTTTATTCTTTTATTATTAAAACATTATAAAATGAATTAAAAATTAATAGATTTCTCATTTGACGATTTTTCAAGTCAATTGGTATTGAAACAACATTGCTAACAAAATGAAGAAAGTAACTTTTATAAAAATGAGGAAAACTATTAATATTTTTAAAACTTCTTTAATATAGATGAATATTAAAATAATTATTTAATATTAGTCAATAAGCCACATATAAATAAAATAATAAGAAATTCATTTAAAATAGAAGAATAAGAAAGCATAGATAATTTTTAATAAAAAGTAATAAAATATTAAGACAAAACAGAAAACTCGCCATTTTCATTTTTATAAAACTAGGAAATTAAACTTAGCGAATTTAACTATATTAATACTGGTTTAGTTTATAGTAAAGATTTTGATAATTATTTCGAAGGAATCGATTTATTAAATTCCTAATACAAAGAGAGTATTGAAGATAGAACTTGATATTTAACCGAAAAACTGGACAGAATATTTGGCTTTCGATTTCATTATTAAGATAAAAATGGATTTTATCCTTTAATAGAATATTCTAGAGACTTTTTACTAGATGAATATAATAAAAGCTATCTAATTGCTAATAGAAATGAGTAGAATATTGATTCTTATAAATTTGAATAAATTAATAATATTTTTTCATATGGAAAACTTGATGTAATTTAAAAAGAAAGATTTTAATGTAGTTTTTCCAATCTCTTATTAAGAAATTAATAAAGATTTTATAAATTTATTAGGATTTTAATAGAAAAATAATGAGTTTTATTTATAAGAGAAACTAGTTTATTATTTCATGTATTAAAATACACTTGAATGTTGTTGATATAATATCTCTCCTAGTGGAATTTACGAATCCTTAAGAGTTTTTCCAAAATAAATTTATTTCAAATCCAAAGTCTCCATAAATCAAAATACTTAAATTTTTAACTCCAAAAACTGGCTGATTAAAAATCAAGAAAAACCTATTAAAACATTCAGTATTTTAGGAGATTAAAAAGATTATGAGTTTTACAGAGGATCTTTTAATAAAATGCCAATAAAAATAAAAGAATCTTTTTTATTAGAGAAAACAGAAAGCCAAAATGAAGATAAATTAATAGATATTAGCTATTAGTAGAAAATAATCAATGAAAGTAATGTTTATAAATACCTTTAAAATATTGTTAAAAAATAATTGAATTTAGCAGAGAAAAACATAATTGATAAAAATTCATATTTTGAATCTTTAGAAGATGATAAAGAATATATTTATTCAATAATGGAAGTTTATAAAGAAAACTTTGAATGTAATTAATAAATTTATTAAACTTTATTTTGGTAAATCAATTCTATTAAATCAAATAAACCAATTTCTTTAAAAAATAAAATTACGAATTATTTCTCTGCTGGATTTTCTCTTATAATTCCTTATAAACTTTCTTAATATTCCGGTCTTGACAAATTTAAATAGAAATTACTCAACCCCCATAAGGAATAAATCTATTAGAATAAAAACTTGATAAATATTCTTTATGTTTAAGTTGTATTTTACTCTGTTAAATCTATACAGCAAAAACACTCTATTTAGATCTATTGATTTATTACTAAAAAAGAATAAAAATCAGCCAATTTTCTTATTTTTTATACATCAAATTCTTCTAGTTAAAAATAACACTAAATGAACAAATCGAAGAATCTTTATTTAATTTAGTTAATTTATTAGCAAAGCTTATTTGCCAATAATCCATAAAATTATTAATATGATTTTTATTTTAAACATAATTCTAGTATTATGTCCGCAATTAGATACTTTTCATCTTTATCAATTTTTAGACTTAATAATTTATGAGCAGATTCTTCGTGACTAATAGAATTAATTATCACTACAGTTATTTGTTATTAAATTTCCTTCATCTTCAATTCTTACTATTTTTATAATAATTCTTCTTATATTAATTCTTTTTATAATATCTCTTATTTTATTTCTTATTTATAAAAAGCCTATAAAAATTCATTTAAAAATTGTTCAATTTATTTTGGTTATTCATTTAATTATTGATTTTCATTATCCATATAATCATTTAAATCAAATATTTTTTTATTTCTTTATTGCTTTAATTCTATAAATTTCCTATTATTTTCTAAATTCTTTTTATTTATTTGTATAAATAAGATTTCAATTAAAACCTGAATTTCTTTAGAAATGCCCTCGTTTTATAAAATTTCTTTTAGTCTTTCATTAATGATTAAAAAACCCTCTTTATTGAACTAATTCAAATAAAAACTTGTTTTTTTAATAATATCAATTGTATATCTTATACTTTACTCGCTATAATTCTCTAATAAAAGAATAATAATTTAGAACAGAATAAAATCTTCAATTATTCCTTATAAAACTAATTCTATTATTATAATAAGGAATAAACACTAATCTTTACTTTATCAATAGCAATCAATATATTTATATATGATTTATTAAATGATTAAGGTTCCTAATACATTATCTATATAATCAATATGATTTATTATAGATACAATTAATCCAATATTCTACATCTACTATCTGCAATAAATCAATATTATTTTAATAAATTAATCTAAATCTTATTAAAATGGCTATTTTATTATATCTAAAATGCATTCGTAAAAATTTTATTCATTTAATCTATTTAAAGACCATACGAGTTATTTCATTATAAATTATTAAATTATTATTAATCATCGTAGTAAAAGTCTAAAACGGAGCTTATATTGGATTAGCTATTCTCATTTGGAGTTTTTAATATTAAATTCTTATTTTCTTGAACCAATTCTTATTCTTTGTTTTTGGAATTATTTAAACTGAAAACCGGACTATTTAAATTTATTGAGAAATCTGTTAAACTTTAATTTTCTTAATAATTTTTCTATAAATTACTAAGTCTTGTATCATAAACTTTAGATTCTTTCATTAATTAGATTAATTAATCATATAAATTTTAATAATTGCTTTATTCATCATAATTTTTCAAAATTAACAAGTTTTCTTCTTTTTTATCTTTATTTCATTTTTCTTTAGTTTTTTAAAAGAAACTAAAAAAGTCTTAAAACCCCTATTAATTATTCTTAATTATCATTAGAAATATTAAAAATAATTTCTTTATTTATTGAGGGGCTGTTTTTTAATAAAAATTATGTAATTCTCAGAGTTGAATATTTAATTATTCAAAATTCTAGAATTGTTTTGTTAAAGTATCTAAATGTTCTGATGCACTGATTACTTTTCTTTCTTGTTTTATAATTTATCCTAAAACTTTCATATTCCAATATTCTTCTTTTGTAAAATTCTGATTATTACTGTTTTGCTTTCTTTTTATATTTGTAATTTTGCTTAAATTATCTTTTCAAAATTCATTTAAAATATATTTCTCCAAGCCCTGTTTATTCTTTATTTTTCAAAATCCATACATGTTTAATTATCTTAAAAATGATGAATAATTGTTGGTTCTATACCAATAAGGTAAAATCTTTCTAAATTTCAAAGGATTTTTAATTAAAAAAGCTGTTCCTTTAGAATTCCAAGAAATAATCTATTATGTATCTTTATTATCCAACATTTCATATAATTTTAATAAAAAATGCTATCTTGTTTCACCTAGTTTTTATTCAATATATTCATGATTGGAAATAATATTTTACTTTGCCATTTTTTATATTATAAATTATGAAAAGTTTTAAATTAATTATTTTTTATCTGATTTTACTTTAGATAATCTTTGAGATATTCTATTTCTTATATTTCTTAATTTATTTTTTTCTATTTGTCTTATATGGTCTTTTTGATATGCGATATATGATTATCTCTTAAATACCTTTAATCTAATTAATTTTATAATTTTTATTAAGATTTAATTGCTTAATAGCTTTCTCTTCTAAACTATTAAAGTTCTTTTTCTTATTATTTTATTTATGTTTTTTACTCTTATAAAAATTCCTTTGAATTTTTAGATAACTTTTATTTTATTGTTAAATGGTCTTTAATTTTTAAAAACTCTTATTATTTAATCGCACTTTTTTATTATTTTATTATTTAAACTTTCAAAGAATGTTTTTCATTTTTTAGCTATTGAAGATCCTTTTATTTTTTATTTAAAATAGTTATATCATTTTCAATATAAATTTCATTTTTATTTTATTCCCTTTTTTCATCCAAATCTTTAATAATACTTTAATCTTAACTAATTAAAAGTGAAGTTAAATTACTCTATTTTTTCTTAGAAAATTCATAAAGTAAATCTTTCATATTTTCATATGGCTTTTAATCTAAACTCAATGAATGGTTAATATCTTATTCATTTTTATTAATAATCTCAAAGTATAGGTTATTCAAATAATTCTCTGCATTAAACTTATTTTAAAATGTTCTACAATCTTAAATACTGTCAATTAACTTTTGTATTAAAATCTCATCTTAATCCTTTTTGTTACCGAAATTTTTATTTCTTATTTCAATAGGATTAATCTTTTTAAAGTTATTATTTGATAAAAACAAATTCGCTGTAAAATTCTTACTTGGTGGTTTACTTAGCTTGATATTGTTTGTATCATTAACAATAACAGATTCATGGCTGCTTAGTTGATTCAAGCTCAATGCAATATTTTCTTTTTTGGATTCCTCTTTTTAAACACTTTATACAGGTATTAGCTTTTTTTAACTTAATTCTGATTTTGGTTTAGTTTTAATCGATTAACTAAGAGATTAAATATAATTTTAGATAATTCTTATTTCTTCAATATTCGAATACAAACTTTAAAATTCCTGAATAAATTATTAAATGTTTTTCTTTTATTCCTCAATCAAATTTTAAAACTTTTAAATCTCTAATTTCATTAATATATCCTTAAATTCATCTCTGTATAATTCAAAAAGTACTTTTAAATCCAAAAATAATTTATTTTAAAAAGCGCTTTGAATTTATTAAGAAATTCACTTAGGAAACAACCTATTAATAATTGCTAGAGATAGAATCATGAAATTTCGTTAATTATCAGTCATTGTGTGTTTTTTACTAAAATTTCTTAATTTTTCGACTATTTATTCGTTCATAATTATAAATTAATAAAATTATTCATTATAAAATCCGAACACAATTATGGTGCATGTGAAACTTTCATTTTAATATACATATTAAGTATAGTTATCTGTATTTACATCCCAAAGGCATTTGCTTGCTATTATTTAGCCAACCGGTGAATTCATACTAATAACAGCTTATACAACTAATTTATAACGAGGAATTCTTAATGATTCCTTTAAATGATCTCTTGTAAGATTAATTAATTCCTCGGTTTTACTTTGAATGTTTTCTTCTGAGATTTAAACCCCATCGAAAAAACCACTTACAAATCCTTATAATTCTTATTAAACCAAATATGGATAAAATCACTCTATATCATCTGGCTCCAACTTGATTCTTTATCCGTTAACTATCATATATTATAAATTATAAATGACCTTTGAAGTGTAAAATAATAAGAGAGTTAATAGTTAAAGATATTGATATAAATACATCAAAGTTCTTAGAAAAAGCATTAAATTTTAAAGATGAAGAAAATAAGAAATTCGAGGTTAAAATCGAATTTTTAATAAAAAACGAGGAATTGAAAATGTTAGCTAAAAAGTGTCCTTAAATCCACCGATTAAAAGTGACTTAATTAAATAACAAATGGAATGATTAATAACTTAAGCTTAGCTTTATAGACCAAAGAATGTTTTAAAGAGGAATTAATATAATAATTTTATATTTATAAATTATAATGATTTTTTAACATATTTTAAACAACAAAGAATTAAACCAGTAAATTTGTTAAAAAGAAAATAACTTGAATTCTGAGAATAAAAAAATATTAAATTTAAATTCTTACTAAAATTAATACTAAATAATAAAGGAAATTATAGTTAAATTAAACTCTCAGATTGCTTAAAAGTTTGATATCATTTTTAATAACAAAAGAGTCGATTGCTAAAATATCATTTTTATTATTGAGATGACATTTTAATTAATATAACAAATTAGCAATAATGATGAAATAATAAAAATTAATGAATTTATTTCTTTTTTAATTATTTAATTTATTGA
>JACCDV010823206.1_pt1 | contig 10895 bp, 9 predicted proteins | sample 7446131 | NCBI WGS metagenome assembly JACCDV01 (sample SAMN15323448, study PRJNA562643) | freshwater metagenome | isolation source: river surface water | place: USA:Blue River Watershed | collected 2017-08-17
AAGGCGGTGAGGGCGTTTGACTTGTTAGTTTTTCATGAAAAATCGTTTCCTCTGTGCGCGTCACTTCGTGCCTGCACTTTCAATCGTCGCGGCTGCGGCACATCAGTTTGTTTTGGCCAACGAGTTCAACCCGGTGGTGATTTCTGCGACGCGTGTCGAACAACCTTTGTCTGACGTGTTGTCTTCCGTTTCGGTCATTAGTCGAGAAGAGATCGCAAGATCTCAGGCACCTTCGCTTGCAGATTTGTTGCAGGGTGAAGCAGGATTTGAGTTTGGACGAACCGGCGGGCCCGGTGCCACCACCTCGTTTTTTCTGCGTGGACAGAACAGCACCAACCTGGTCATTCTCGTAGATGGCGTTCGCAGCCAGGTCGATGCTTATGGCAATTTGCAGTTGACAGATATTCCGTTGCAGCAAATTGAAAAAGTAGAAATTCTCAAAGGCAATGCCAGTGCCCTGTACGGCGATGCAGCCATTGGCGGTGTCATCAATGTGTTCACCCGCAAGAGCCAAACGCCAGGTGCTTACGGTCAAGTTTCTGTGGGGTCCAACAACACAACGCAGGTGCATGCTGGTTACAGCGGTGGCAAGGATGCGCTTCGCTATGACTTCAGTTTGGGTGAGAACCGGTCCAGTGGATTTTCGGCGATGGACCCCGTTCTCAACCCTCGTGTCAATCCTGACAAGGATGGTTATCGCACCCGCTATTTCTCAGGAAAGATTGAAAATCGCATTGGGTCAGACTTGGCTGTAGGCCTTCGTCTGAGTGCCAACGATTCCTGGATCGATTCGGACAGTGGCAACGCGGCCGACATTGCCTACGGCGTTGTGGGTGATGTGGCGAGCGACGTACAGAAGCTCCGACGTCAACGCGAAGCGGCTGCGGTGTATGCCCGCTATGCGGTGAACGAACAATGGTCGGGTACGGTGGACGTTTCTCACTCCAAGCTTAAATTCCAAGACTACAAAAACGGCATCCGAATTGGTTCAGGTGTTGGTGAATACTACGAAAACGGCTTGATCGAAGGGACTCAAGATACCCTTCAGTGGGACAACAGCTACCGTTGGAACAATGCGACGCGCATCCAGTTTGGGGCCACCACAGGGGTTGAGAAATTCGATGGGTCTGGCAACTCTCCATATTCGTTGCAACGTGACAATGTCGGCTACTACGCAGGACTGACGCACATGCTGGATCGTTGGACATTCCAGGTGAATGCCCGTCGTGATGAGGCGAAATTGAGCTATCTGGACCAATACAGCAGCGGCTTGGGCAAGCTTGCAGCCAATACCGGACTGGCAGGCTTGGCGTACAAGCTCAGCGAGCAATGGCGAGTCACGGCCACAACTTCCACCGGTTTCAAGCTTCCTGGTGCAGCTGAAATTGCCAGCAATGCAGCTTTGCGTCCAGAAAGTCACAAATCATATGAAGCGGGGGTGATCTACTCGGATGAGAACAGCCTGTTGCGTGCGGTTTACTTTGACACCCGGACCCACGATGCCATTGTGTACGCCAGCACGCCCCCTTATGCGCTGAGCAACATCGGCGAAGTCAGGAACAAAGGCATTGAAACCACGGCCCGAGGAAAGTTGTATGGCTTCATCCTCAAAGGCACTTTGGTGATTCAGGATCCCTGGAACGTCACTGAAAACAAGCAGTTGGCACGCCGAGCCAAAGAGTACGGACAAATCGACGTTTCCAGAATGGTCAATGGCTACGACCTGGGCGCGCGAGTTTACTCCTCGGGTGCCCGAACGGATGGTGCAACAGCGAACACGTTGGCGGGTTATGGCTTGCTTTCCTTGTATGCCAGCAAAGTGCTGACCAACCAGTGGACTGCACGTGTCCGTGTCGATAATGCTTTGGACAAGCGGTACCAGCTGGCGTATGGCTTCAATACGCCTGGTCGGTCAATGATGCTGACCTTGCAATACAGTCCCAAGTGATGACGCCAGCTACTCTTGCCCCCCAACGCATCGTCTGCCTCACCGAAGAGGCGACGGAGTGGCTTTACCTGTTGGGGCAGGAGCAGCGCATTGTCGGCATTTCGGGCTACACGGTGCGCCCGCGCCGGGCCCGGGAAGAAAAGCCCAAGGTCAGTGCTTTTTTGAGTGCCAAGATCGACAAGATCCTGGCGCTCAAGCCCGATTGTGTTTTTGGGTTTTCCGACCTGCAGGCCGAGATTGCGGCCTTGCTCATCAAGGCGGGCGTGCAGGTCACCATCTTCAACCAGCGCAGTGTGGACGAGATTTTCTCGATGCTGTACCAAGTCGCCGCCATGGTGGGCGAGGCTGAACTAGGCCTGGCCAAACTCTCGGTCATGCGGGCCGAGCTGGAGGCCATCAGAAGCAAGGCGGCGAGTTTCAAGCGCCGACCCAAAGTGTTTTTTGAAGAGTGGGACGAGCCGCATATCAGCGGCATTCGCTGGGTGTCTGAACTCATGGGCATTGCCGGCGGTGACGACGTGTTCCCCGAGCTGGCGGTGCAGTCCTTGGGCAAGGACCGCATCATTGCCGACAGCCAGACCATCATTGACCGCGCTCCTGACATCATCATTGGTTCGTGGTGCGGGAAAAAATTTCGCTCTGAAAAGGTGGCCAATCGCCCGGGTTGGCAAGACGTGCCCGCTGTGCGTAACGGGCAGTTGTTCGAAATCAAGTCGGCAGACATCTTGCAGCCTGGTCCTGCGGCATTGATGGACGGCGTGGCCCAGTTGCACAAGATTTTCAGTCAATGGGCGGACCGCCATGCGTGATGTGCGCTTGTGCCTGTCGGCTTTCAAAACCTGGGTCTTGTTCATCGCCTTGTGGGTGGCCAGTGGATGGGCTCAGGCGGTCTCGGTCCAAGACGACCGGCAACAAAAGATCGAGATTGCCAAACCGCCTAAGCGCATCGTCAGCCTTTTGCCTTCACTGACTGAGACCGTTTGCGCGCTGGGCGCTTGCCAACGACTGGTGGGAGTGGACCGTTATTCCAACTGGCCGGCATCCAATGCTCACCTGCCTCGTGTGGGCGGGGGCCTTGATCCGAATATTGAAAGCATCGTGGCGCTCAAGCCCGACCTGATCTTGGCGGCTGGCTCCACACGTGGCGCAGACCGTTTGCAGGCGCTGGGGCTGACGGTGCTGCGTCTGGAGCCTCGCACCCACACCGATGCGCAGCGCGTTTTGCGCACCGTGGGCGATGCACTGGGGTTGTCAGTGGCAGACAGTGAGCGTGTCTGGCGCAACATTGAGGGCGGCGTGCAAGCTGCCGTGCAATCGCTCAGCCCCATGGCTCGTCAACAGCGGGTTTATTTTGAAGTCAGCGCTGCCCCCTATGGCGCGAGCGAGGCGTCTTTCATTGGTGAAATGCTCACGCGCATGGGGGTGAGCAACATCCTGCCGGCGGCCATGGGGCCGTTTCCGCAAGTCAACCCTGAGTTTGTGGTGCGCGCTCAGCCCGATGTGATCATGGTGGGTGACAGCAGTCGCGCCAGCATGGTGCAGAGGCCAGGTTGGTCCAATTTGCGCGCCATGCAGACGCAGCGCATGTGTGTGTTCAAGCCGGAGGAGTCCGACATGCTGGTGCGTGCGGGGCCGCGCATGGCCGAAGGTGCCAAGCTCATGGCCGATTGTCTGAACAAGGCCGCTGGAGCCGGGCGATGAGCGATCAGAACCACGCCTTGCGTGCCGCGGCCTTGCTGCTCTTGCTCGGTGTCGTCACCGTGCTGCTGGGCACGGCGGCGGGCAGCCAAGGCTGGCACAACTGGTGGTCGATGCCAGCCGATGCGGTGTCGCACCAGATTGTTTGGGACATCCGTTTGCCGCGCAGTCTGGGCGCCTGGCTGGGTGGTGGTTTGCTGGGTTTGGCAGGGGCCGTGGCGCAAGGCCTGTTTCGCAACCCCTTGGCCGACCCGTATTTGCTGGGCAGTGCCTCGGGGGCATCGCTGGGCGTGGGGACTTATCTGAGTTTGTGGGGGGGCAGTGCCTGGGCTCTGAGCGGCTGGATAGCCCTGGGTTTGACCGGTGCTGCATTCTTGGGGGCCGTGCTGGCCGTTGTTTTGACCTTGCTGTTGGCGCGTGGTGTGCAACAGACTTTGCGCTTGCTCTTGGCAGGTGTGGTGGTGGGGGTGGTGTTGGGCGCAGTGACTTCAATGCTGTCCTTGTTGCAGCCACAAGTGCTGCAAGCGATGCAGGGCTTCATGCTCGGCTCGACCGCGTTTGTCAGCTGGAGTGCCTGCATCACCATGGCCTGCGTGTGGGCTCTGAGCATGGCGCTGGCCTGGGCATTTGCCCGTGTGCTGGATGCACTTACCTTGGGCGAATCCACCGCCCAAAGCCTGGGGGTGCCACTGCGCATGGCGCGGCTTGTCTTGGTGGGGGTGATTTCTCTGGCCACAGGGGCTGCTGTGGCGCACATCGGCTTGGTGGCCTTTGTGGGTTTGGCCGCGCCGCATGTGGTGCGTTTGCTGCTGCGCTGTACCCATGCCTGGAGTTTGCTGCTGGCGGCGCTCATGGGCGGGGACTTGTTGTCGCTGGCCGATGTGCTGGCCCGTGTGCTCTTTGCCCCGCAAGAGCTGCCGGTGGGCGTGCTGACGGCGGTGATTGGTGGCGGCTATTTGCTGTGGCGCGTGTACCGCGACACCTACCGTGGTGCGGGGGGGGGGCGATGAGCTTCGCGCTGGAAACCCAACAGTTGCAGGTGCAACTGGCCGAGCGCGCCGTGTTGCACGGCGTTGACCTGCAGATCGCCACGGGCCGTTGGACCTGCGTGGTCGGCCCCAATGGCGCAGGCAAATCCACCTTGCTGCGGGCGCTGGCAGGTCTTTTGTCCCACAGTGGGCAAGTGTTGTGGCAGGGCCAGCCCTTGCAGGCCATTGCCCGGCGAGACCGTGGTTTGCGGCTGTCGTGGTTGGGTCAAGGCGAGGCGAGCACGCTGGACTTGCGCGTGTGGGATGTGGCCATGTTGGGCCGCTTGCCGCACCAAAGCTGGTTGAGCGCACCGACAGAACACGATGCGCAAATGGTCGAAGCGGCCTTGAAAGCCACCCAGGCCTGGGACTGGCGCGAACGCACGCTGGGCGAACTCTCGGGCGGCGAACGCCAACGCGTGCTGCTGGCCCGCGCCATGGCGGGCAACGCGCCGCTCATGTTGATGGACGAACCGCTGGCCTACCTTGACCCGCCGCACCAGGTGGACTGGCTGGAGCAGGTGCATTGCCTGCGTGCCCAGGGCACCACGGTGCTCAGTGTCTTGCACGAGATCGGCATGGCCTTGCACGCCGACGAAGTGATCGTCATGGACCAAGGGCGTGTCGTGCACCATGGCGCTTGCAGCGATGCGGCCACCCACGCCGCCATCGAGGCCGTGTTTGCGCACCGCATTCGCATCCTTCCCTTGGACGGGCAGTGGGTTGTGCTGCCCCGTACCGCATGAGCGCACGTTGCATCATGGTGCTGGGCACGGCCAGCGGCGCAGGCAAAAGCTGGCTGACCACGGCGCTGTGCCGCCATTACGCGCGTCAAGGCTTGAAGGTTGCGCCCTTCAAAGCCCAAAACATGAGCAACAACGCCCGTGTGGTGGCCAGCGCCAAGGGGGAAGGCGAGATCGGTTCTGCCCAATATTTCCAGGCCCTGGCGGCCAAGGCCGAGCCCGATGTGCGCATGAACCCGCTGCTGCTCAAGCCCGAGGCCGACACCCACAGTCAGGTGGTGCTGTTGGGGGAGGTGAGCGAAGCGCTGAGCCACACCCCTTGGCACGAACGCAGCGACAAAGTCTGGCCGGCCATTTTGGCGGCATTGGACGAGCTGATCGCTGAAAACGATGTGGTGGTGATCGAGGGCGCAGGCTCGCCTGCCGAGATCAATCTCATGCACAGCGACATCGTCAACTTGCGCGTGGCGCGGCATGCCAAGGCCACCTGTTTGCTGGTGACCGACATTGACAAAGGCGGTGCTTTTGCCCACCTGTATGGCACCTGGGCGTTGCTTCCCCCCCAAGACCAGCAACGGATTCAGGGTTTTGTGCTCAACAAATTCCGAGGCGACGCCAGCCTGCTGGCTCCTGCGCCCGAGATGCTGCAAGAGCTGACCGGTGTGCCCACGGTGGCGGTGCTGCCCATGTGGTGGCAGCACGGCTTGCCTGAAGAAGACGGTGTCTTTGACGACCGCAGCCGAGCCAAGGGGGCCGTGACCCAGACGGTGGCCGTGATCGCTTACCCACGCATCAGCAACCTCGATGAATTTCAGCCGCTCAAGAATGTGCCGGGCTTGCGCCTGCTCTGGGCGCGAAGCCCGGCCGATTTGGCGGGACTGCAGGCCAGCGACTGGGTGATCTTGCCTGGCAGCAAACACACCAGCAGCGACCTTGCCTGGCTGCGCCAGCAAGGGCTGGATGCCGCCGTGACGAGGCACGCCCAGCAAGGCGGTACGGTGCTCGGCATTTGCGGCGGGCTTCAAATGCTGGGCGAAGCCCTGATCGACACGCAGGGCATTGACGGCAACGCGCCCGGTCTGGGTTTGCTGCCGCTGGTCACGCAGTTTGCGCCCGATAAAACCGTGAAGAAAACCCAAGCCCGTTTTGGCCAAGTGCAGGGCCCATGGGCTGCTCTTTCGGGCGTCGAAGTCGCGGGTTATGAGATCCACCACGGTCAGACGCAGGGCCATTCGGCCATGCTGGCTGGTGGGGCGTTGTTGCACGAGGTCATGCCGGGGCTGGCCTGGCAAAGCGGTGATGGTCGGGTGCTGGGCACTTATCTGCATGGGCTGCTGGAATGCCAGGCGGTCATGCAGGCCTTTTTTGGGGCCTCGGTGCCGACTTTGGAGTCGGTGTTTGAGGGTCTGGCCGATTACATCGAGCAGCACTTTGAGTCTCGTGTCCTGGCCCAATGGGCGGCGGCTTGAGGGCCGCTAGAATCTGTTGCATGGAACTCAAAATCGTCGTTTACTCCAAGTCCGCATGCCCTCAGTGCGAGTCCGCCAAGATGGTGCTCAAAACCAAGTCGCTGCCTTTTGAAGAAATCAAAATCGACAGCGAAGAAGAGCGCATGGCCTTTTATGAAAAATGCGGTCCCTCGGTTCGCCAGATGCCGCAGATTTTCATCAACGACCAGCGCGTGGGCGGTTTGGCCGGTTTGCAAGCCGCTTTGGCCCAACTGGGCCGCTGAGCTTTACTTCTTCGGCCTGGCGTTCGAAGAGGGTTTCTTCGATTGCGCCGAAGCCTTGCCCGCCTCTTCCAGGCAGAGCAAAGTGTCCACATAGGTGATGAACCGGTTCAGGTAATCCGGTGAGGCATCCCGCATCAAACCCAAAGAGCGCAACACCAACATGTGCGAGTTGATGGGGCCCGCATTTTGCGGTGCCAGCGCAATCGCTTGCTTGACCTGTTTTTGCACACTGATCTTGCCCAGCTGTTTCTTGAATTGCTGAACCCTGGGGCTTTCGGCACGCCAAGCGGCAGTCTTGACCGTCAGAGTCGATGGTGTGGTGCTGGGGGCTGCTGCATGCTGGGCCATGTCGCTCAGCAGGGCCGCTAACGCAGATGGGCTTGCCACCCGTGCAGGCGGCGAAGCCTTCGCGGCCTTGGGCGCATCGTCCCATCTCTGCTTGAATTGGATCAAGCTGGTTTTCAGTTTTTCATTCAGCAGCGCTTGCGCTGGCCCGCTTTGGCTGCGTGCGCGTTCACTCAGCACCTCGATGTAATGCCAGCCCACCGCGTCCAGCCGTGCTGCACCAGCGGCTTGCAGCTCAGCGTGCAATTCGTTCAGCTCGGACGGCAGGGACAGCGCAGTTGTCATGGCTTGGCAGCGTTCGACGTTTTGGGAACCGGCGCCATTTCCACGCGGCGGTTTTGAGCGCGAGCTTTTTCATGGGTGTTGGCCACCAGGGGCTGTTCCTGGCCAAAGGCAGCGGCAAACAACATGGAAGAAGGCATGCCTTCTTCGATCAGCGTGCGCGTCACCGTCAAAGCGCGTTGGGCAGACAGTTCCCAGTTGTCCTGGAACTGGCGGTTGCGGCTTTTGATGGTTTGGTCATCGGTGAAGCCGCTGACCATCAGCATTTCGTCACGCGACTGCAAATAGCTGCGCAGTGGTGCGACCAAGCTCTTGAGCAGTTTGCGACCTTCGGGTTCGAGCTTGTCGGAGTTCAGCTCAAACAGCAGCTTGCCGCTGATGCCAATGCGCCCGTTGTTCAAGGTGATGCGGCCACTGGCCAGCGGAATGGCCAGGGCTTTTTCCAGTGAAATGCGCTTTTGTTCTTCGACCTGTCGTTTTTCCACCTCGGCTTCGAGCTTCGTGGCCATGTCCAGTTGCGCGGCCATGACGCCCACCAGCAGCAGCACAAAAGCACCCAGCAAGCCGGTCATCAGATCGGCAAACGAGATCCAGACCGGAGAGGATGACTCGACGTCCGCGTCGTGTTCGAGCATCAGGCAGCCCCTTGCGCGGCACGTTGCTGCAGCGTTTCGAGCACGTCTTTTTGCGAGGTGATGCTCAGGTCAATGATCTCGCGTGCCTGGGCCACGTAATACGCCAGTTGCTCGTCGCTGCGGGTCATGGACTTGTCCATGGCTTGCTCGATGCGCTGCAAATTGGCCATGAGCTTTTCGTTGGTCTCGTTGAATGCGCGCACCGCGAAGCTGAAGGTCTCGCCCAGGCTGGCCACGTCGACGGCGCTGGCGGTCACTTGTGCGGCGATCTCGCCCAGCTTGGCTGACTCGCTGCTCACATGGTCGATGAACTGGCTGTTGGCCTGGTTCAAGGTGGCTGCAGAGGAGCTGACCAGGTTGTCGATCACGCTGCGCTGTTCGGTCGATGCGTGGTTGATCGCATCCAGCAAATTGCTGAGCGTGTCCATGATCCGGGTGCGCTCTTCGAGCAGCGCGTTGTCGCGGGCCACGCTGACCGAGATTTCCTGGCGCAGCTGGCCAATGACTTCGGCGGCCGCTTTGGGGGCTTCGGAAGCGGTTTCAAATAGGCGGGTGGTCGGGTCTCCCAGCGCGGTGCCCAGGGTGCTCAGGTGCGCGGTCACGGCGGTTTGCAATTCGCTCAAACGGGCGACAGCGGCCTGGCCGCGTGCGTCTTCGGCTTCGCGCAGGGCCGACAGCTCGGCGCGCAGCAAGGCGCTGAGCTCTTCTGATCGTTGGGTGTGTTGGGCGGCCCATTGCGCTTCAGAGGCGATGCGCGCACGCATGAGTTCTTCGCTGCTGGCCATGAGGCGAGTGACCTCGGCCAGGGTTTGCGTGGCCTGCGCCTGGGTGTGGGTGGTGATCGTTTGCGCTGTGTCGGTCAGGGTGTCGCAGATGGCTTGCTGTTGCGCCAGCGTCTGAGCCCCTGACGTTTGCCATTGCTGGCCGATGGCGGCGGCAGTGCCTTCCAAGGAGGCCTTGAAGGCGTCCAGACGCGCCTGATCGGCGGCTTCGCGCTCGGCGTGAACGCGCTGGATGTCGTCCAAAGTCTGACGGGTGTGGCGCTGTACTTGTTCGGTGACCTGCGTGGCGGTCTGTGTGAGCGTGTCGCAAATTTGCTGTTGCTGCGCGAGTGTCTTGTCGCCCGCGCTTTGCCATTGGCTTTGCAGCGCGGCAGCCATGCCGTCGAGCGAGGCCTTCCAGGCGTCCAGCCTTTGCTGGTCTTGGGTCGCGTTTTCGGTCTGCACGCGCTGGATGTCGGCCAGCGTTTGGCTGGCCTGGCTTTGCACCTGGGTGGTGATGGCTTGGGCCGTCTGGGTGAGCGTGTCGCAAATGGCCTGTTGCTGGGCCAGGGTCTGGCTGCCCGAGGCTTGCCACTGGTTGCCCAGCGACGCGGCCAGGCTTTCCAGCGAGGCTTTCCACGCGTCCAGGCGCTGCTGGTCTGCGCTGCCTTGCAAGGTCTGCTGCTCGGCTTGTGCGGCCTGCATTTGGGCCAGCAGGGCTTGGCTGCGTTGCTCGAAAGTCTGGCTGAAGCCGTCGAGCGTCTGGCCCACGCGCTGAAGCAGGCCGGTGCTGCTGGCCTCGTGCTGGGTCAAGGCGGTGCTGTAGGTCTGCGCCACACCGGCAGCGGTGACGCTGAACTGGGCATTGAGTTCGGCCAGTTGCTGCTGGGTGTTGTGCATGAGCTGGTCGTTCATGCTTTGGGCTTGCTCGGCCAGCTGCGTCATGGTCGCTTGCACCACAGGGCAAATGCCATCGCTGGCCACCTGCATGCTCTGGCTCAGGCTGGTGCGCAGCGACGCGTCCACCGATGTCGCCAGGCCCGTGTAGGCGGTGTGCACTTCCTGGTGAAAGCTTTGCTGATTGGCCATCAGGCGCTCATTGATCTGCTCGCTGGTCTGGGCCATTTGCAGCATCATGGCTTGCAGCTGTGCCACCACTTGGGGCAAGGCTTGCGATTGTTGTTGCAAGGCCTTGAAGGTTTCCTGGCGCTGGTGAGCCAATGAAAACGGGCGCAGTTGCTGGGCGATGCAGCTGTCCAGTGTCTGGCTGGCCTGGGCGCGTTCACGGCGAGCCAGGCTGCTCATCAGGCCCAGCATGGCCGAGGTGGCCACACCCGCGACCGAAGTGCCAAAGGCCAAGCCCAGGCCCTTGATGGGTTCAGAAAATGCAGCGCGGATGCCCGCCACATTGCTGGAGCCTTCCAGCGCAAAGACCGCGCCGTTGAGCGTGACCACCATGCCCAAAAACGTGCCCAGCATGCCGAGCATGACCAGCAGTCCCACCAGGTAGGGGGTGAGGGCCGGGCCGGGCAGGCCCGCACGTTCGCCTTCCACCCGCTGGCGCACCGGGTTTTGCAGTGCAGCGGGCAGGGTGATCAGCCAATCGTTCAGATGTTCCAGCGTCTGCGGGATGTCGGCCAGGGCCTGACGCAGTGCGGCGGTGGCTTGCCGGTACTGGCGCAACTCCTGCGCGCCAAACACATACACCGCGCCAATGACCGCT
>JACCDV010568812.1_pt1 | contig 10891 bp, 11 predicted proteins | sample 7446131 | NCBI WGS metagenome assembly JACCDV01 (sample SAMN15323448, study PRJNA562643) | freshwater metagenome | isolation source: river surface water | place: USA:Blue River Watershed | collected 2017-08-17
AATATTGCCAAGAAGTGGACAATGCCTATTCGGGATTGGAAGCCCGCGCTGGCTAGATTTATGATTGAGTTCGAGGGAAGAATTTAATCTATGAACCGGTCATTTACACAAAATATTTTTCAGACTCAAGAGTCCCGCTCTATTTCTTTCTTATAGATTTCATTCACACTTCTCCCCTGGAACGAATAGCCTAAATCTATTAACACAACAACCTGAGTCACTCTTGGATCGCGCGTTCGCCAAAAATGAATGGTTAACTCATCTATTGGGGCATGATGCTTAGGTACAGCACCTAGCCTCCAGCCGAGCCCTTCAATCATAACCTTAATAATTTCTTTAATCACTGGGGATTCTTCAGGTTCATCCCAGTTGATTAATGTTTCAGAAACATCGAGTAAATTCTTCTCTAAATAGTTTAGATTAGCTCTTAATTCGTCAATAGTTGTTATTATCATTTAATTATCTCACCATTTTAGTTGGGTTTTTATCATACAATTATGCCGATTATACCCGATTTATTTCCCATTTGAAATTTTTTTTCAACTTCTATTCCTTTTAGGAAAGAATCCTATTCTCTCCAATTTCCGTTTAACCGCCTCCTAGAATTATTTCTCCGATATTTTTCATGCTTTCATATCGGTGGATATAGCGCTACTGCGGATCCACTCTTGATTGATATGAAGCTGGGTGGATGAGAAACTTTGTTCCGCTATCCACCAGTTATTGCTTAACGTTTTTTACTTTTTTTAGATCTATCGTTGCCACCCTCAGAAGATTTGCTTTTAGCGAAGCGGGGTCGATCGCTGCCACTCTCAGAAGATTTCTTTTTAGTAAAACGAGGCTTGCCATTATTGTCACCATCAGAAGATTTATTTCTAGAAAAGTGCGGGCGATCACCATCACGCGATCGGCTTTTACCAAAGTGTGGTTTTTTTCTTGAGCTTCTATTTTCTGCTGTAGCATTAGGGATGTCATTTTTAGGCAGGGGATTACCACGCTGCATTAAATAAGCAAGGATAGCCGCTACATCTTCTAATGCTAATTGATGTTGGCTTACCATGTCTTTTACCATCGCATGGTAATAAGATAAGTCGCGTTTTTCTGCTAATATCGCTATGACATCATCTGTTAATTGTTGACCACGTTTTTGGCTGATTTCTTGAATGGTGGGTGGGGTAATTTGTTTAATAGGTTGTTTAATCGCATGTTCTATATTGTTCAATAATCGCTGTTCACGCGGAGTTACAAAGAGAATAGCTTTACCACTACGTCCCGCACGACCGGTACGACCAATACGGTGTACATACGATTCTGTATCAAAAGGAATATCATAATTAATTACATGGCTGATTCGTGCCACGTCAATTCCTCGAGCGGCGATATCTGTTGCGACAATAATATCAATTTTTTTGTTTTTGATATTATCGATGACTTTCTTTCTGCTAGCTTGTTGCATATCTCCATTGAGAGCCGAAGCGGTATAACCACGGGCTTGTAATTTTTCAGCTAATTCAGTGGAGATCGTTTTGGTGCGAGTAAAAATAATAGCCGCATCCATTGTCTCGGCTTCTAAAAATCGCGTTAACGCTTCAAGTTTATGTTCATTATTCACGCGAATAAAACATTGCTCAATTGTGGCGACATTATTTTTTTTCGCAGCAATTAAAATCTTTTCTGGATTAGTTAAGTAAGATTCGGCAATGCGTTGAATAGGGGCAGATAAGGTCGCAGAAAATAATGCCGTTTGATGCACTTGAGGAATATTTTCTAGTATCCATTCTACATCTTCCAAAAATCCCATTCTTAACATTTCATCCGCTTCATCTAACACGATCGTTTTTAATGATTCAAGAGTTAAAGTGCCTCGACGTAGATGATCCATTAAGCGACCCGGGGTCCCAATAATCACTTGCACACCCCGTTTGAGCGCATGTAATTGGGTTGGATAATCTTGTCCACCATAAATAGGCAACACATGAAAGTCTTTCATACCTTTTGCATAGCGTTGAAAGGCTTCTGCCACTTGGATCGCTAATTCGCGAGTGGGCACGATAATTAAAGCTTGAGGTTTTTTCAACGAAATATTGATCGTGGATAATAATGGTAAAGCAAAAGCAGCAGTTTTCCCCGTACCGGTTTCCGCTTGAGCGAGTAAATCTTGTCCTTGTAATAAAATAGGAATACTTTGCGCTTGAATAGGGGTAGCATTTTCATAGCCTAAACCGATTAAATTAGGTAACAATTGTGGTAACAAACCCAGCTGGGCAAAGTCATTGTCTTGTCGTTTCGTCATATAGATATTCCAATTTGATTACAGCTAAGCTGGTGGGTAAGATAATAATTTGTCTATTATATCATCAAATGATAGGGTAGGGGGAGAAATAATTGCTTAAAATTCAGGAAATGCGGTTTATTTGCTAGCTAACGTACTAAAACGGGGGCTTTGTACGCCCCAGTTGTGATGAAGAGTGGTGTATTAACTTTCTTTAACGCATGTTTCGTCACCATTACCGCCTTTTTAGTAATACGATCCTGTCAAGCGAGAAACCGTAGGGGAATCGTGTTGATCAGGCGATGCCATTGGCTTTCTTTGTCTCAATGTTTTTATTGAATAATTTCAATAGAATAGACTGCATCCTTTCTGCGTCGCCCGAAGTGAAAATCTGTGTTTCGTTATTTTCTCTTGTAACCGTCAATAAGTTATTTTCTGTTATTATTCGCTTTACTTGTCGCACGACTGCAGCCGTGGGATCAATAACCTGTACTTCTTGTCCGGCTATTTCTCTTATTAATGGGGTGACGAAAGGGTAATGAGTGCAGCCCAAAACTAATGTATCGACGCCTTGTTTTAACATAGGTAAAATAGCATCTTCTAAAATAGAGCGAGTGACGGGGCTTGCGAATTCGCCCCTTTCTATCTGGTTCACTAAACCCACGCAAGGGTTGGTAAATATTTCGATATCTTGAGCAAATTTTTCTACTAAAGAATGATATAGCTCGCCTTGAAAAGTTGCTGTCGTGGCAAGCACCCCAATTTTGCCTGTTTTGGTGATTTGTGCGGCGGGTTTCACCGCTGGTTCCATGCCTACAAATAAAGTGTCTGGAAATTGTTCCCGGAGATATTTTAAGGAAGCGGCAGAGGCTGTATTGCAAGCAATGACGATGACTTGGCATTTTTCACTAATTAAAAAATCCGTAATGGTTTCACAAAACTGTTTGATTTCCGCTAGCGATTTCTGGCCGTAAGGGACATGAGCCTGGTCCGCGACATAAAGATAATGGTAGGAGGGTAATTTTTCTTGCAGATGTTTTAATATCCACAAGCCACCGACCCCTGAATCAAATACACCAATATTCATGGCGGGATTATAGCATTAGGCTGATCTTTGCTGAAAGAGGTAGATATCTTTATTTATTATTTATCACTTGTGCGCGCTAAAGACGGCGAAAATCCTGGCATCATGTTATATCTGATAATAAAGATTATCAGATATAGGAAAGATGTTAGTCGTAGATTCTCTCAATAACTGCATTGCTTATCTATCTTCGTTAGTAACTCTTCAGTAAACGCGCAGCTGTCGCATCTTCAGCAATAATGTAAAGTTGTATTTACAGAATGATGTGTGTATTTATTTTACAGGTCATCAGCTGAGCCATAGATTGCTTGTTTAATAGGTTGATGATAAGCCCAATAGCGATCGCCATAAGAAAAATGCCACCATTCAGTCGGATAGTTAATAAATCCTTGGGCTTGCATCGCATCACCGAGTATTTTGCGATTTTGTTGTGCTTCTTGACTGATGCTGCTACAAGCTGTTAAACAAAGTTCCGGATCCACGAAAATACAATCTTTAGCTTCCATGCCCATATCAACTAGTTTCCCCTCTTCTGTGATGATTTCAACATCCACTGCTCCACCGGTATTATGAGCAGGAATATTGATTGAACCATCAAAATTGATTACGGGAGAAACTAGACGGGTCGTTTCGGTAAAATGAAATGCTTTGGTTTTCTGAGGGTAACGCTGTAACACGCGTTGATATTCTTGATCGAATAAAAGTTGCTGCACTGTTAAATTACGATAACCTTCATATAAGCGAAAACGCCAATTATTAGGTAAATTCACTTGAGCTTGAAGTAGCTTTTCAAATACTGTTTTGCGTAACTTTGTATAATCATTGCTCGTGAGGTCGCATTCCGGAGGTGGGCCATAGTGTAATTCAGAATAATCTTTAATATTAATCAAGGGTTCATGGCATTCAAGGATAGGTACCGCTAATACTTTATGATCGGTAATATATAAGATGTTGTCCATTCTTTGCGCTTTGGAGGTTGTTTTTCCTAAAGGGTTTCTAGTAAACTTGTGATGAGTTCTAATTGTTCTAAGTGGGTGGTGCTGCCTGGCATTCCTTCGGCAGTCGACTCACTTTCGCGTTCAATTTGGTTTTGCCAAGCGATAAGAATATCTGCTTTGTCTTTTTTACTTAAAGTAGTTAGGATGACATCCTGAGGTTTTTTAAAGAGTTTATCAGGGTGTAATTTGGCTTGTTTAATATCGATTTGCATAGCGTGTTCCTTAATTCTATATTAACTTATATAGACGATTTTCTAACTATATGCCAATAATCGACATTTGCCAAATCTCTTAAATCTGGCGCTCACCAGAGGAATAAAATATAGAGGCTAGGATAAAATCGTTTACTTTTTATACCTTCTTGGTAAAATGAATACCCATAATTTTAAGATAGTAAGAGTCGCGTTATGTCGTTTCCTACGCCTAGCAGTCCTGCCCTTTCCCCTCTTCCTAAAACGATATTTATAAAGTCAGATTTTATCGCATTTCAACAAAAATTTTTACCCTAGCGGCGCAATATGCCGTGAATGGTATGGTATTTTGGCTCGAATTAATGCGCACCGAATTTCCAGACATTTCTTCGTCTTTTGAATTATGCCGAATTACGAGTCAGAGAATTGCTAAGGAACTGGAATTTTTTTCTTCCTCTGTTCAAGACAATTTAATTGCTTTTATTGTAAGAATATATGCTGAACTTTCAACAATAGAGCACGTTGAAAAATATCTGCATCAGAAAGTGTTAATAGCCTTGATAGCAATGCTTCCTTCAGATTTCACAGAATCCAAGGATGTGTTAAGAAAATGTTTAATAAATGCTAAAAATAGAGGTGAGGCGCAGCATTTCGTGAATATTTTTTATGAACAACTGACATGCCAATTAGGACATCCATTAAATTTTATAACGTTATCAGAGCGAATGTGTTATCAAATAATAGAAATCTCAGGCGGGCAACTCGCTTCATTAGAATCTAAAAGAAAAACCATTTTAGATCAATTAGATAGTAATCAAAGTAAATTTCCTGAAGCTTTGTTGGGGGCCGTTCAGCAGACGATAAGAAGAGAAATCTTGACTGAAGAGCAGTTACAGAAAGTGATTCAAGAGCAGCTTATTTCGCCTGTCTTACAGCTGCCTAGTTTATTTCGAACTCAAACAAAATATCTCTTGCCCACCGTGCCTTTACATCAAGTTGCTTTTAAAATTCGTGAATTAGTTTACCCTGTTAGTGAATATAGCGAAAAAACGCTGAGTCATTTATTATCATTCTTTGATTTATATATTGCCGGTCGTTGGCATAAACCAAATAAGTTGGCGATTGTTTATGAATATCGTTTTCGCTTGATGCGAGTAGAAAATAGAGAGGGATTCAAGGGGTTAGCTGCCGATTTTGAGGAAGACTTGAATGAATGTAAGGAAAATACGGGAGAAGCCGAAATAATTTTGGCAAAAATACGTGAATGTAGTGAGGTTGATTATAAAGTAAAGATGGTTCCAGGCGTACAGACCAATTCATTAGAAGACAGAAAAGAAACTATTTTATCTATGTTGGGTTTTTGGAAGGAGATATTCTTTGTAGACTTGCGCCATGCTATTCTAGAAGCAACGCAAAAAGGCGTTTTTACTGAAGAATTTTTACGGACGGAGATCGAGAAGAAACTTATCCCCGCTGTTTTGCAGCAATCTTCTATTCCGCATCAACTTCCAACAAAATATCTTTTACCGATGGATCGATCGCTGCATGAAGTTGTTTTGAAGATCCGAAGCTTAGCTTACCCTGCCAGTGAATATAGTGAAAAGAATTTAAAGCATTTATTAGCTGGGTTTGATTCATATCCTGGACGACGTAAACATGCGCCAAGTAAGCTACTAGCGGTTGTGTATGAATACCATTTTCGGTTAATGCGAATAGAAAATATAGACCAACTCAAGAGTTTAGCCAAAGATTTTGCTACCGATTTGCGCGAATGTAATGAAGATTCAGATGAAGCTAAGCAAATTTTGGTCGCAATCCAGGGTTGCTATTATCAACAGCAACAGAAGCTAGGAGGCACTCCTCTTTAATAAATGTATGTTAATGTCTCCAAATCGGTCTCAAAAACAGAATGGCTAACAATAATTTGTTTACTGTTTATGCTACTTAAAATAAAATATATACCTATTCTACTTCAAAATGCGAGAGTTGTATCAAGGATAAAGGATGAAAATCAAATGATGGTGACCGAAAAAAGTGCAGAAATATACGTCTATATTTCAAGCTTTTTGCAGGGCAGTATCATTGAATTTTTGCGTTTAACCGACGATAGCAAATCGCATTTTGAAGTAGAATGGGTATATATTAAGATAGTCTTAAGGTAATTAAAGTAATATAAGCATCAAAATAATAATATAAAGATAAATCATTATGGCATATCCACCACAGTCATCCCCTCCCGGCTCCCCTGCGCGTCCTGTTTCTGGTGCACCTAGCGTTGATCAAGCTGTTTTCCCTACATTTAAACAAAAAATTTGTGATCTAATAGTTGCTCATCGTATAAATGAGATGGCGCTTTCTAAAGAGGAAGGATGGGATAAACTGCTTAAACACCCAGCCCCAGATGCTATCTGTGAAGCTTACTATCGTTATATAAGCAAACGTATTTTGCAATTCTTTCCTGCCGTACAAGAGAAGCTCATTGATTTTGCTTTGGCAATTCACCAATGTTTTGTGGAGTGCTTTCCCAAATTTGAAAAATATCCTCTTCAGCGCCAATTGATTTGTCTTTTACAGATAATTCCTGCGGATGACATACATAATGGAAATACTTGCAGGGCAATCAATTTTTTAGAGAGTGCTGATCAATCTGAAGAAAAAATTAAAGAATCTGTAATGGGTTTCTACAAAGAGCTAATTCTCGGTACAGATCAGCTAGATTTCGGAATATTCTCTCACCGAATTTGTTATCGCATGATGGGAATTTTAGCGACTAATTATGCTGACTTTGGTTTTGAATATAGAAAGCAAGCAGTTCTACAAGCTTTTAACCGATACCGTCATCAAGTGCCCGCTGATTTTCACACACAAGGGTATAAGCAGTGGGCGATGAGTGCTAAGAATCAAGATGATTTAAAAGAATCCACTCAAAAATTAATTAAAGATGTGCTATTAGATCTGCCTATTCTTTTCTCTTTATTTCGCACTAATGTTAAATATTTATTACCTACTCATCCTTCACATGAAATGGCTTATGAAATTCGTGAAATAGTGTTTCCAGCAAGTGAATTTAGCAAACAGTTTGAAAAAACAGGATTATTAACAGATTTTGATGTATATATTAAGGAGGGCGGACATAATGTAATTAAATTGTCGATTGTTCGCGAATATCGTTATCGATTAATGCGCGTAGAAGACAGAGAGCATCTAAAGTTTTTGATTAGTGATTTCTCGGATGACTTAAGGAGTGTAAATGATCCAGGTAAGGCTGAAATACTTCTTCAACGTCTACAACAATATGGGCAAGTTCAAACAAAAGTTTTGCAAGAACAAAAAAGAATACAAGAATTATCCTTTGATTCTCAAGTTTATCGATACTATACAGATCATTTGCAAGGTAAAAATAATGTATTAAAAGTAGATATTCTGCCCTTATATCAACAGCAATTATATGAAGAAGCAGAACCAGGATGGATAGATATAGCTCTTAAATTGATAAACTTTGTTTATTTAGGTGAAAGTAGTTTAATTCAACAAGCAATCAAATTAGATGCTTCTCGACAGGAGGCGGGATGTAGTACTTTCAAGGGGGCTTATCAACAACTATCAACCTTTGTAGGAGCGCATTTTAAGCGAGAAATTTTTAGCGAGAAGATTATTGCATTTTTAACTCTTTTTGTTCATCAAAAAGGGCTTGGAGAGACATTAAAATTAATTACCGAGCCACAAAAAAGATGGGTCCAAGACCCTTCTTCATACCCATTCATGTTTTTTAAAACAATTAATACTAGATTTGAAGGTTTTTCTGATAATTTATTGGATGCTGCAACAGAATCTAAGTTTTTTATAATTAAAAGAGAAAATAATTTTTTTACAATTATGCAAATCATGGAAATTGATGCATTGGTAACACAGCCTAAAGCGAATGTATCAGCTTATCCTATGTTGAACGGGCCTGTTGGTGATACACAAAGTTTGACTTATTATATTGTATCTCCCACCAAAATCATATTTAGTGTAGACATTGAAATTCATCCTCGACAGTTAAAATTCTCTAAGGCAACCGCACAGATTGACTCGGCTGATGATCGGATGAAATTACACTTTATGGATCATATAAATATTGTTAGCCAATTAAGTTTAGATGAAAGAAAAGAAACTTTATGCTCAACCGATTTCTATGACCGTAAAAATATTCTTAAAAAAATTCACAGGTTTTCTGGCTGGACTCTTTTAACAGAGGCGGTTGCACCTTTATTTATGATGAGATTATAATTAATATCTTAATCGATACGGCATATTATTAGTCGTAATAATATCTTGATCGTATATTTCTTTTATTTTTATACGCCAAGGATTAGCCGCCTGTGCTTCTCGCCATTTTTTTGAAAGATTAAGTGAATCAAAATAGCTGCCATAATACGTAGGTTCGTCGCCATTTATAGATTTATTAGTAAGGGGTAAATATTCTTTAAAGATTTCCCATTTATTTGCTGTGAAACATATTTTATGCCAAGGATCGATGATGATTGCCTGATCCCCCCCCCATGTTTCTGGTTGGTTTACAATGGATTTAGGCGCGCGATTTACCACAATGAAAGCATGGAAAATGGCTAAGGTGTTATTTGAGGTTAAGATAATGATTTCAACCCGTTTGGTAATATTAAATGTTGTTATTAATAACCAACATAAGGCTTTTGATAATAAAATACAATCTGCGGTTTTTATTTTTGCAATAAATGCATATACCCAGGAAAAATCAATAAGCTTTTTATCGGTTTCATTAACCCAGAAAGGAAATAAATGGAAAGATATTTTTGCATCTTCTATTAGCAACGGGAATCTCATTTGGTACTGACCATATAAGGAGTCACGCTTTAATTTTGGCAATATAAAATAATTGCTATTAGTAGGATCTTGTTGATTTTCATGGGTGCCGCTATGAGTGTTAACAACAATTCCAGGAGCAATGGATCGTAAGCCCCGTTCCATATTGAAACCACCATAGGGGACGCGAGTGAGCAAATGCGCTAAAGCATCTTTAAGTTTCTCTAACATTTTTATTCTTATTTTTATTAAAATTAGAAAGATTGTAATACGATTAACTTAACGAATACTTAGGGTATGGGCTGAATCTATTTGAGCAATAAAAAAACCCGCTATAAGCGGGTTTTTTAGTAAAAAAGCGATTAGCCTCTCCAGCCGCCGCCATTGCCGCGCCGATCAGAATTACCGCCACGTCGGTTGTCATCAAAACCACCACCGTTGTTACGACGATCAAAACCGCCGCCACCCGAACGGAAACCACCACCGCTGCTGCGTTTAGCATTATCGCTTTTAGCGATGCTGACTTTCATTTTTCTGCCATCTAATTCGACATCATTCGCTTTTTCAACGGCTTGATTCGCTTCATCAGCGCTTTCATAAGTTATAAAACCAAAACCTTTAGAATCGCCCGTCGCGCGATCTTTAATTAATCTAGTTTCTTTGATTGTGCCAAATTGACCAAAAAATGCAGTTAATTTGTCTTCAGTTGTGCCGTAGGATAAATTACCTACGTAAATTTTAGGTTCGCTCATAAATACCATATCACTCTATTAAGTTGTTAATAAAAACCCGGATATGAAACTTGAGATCATTCGGACAGAAGACGCAGGAAACATACTAGGCCGCTTTCGATTTTACTCCCCTGTTTTTGGAAAGTCACGTAAATTTTGCTTAAAGATGAGTCAGTTTGAGAAAATTAAGTTATTATACAATTGGATATCTGTATTTTATGTAACCCTATGAATAAATAGGAGATTTTTTATCTGCTTAATGCCATGGGCCGAAGATAAAAATGGCAATAATCCCCGATTTTCCAGACCTTCTACGCTCGCTGCTGATGGCTTTCAAAGAAGCCCGATGATTAAGCTATTTTTTTATCACGTTTATTTAATTCAGAGTTAATAATACTGAGCTTAGTTTCAATATCTATACGGTTATGCTGGCTTTGAAATTGTGTAACTAAATCAGTAGAAGAAACCTTCTTCATGTTTTCTAAAGTACTTTGCAATTGTTGTTTATCCTCTCTTAATTGCTGAATATTTAAGCTAGGCGCTCGATCAGCTAACCCTGAGGGGGTTGATTTGAATAGATTAGCCTCATTCGCAGCAAGCTTGTTGTTAGCTTTAAGATTTGCAGAATTACGCCCCGATTTAAGTTGGGTATGCGTATCGGTAGCTTTGGTGTGGAGTTGGCCTTGGCTACTACGTGATGCATGATTATCGATAACTTTAGTGGGCTTGCCAGCCTCTCTATCCTGCATAGTATCATGATCGATGTCATCCATATCTCGAGTGGCGCTATC
>JACCDV010205087.1_pt1 | contig 10890 bp, 9 predicted proteins | sample 7446131 | NCBI WGS metagenome assembly JACCDV01 (sample SAMN15323448, study PRJNA562643) | freshwater metagenome | isolation source: river surface water | place: USA:Blue River Watershed | collected 2017-08-17
ATTATTTATTAAAGGGTAGGGTATCTCATGGAGAAAAATCATAAACTGGTCTTGCTTGGTCTCGCAGTAGTTTTACTTGTGGCGATGTTGCTAACAGGATTTTTCTTGTACAGCAAAAAGCACGCTATCAGTGAAGAGACACGTCTTGCATTTAGTAACACACCCGGCGAAGAGCCGTACACAGATATGGTAGGCAATCCAGTTTCACTTGAATCACATCTTGGAAAAATTCTCGTTGTTGCCACCTGGGCTAGTTGGTCGCCATTTTCGGCTGCAGATTTAGCTATGTTAGATAGTATGGCTTTAGAGTATGACTCGGCTGAAGTGGTGTTTATGGCCGTAAACCGAAGAGAAACAAAGGAGCAGGCGGCGCGCTTTATGGCAACGCAACCAAGTTTTTCAAATATTATTCTTGTTCTCGACCCAAGAGATAATTTTTATTCAGTAGTGGGTGGCTACGCAATGCCAGAGGTGCTTGTCTATGATGAAGCGGGTGAGGTAGTCCTCCACGAAAGGGGTGTTACTAACGCTGAATCAATAAAGCAAGCAATTGATCAGGTAAGAGCGAGATAGGGTGCTACTTGCCATAGTTTGGTAAGTATTGTATTATATAGCCAGTTGGTTCATTCCAATTGCTGCGACTCGTTCAATTTTAGTTGGAAGCTTCTGCGAAGAAGTTATCCGGGTCGCAATCTCAACCATATGAGAAAAGCAATTGGCTTCGTGATTATCCTGTGGGCTATGTCACAATTTTTGTCAGGCACGTTTTTTGCTCTCGATGCTGCTCTTACACAGAGTTTGCAAACAGTTGAGACAGCGAGCCGTGTCGCAGAAATGCACCTGATTGAGTTATAAAACAAAGGCTGGGTATATAACCTGGCCTTTTTTGTTGTAAGTGTAGTAAAGTAGTTGTATGTCAATCGGAAGAATTGTTGAGTACGTATTCTTTTTTGTACTTCTATTGGGAGCTGGGTTTTTGGTGTGGGAGATTATGGCACCTTTTGCTACTGCTCTCGCGTTATCTGTGGTTATTGTAACAATCTGCTATCCACTATATGAACGCATTCTCAAGTTGTCCTATCGCCATAATAAGAGTCTCGCGGCTGCAGTGACGACACTTTTGGTGGTGTTTATAGTAGTGTTACCGCTCGTGTTTCTATCAACACTTTTTGCTCGTGAGTTGGTGAGTTTTTACCAAACGCTCGGTGCTGGTCAAGAACTTGAAATCGAAAAATACATGCTCCGCGCTGAGGAACTTGTCCAGATGTACATTCCTGGCTTTGAATTTAATTTAACAGAACAGATACGTCAGAGTGCAGAATGGCTTGTGGGAAATATCGGAGCTATTTTCGCAGGAACAGTCTCAACGCTTTTGGTTATTCTCATCGCACTGTTTGGATCATTCTATTTTTTTAGAGATGGACGGGAGTTTATTAAAATTGCTATTAAAATAAGTCCCTTATCTGATGCAGATGATGAGGTAATAATTTCGCGTCTTGCTAAAGCAGTTCGTTCTGTGACAACCGGGGTAGTGTTACTGTCCTTGATACAGGGTGTTTTGGCTGCAGTTGGTTTTGCGCTTTTTGGCATTGATAGAGCAATTCTTTGGGGAGCTATTGGGGCGCTCTTGGCGATGATTCCTGGAGTTGGAACCTTTGCCATTATGGTGCCAGGTGTAGTGTTTTTGTTTCTTACCGGCACAACCTTTAACGCGGTTGGGCTCTTGATTTGGACTGTGTTTATGATTGGTGTTGTTGATAATGTGCTTGGTCCGCATCTTATGAGTCGTGGTAATAATCTTCACCCTTTTATTATCCTTACGTCAGTTTTGGGTGGTATCTCTGCCTTTGGTCCAATTGGGTTTGTTATAGGGCCGGTTATTATAACGCTATTTGTGGTCCTGCTTGAGGTATATAATCAGTATATTGCGAAGGATTTACGTAAGAATAAATAATCATGTTACAAAAACAAGACATAGAAAAGATTCTAAAGATAAATGGCGTGAGTAGTACAGCGCCAGATGAGGAAATTCGTTCTGTGCTCTTGAGTGCTCGCTATGCTGATGATGAGATTGATACTGCAATAATGGTTTTGCGAGAAAGTACAGTTACACATCAGACTCGTGTTGATGGTCTCCATAAAATTTTTCGTTCTGACGAAGCGTTGAGTCCATCGGAAATATCAAGCTTGCTTGGTATTGATGTTGCGGTCCGTGAAGTCTCTATCAACAAGGGTGAGCGAGAATTTTCTAGTTTACAAATCTTGCTAGTACTCACCATTGCGTTACTTATGGCTGGTTTTGGTGTTATTGGTGCAATGTATGTTTATGAGCTAGGTATTTTTCATTCTTCTGTTTCTCTGGTAGATCGTTAATATGCAGCATTGGTATTATGGAGGTATTGTTTTCTGTTTATTTGTAGCTGGTGCTTTTTTTTGGCACCCAACTATTAGGACTAAAGAAATTGGTGAGTTTAAGGATGTTAATCATGGTGGTACAGAAGAAATGTTGGTTGAGAGTACATTGCCTACTACTATCTACTTTTTGGGCGATATCATGATGGCACGCGATGTTGAGAAAAAAATTCTAAAGTTTGGAGATGACTATCTATTTAAAAATATAAGTTTTTTACCTCATAGCTATGCAGTCGGAAATTTTGAATCTGCTATACCAGAAACGCACGTTGTCACTCCCAATAATACGTTTCGTTTTTCGACTGCAAAAGAATTTTTGCCTCTCTTAAATAAACTCGGCGTTACTCATGTGTCACTTGCGAACAACCATGCGTACGATTTTGGCCTGGCTGGTTTTAATCAGACACTCTCAGTGCTCGCTGAATCTAACCTCATAGCATTTGGCCATCCAAGTGTGATTGCTACCACGTCTGTAACAAAATTAAAAACGGCAAAGGGTGCTGTTGGTATACTCGCTGTCCATACACTCTATGCTGAACCAAACAGAGATGCGCTACTATCTCAGATTGAGTCAATGCGTAATGAGACGGAGCTACAAATCGCTTATGTTCACTGGGGTGATGAATATGTTAAAAATCCAAATCAGTCACAGATTAACCTAGCTGAGTTCCTGGTCGCAAATGGAGTTGATTTAATTATTGGGCATCATCCACATATTGTTCAGTCGATTGGAAAAATTGGTACGGTACCAGTAATTTACTCGCTCGGAAATTTTGTCTTTGATCAATATTTCTCTGAAGAAGTGATGCAGGGTTTGGTGGTGAAGCTTGAAATAAATGAAGGAGCTTCATTGGAGCTTCTGCCGGTTTCAACCAAAGATACTCCTGCAGCGCCTCGGTTCTTAGAAGATACTGCTAAGTCTGAGTTTTTGTTTAAACTAGCCGCTTCCAGTACACCTCTCCTTAAGGAGCAGATTGAAATTGGTTTGATACGACTTTAGACTTGTCAATTTAGGTATTATATGGCACGATTGTGAAACTATGTTGAGTAAATATGAAATGATCGGTATTGGTCTAAGTGTTCTGTTTATGGCGCTAGCCTTATATTTGGTTCGCGTTGAAACATCACTTTTAACAAGTACTTCTGACCAGACACAGGTAGCTTCATCCCTAGCAGCAAAATCTGACAGTATTGTCGTAGTGGGTGAGGGTGAAAATGTTAACAGTCTTCGTGCGAGCGCACTGATGGATGCAGCTGATACTAATGGTAACTTAAATAAAATGGTAATTGACGATATTAAGCTTGGGGAAGGAAAGGAGGTAGAGGTGGGTGATACGGTTGAGGTTCACTACGTAGGAACACTACAGAGTGGTCAAGAATTCGATAGTTCACGCAAGCGAGGTGAGTCATTCTCTTTTACAGTTGGAGAGGGAATGGTTATTGAAGGTTGGGAGAAAGGTTTGGTAGGTATGAAAGTTGGTGGTCAGCGTATACTCGTGGTACCTCCAGCTATGGGGTATGGTGAGCGAGGAATTGGTCCAATTCCTGGCAATGCCACTCTTGTATTTTCAATCGAACTACTTTCAATCAAATAATTATTTAAAAGACCGGCCAAGACCGGTCTTTTGCGTTTTCTATGACTAGACCAGTTACATTTGAGATTAAAAACAAAATCAAAGGCACTCTTGCGCGTGCTGGAGTAATTCATACCCCACATGGTGACATAAACACTCCTGCGTATGTTGTGGTGGGAACAAAAGCAAGTGTTAAGAGCTTGATGCCGGAAGATATGGAGCAGTATGTTGGCAATCAGGTGGCATTAGCAAATACATATCATCTTTTTTTACAACCTGGACATGAAACTGTGGCGGCAGCTGGTGGTTTACATGAGTTTGCAAAATGGAAAATGCCAACCATGACTGATTCTGGAGGGTTTCAAGTTTTCTCACTTGGAGCAGCGTTTGGTAAAGGGGTGACGAAGTTTGCTAAGGGTGAAGTAGACGATGAAACTGCAGTGCCGGCGCGGGCAGGCCTCAATGTGTATAGTCAAAAATTCGCTGAGGACCATGGCAAACTATGTATTATTGATGAAGAAGGAGTTACCTTTACGTCACATATTGACGGATCAATGCATCGTTTCACGGCTGAGCGCTCAATTGAGATACAACACGCTATTGGGGCTGATATTATTATTGCTTTTGATGAGTGTACTAGCCCTACTGCTGATTATGACTACCAAAAAGAAGCTATGGAGAGAACACATCGCTGGGCAAAACGTAGTATTCTTGCACATAAACAAAACTATCACGCACTGAAGAAGCAAGGACTCTATGGCGTCGTGCAAGGTGGTCGGTTTATGGATTTACGGAAAGAGTCTGCTCGCGTACTGTCTGATATGGATTTTGACGGCTTTGCTATTGGCGGGTCGTTCAGCAAAGAAGATCTAGGTGATTCACTTGGTGTTGTAAATGAGATTTTGCCAGAAGATAAGCCGCGTCATCTGCTTGGTATTGGGGAGCCAGAAGATATCGTGCAGGGAATTTTACAAGGTTGTGACACATTTGATTGTGTGGCGGCAACCAGAATCGGACGAACCGGGACAATTTATGTACAGACAGGGAACATTATTACTACCCCTTGTGGCACCTTATCGTACCCCGAGACCAAAAAACTAAATCTTAGAAGAGAAGAGTTTAAGACAGACCACAGTCTCCTTGATCCACTTTCGCTTGGATATGTGGCGCAGAAATATACTAAGGCTTACGTAGCTCACTTGTTTCGTGCTGGAGAGATACTTGGTCCGCACCTCGCTTCAATACACAACCTTCACTTCATAGTAAGTTTTACAGAAAGTTTGCGTCAGCAGCTTTTAGAGAAGCAATAGAAATTTTGTATCGTTTGACTTATATACAGTTTACTTGCATAATCAATTTAAACCTATTTGCAAAGAAAGGAGGTTGCAATGCTTGAAAAAGTTAAGCGTGTTATTTTAAAAAATCGTACCAAAAAATGTTTTATGCGGCGGGTGGCGATACATTATGGTCGCGACACAGCTGACTACGCTCTAATAAATTCAGCGTATGAGCTGGCACGCAAAGAATTTAGGGGTATTTTGCGACATAGTGGCGAACCATACTTCTACCACAAATTAGCGGTGGCTGTAATTCTGATGGAGTACCTTGAGATTCATCATGATGCAAATTTAATTGCTGCGGCGCTGCTTCATGACTTGCTTGAGGATGTCCCGTCATGGACTCAAAAGAGGCTGGCGACTGAACTTAATGATGATGTAGCTAGACTTGTTCTCTCTGTCACTAAGCCAGACGTACGTTTGTTCAAAAACCGGCAGAAGTTTGACGAAGGCACGTTTGCAAAGGTGAGAATGTACGGGCTGCGATCGATTAAGTTAAAGTTGGGTGACCGACTTCATAATATGATCACGTTGTGGTGCGAACCGCAAAAAGCCATCGCCAAAACCCTTGAAACGCTTCAGTACGTGCTGCCAATGGCGGTAGAGGCAAATATTCTCTGGCAGGAGTTGACGGTTGCCTGTGCAGAAGAGTTGCAACGCCATAGGGACATTTATAAAAGTCGATAACACTTGTTGTCGACTTTTTTTCTTTTTGATATCAAGCTATACTCACTTTATGCATTTTAAACTCGCCACTGACAAAACTCCAGCCGGAGACCAGCCACAAGCCATAGAAAGATTGGTGAAGGGGGTTCGTGATGGTGTATCACGCCAGACACTACTTGGTGTAACTGGTTCTGGGAAAACGTATACTGCAGCTAATGTTATCCAACAAATTGGTAAGCCAGCACTTGTGATTGCTCACAACAAGACTCTCGCTGCGCAACTTGCTCAAGAGTACAAAGATTTTTTTCCAGAAAATGCCGTGCACTATTTTGTGTCCTATTATGACTACTATCAGCCAGAAGCATATATGCCAACCTCTGATACGTATATAGAAAAGGAGGCACAGATCAATGAAGAGATTGATCGCCTTCGTCACGCATCTACCCAGGCGCTTTTAACACGCCAAGATGTCATTATTGTTGCGTCGGTTTCTTGTATCTACGGTCTTGGTGCTCCAGCTGAATACTTAAAGCGACACATGAAGCTCGAGCGTGGATACCAAACCACACGCACGGAGATGTTGCGTACATTAATTGGGATGTATTTTGAACGCACAAACGCTGACTTAACTCCAGGCACCTTTAGGGCGGTTGGAAATATGGTTGAAATTATGCCCACCAACGAACGGGTGGTATACCGACTGTCATTTGCTGGTCCAGCTGTTTCGTTCATCACAAAAATTGATGCAGTGACGCGTGAAATAATTGAGGAGCCAGACTCATTCTTTTTATTCCCAGCCAAGCACTTTGTGACACCAGAAGAAGAGCGAAAGGTAGCCATTCAAGATATTGAAATGGAGCTTAAAGAGCAACTAAGTCGTTTTAAGGCTGAAGGAAAGCTACTTGAGGCTGAGCGACTACGAAGACGAACTGAGCATGATCTTGCCTTAATGAGAGAGGTTGGCTACTGCAACGGGATTGAAAACTACTCACGACATTTTGACCGGCGAAAATCTGGCGAGGCACCGTATACACTTTTGTCATATTTTCCGCATACCAAAGAGGGGAAGCCAGACTTTTTGACAATTATTGATGAGTCACATGTTACTTTACCGCAATTAAACGGCATGTATGCTGGTGACCGTTCACGAAAAGATACACTTGTTGAGTTCGGCTTTAGGCTTCCGAGTGCAGTAGATAACCGACCGCTAAAATTTAATGAATTTGAGGAGCGAGTAGGTCAGTGTATTTACACTTCTGCAACACCAGGAAAGTACGAATTTGAGCAGGTGGCAATTACAAAAGTGCCGATGGTAGAACAGATAATTCGACCAACTGGTTTAGTTGATCCAAAAATCGAACTGCGTCCTGTCACTGCCTATACTCAACCTGATACAGAGTTACAGCGGCACTATAGCGAGAGGATGGGTAATCAGCTCGGATATCAGGGTCAAGTAAAAGATTTTATCGAAGAATCGGTACGTGTCATAGCTAGTGGAGCAAGAGTACTTACAACCACTTTGACAAAAAAAATGGCTGAGGATCTGTCTGAATTTTTGACTGAACGTGGCATAAAGACTAAGTACATACACAGCGACGTAGAGACGTTAGAGCGGATTGAAATTCTGACTGATTTTCGAAGAGGAAAGTTTGATTGTTTAGTCGGAGTTAACCTACTTCGTGAAGGACTCGACTTACCTGAGGTAGAGCTGGTAGCTATACTAGATGCTGACAAGCAAGGCTTTTTACGTAGCGAAACTGCTCTCATTCAAACTATTGGGCGTGCTGCTCGAAATGTAAATGGCCGAGTAGTTCTCTACGCTGATGATATGACACCGGCACTTGAAGCAGCGGTCGGAGAAACTAATCGTCGACGAGATTTGCAGATTCAATATAACCTCGAACACGGCATAACTCCCAAAACCATTGCTAAGGAAATAAAATCTATTGCTGATCAGATGCGAACAGAGCATGACGAGACTGTCGACACGCTGCTTAAGGTTGATATGGATATATTCCTCAAAAACCCAAAGGCGGTACTGAAAGAAAAGCGTCAACAAATGGATGAAGCAGTTTCGCTTTTAGATTTTGAAACAGCAGCTATTATTCGAGATGAGATTAAGGTTTTAGAGCAACAATTACTCCCGAAGAAGAAAAAGAAGAGCACAGGCGAGTAAGAAATGTTTTTTAAAACTGCTATACTTAAGCTCTACTAGGTTAGTGTTTTTCATGATAGCTAAAAAGGACAAAGTCCACGGAAAAAATTTTGTGGTATTCGGTGGTGATGTGCAGCTCATAAATTCTCTTGAGCGTATGCTGCTTTTTGCCGGGGCTAATGTACAGGCTGCAACTACTGCCTACAAAGGGCTTTCTAATACACTGAACCTGAGGCCAGATATTGTCATCTTTGATGATTCAGTAGCCGATTTAGATCCGAGCAAAGTCATCGAAACTCTTAATGCCGATCCGCTCACTAAAAATATACCGGTTATCGTAATCACCGCCAAGAGTGAAGAGGATCCTTACGACGCTTATTTTGGGAAGACAATACATCAGTATATTCGCCGGAATGAGTTTGATGTCATGCAGGTGGTTTTGCAAATTGAAGGTATTCTCAGTAAGGTGACAAAGACTTCAACCGAAAAACAGATACTTGATTTGACAGAAGATGCGGTTGGGAACATCGGAAAAGTTTCAAAGGATATTCGTGTTATGGTAATTGAGGACGACCCGCTGTTGCGTAACTTACTCACTATCAGGCTGCAAAAAAGTGGTGTTAATCATCAGTTTTGGAATTCAGGTGCTGATGCTGTTAACGCCATCATGGAATATCGACCGACAATCATTATTTTGGATTTGATGCTTCCAGGAAAGCATGGAATGGAAGTTTTGGCTGAAATGCGAGACATTCCATCAGTTTCGCAAACTCCGGTCGTTATCTTTTCTAATAAAGACGACGATTTTGAGCGAGAGCGAGCAAAGAACCTTGGGGTAGTCGACTTTATGGTAAAAGCAACTACTGATCTTGGAGACCTGCTAAAACTGATTGTAGAAAAGGGTAGCTAACGTTAATAAATCCGCCCTTGGGCGGATTTACTGTGTATAATAGAAGAGTAATGAAGAGGGATCTTCCTAACGGAAAGGAGGTTAAAAAAATAAGCCGAAAATCCAATAAAACGGCTGTTTTGTCTGTGGAAAAAAACCCCAAAACTCCAAAAGCTCCAGTTCGGGTAAAAAAAGAAGTAGCTACAGTTGTAAAGACTCGACGTCGCACAACAAAACCCACTGAGCCAAAAATAGTAGCTAAAAAACCTGCAGCACCACGTGGCAAAACTATGTCTGTGAGTAAGCAGGATGATTCTTCAGAAGCGGTGTTTATTCCTTCGACCGCATCTCTCCGCCTTCTTGAAAAAGTTGAGTTGTATAAGCTTTGGTATGAGGAGTCGCTCCCTCGTGAAGTAAGGCGATTTGCTGTTGGTGCCGGGTATTCTTTTGTTATTTTGGGTACAATTTTTGCTTCTTCTAGTTACTTGGTTTCAAAATTTAATTTAGTTGAGCCAGCCGCTGTTGTGTGTGCTTCGGAGAGTTGTGTTGAAGTTTCTGATGAAAGTCTTGTTCCTGGTGCACCGTTAGTGACCTTCTTGAATACTCTTCCTGAAACGCTTACTAATGACGCAGATATCGTTTTAAGAAGTAGAGATGGGGAGGAGCCAGTATTTTCATTGCGGAATCTTAAGACTGGCGAACTAAAAAATATTGAACCCACTGAAAAAATGAATAATGGGGAGTTTAGGTACCTCATTACTTATGAGTCCTTAACGCAAGGGGTGTATGAAGTAACTGCTGAGCTCTCAGCTGAACAAACAAACTATGTTTTTAGCGGACCTGTCTTTACTGTTGATGAAGGTATCACTCCAACTGTAGAAACGTATAGTGATTCGGTTATGCTTACCGGAACAAGCACTGACTCGCTCACTGAAAAAGAAATCACTTCTGAATCTTCAACGACCACAGAGCCCAAGGAAACCGTTTCAAATCGCTCGACGTCAAGGTCTCCAATATTTGCATCGGTTTTAGAGGAGTTAGGAAATACGTATTTAGCAATAAAGACTGGTGACTATTCACCAGAGTCGGTTGCTGTCTATGCAAAAATTCGTGGAACTGCCACCAAAATTCTGCTTGGTGAAGCGTATCGCTCTTCGGGTGAGTGGGTATTTAGCTTATCGGCAGTCGACTTACCACTAGTAAATTTTGAATTATTTGCAGCCTTTACCAGTCAGGGGAGAGTCTATCAGACAGAATCTGTTTCTTACCTGCAGACCAGCGTTCAAAGAGTTACACTAGCTAGTGTAACTGATCTCCAGAATTTTGAAGAAAAAATTTCACTCTCATTAAAGACAGCAGAAGTTAATAATGATGTTCGAAAAAATTATTATTCACACATAGCTAGTACAACACCACAGCTATTTGATATAGAAGAAGAGTTATTGCATGCCGATGTTGCACTTATTAATGAGGCTGACGCACTCCTGTCGAGTCATGAGACCTTACTCAATAACTTACTCTTTAAGTATGCTATAGCCATTCAAGGTCAATCTGATTTCCTTAAAAAAATTACCGTCACTGCAGTTGAAAACGAAATCCGACACATAATCAAACAAGGAGCACCCTCAACATCAATTTCTGCTATCGAGACACTCCTGCTGATTAGGCTTGATGCGTTATTTGGTAGAGTTAAGGAAATGGAAGAGCGAGTGGCAGAGCAAACAAATCTACAAACCGCAATCGACTCAGATAGCGACGGTTTGTCCGATTTTGATGAAATTGCCAATTTTGGCACTAGTCCAACTATGCCCGACACTGACGAAGATAGTGTTATTGATAGTCTTGAGGTGGTCTATG
>JACCDV010267421.1_pt1 | contig 10888 bp, 10 predicted proteins | sample 7446131 | NCBI WGS metagenome assembly JACCDV01 (sample SAMN15323448, study PRJNA562643) | freshwater metagenome | isolation source: river surface water | place: USA:Blue River Watershed | collected 2017-08-17
AAGGGAAGTAGGCCATCTCAGCACGTTTGGTTTCTGGGTTGAACCCAGTCATCTGCACGTAGAGTGCAATCGAGTCTTCTTCAAAGTCAGTGCTCGATTCACCCTCGAGTCCCATGTCCACAACCGACACCCCAGTGTCACCCTGGTTGTTCTGCCAAACGGCACCAAGTGGCAGTAACAGTGCCAAAAAGATAAACAGCAGTGCAACCAACTTCACAGCCCTAAAGCGCTGCGGTGTCACACCAGGTTCTAGTTGTTGTTCTTCAGACATGTTCCCCCAAACATGTCTCAGGTTATAGACCCTTAGGCCACAGAACAACCATCAAAGAATCAACAGCCCCTGTGGATTCAGTTGAAACTAAGAAGCGCATCTTATAAGATGCGCATATGACCAGAGAAACTCGGCCAAGTCTTCAGGCAGCCATCGATGACATGCTCAAGGACGAAACTATTAGGCAAGAGGTTGAGGCTGAAGCACGTGCACTAATTGCAGCTAGCGATTTGCTGACTGAGCTTGATCGGCTTAGAGACCAACAGGGTCTGACAAAGGCTGAACTCGCTCGCAAAGCTGGGCTTCAACCCAGCAACGTAAGGAAGATGCTGTCCTTGGGGACCGGCCGGGTGGAGTTAGTCACGTATCTGAGACTTATTAGAGCCCTGGGTCTAGAGCTATCGATATCGTCTCAAGCAGAGCACTCTTCTCTGGATGCTCTAAAAACGACTTCCAAATCAAGCGCACCTGCTCATAAGTCGAGGCAGCTAAACCGCTCTTTCTGAGCTTCGAGGTTGCAGCAATAATCACTAGGGTCTGAGAATCAATCACTAGCGGACGGAAGAAAATCCTGTGGTTATCTTTCGCGAGCTGAATTCGAATCTCAAAGAAACCCGCCATTTCCCCGTGCATCGCTTGGATGTATTTCGGCGACTGGACCTTGGGCCATCGAGCCTGAATCAGGCCCAGGACGGGTAATACCTTTCGAAGCAATTGAGGATTTGCGCCGAGTGCCCGCTTTGGGTCGAGATCCACAAAGCCCAGCGATTCGGTTGTAACGACTTGGATGCGGGGCCGAACCGCTTTGAAAGTCGCATCCGAAGACATCCATGCACAGTAGCGAAATGCCAGCGAATGCTTTAGAAGTTGTCAACAGGCAGAGGTTCATTTTCGCCTCAAGACACCGGTCACCATTGAAACAAGGAAGACAATCCCAAGGCTCACTGGCCCGAGGAATGCAACCAGCGTCGCGATTATGAGCGCTGAAGCCAAGCGACCCAAGAATCTGGCTGTCGCGTCAAGGTTTCTTTGCTGCCTGAGATCGAGTTCATTCATAAACCCAAAACTAGGTGACCGCTCTGACAAATTGTCAGACCCCACCACTTAGCTATCTCTGCGGCTTGGGGGTCTGCTCCTTTTACCTCCAATCCGAAGCACCACCCCAAGACCTGGGGGGTATTGGGGTGGTGCGCTAACTAGAAAGGCGCATCATGTTTGCATTTCTCAAAGCACTTTTTGGATTCGGGATCACACAACAGCCAAGCAATTCAAAGCCCGTCAATTCAGTAATGGATGAGGGGGACTATCACTCTGGTCCTCACGGATATTCACCAAACACTCCCTACCAAGAGACGCAGTATGGATCTAGGTTTGATGAGGACGCTGAGTGGAATGAAGAACACTAGAGCAACCGCTAGGTTGTTCTTTAGCGAAGCGGCTGAATCAGGGGGCAAGTAGCTATGTGGGGAGTTCTCGTCCTTGTCATCTTGCTAGTGATGCTTTTCTCATATCTCGATGACAATCCATCAGCTGCAATCCTGCTCTGGGTATTCATGGGTCTCATGGCACTGGTCATTGGGGTACTGAGAGACAACCGAAACAAGACCCGCATCGCATCCATGCTTCGAATGGCTGATGAACTTGAGCAGCTCGTTTCAAACTTTGAGCCAATCGACTCAACCGCAATCATGCGTAGCGGTGAACGCGCTCTGTATGAGCGCGATGAGATTCAACTAAGAGAACCAACCAAGACCGGGGCAAAGATCGACTCTGGGTTTGGTGGGGTAACACTTGGAATTACAAACAACATCGGTATCGCACTAGGAAAAGGGTCGGGACAAGTAACCGAGAACCCCATAGAGATGCAAACCATCGATACCGGCTCAGCGGTATTCACAAATCAGAGAATCATCTTCACCGGCAGCATGCAGACCAGAACCTGGGAGCTTGATGACCTTGTAAAGCTCGAGCCCGGCGTAAATGGTTTTGAAGTGTCAATCGCGTCATCCGAGTCCAACGTTGTGTCCATACTTGCTGGCGACAGCAAGTATGGAATCACCCCAGGTGTAGCTGCGCAGATCGCACACACCCTAAAAACAGAAGGTGAAGAAGCTGCCCGAAGCGTTGGCCTAGAGCTTGTCGAAAACGTCAGGGCTGCGGCCAAGAAGAAGTAGGGAATGACCTATGCATGAGGGTCCAGGTATCCTGTCATCATGATTATTGGGGGTCTGCCAGCCGAGGCGGAAGCGCGCGCCAAGATCGACTCGGATCTTGAGAAGGCCGGCTGGCTAATTCAAGACAGGTCCCAGCTGAACCTTTCTGCAGGACCAGGCGTGGCAGTTCGCGAAGTCCCAATGGCAGATGGTCGTGTCGATTACCTTCTTTATGTAAACCAGAAAATCGTAGGCGTTGTTGAAGCCAAGCCGGCTGGCACAACCCTCGCAGAGGTGCACCACCAAGCCATGCGATACGCCACTGGGTTGACAGATGCTCAACTCAGGAACGCAATACTGACTAAAGGGCGACTGCCTTTTGTCTATGAGGCATCATCAACCGAACTTTACTTTTCAAACCATTTCGATCCTGAGCCGACCTCACGCAGGATTTTCAACTTTCAACGACCTGAAACACTCGCATCCATTATTCGAGCAGAGGATCCTCACACCGGTAATGGCGGTTGGCGAACACTTATCCAGCTAATGCCGGATACCGCAGGGTATGACCTCCGACCAGCCTCTGAGCGCGCGATTCAAAACATTGAGCGCTGGCTGCAAACCGATGGCAGGCGCCGAGCACTGGTCCAGATGGCAACTGGTGCTGGCAAAACCCGCATGGCTGTCACCGAGAGTTATCGCCTTCTGAAGTTTGGTGGGTTCAAAAGAATTCTGTTCCTGGTCGACAGGAACAACCTGGGAGACCAGACCAAGCGAGAGTTCGACAACTTTGACACCCCTGATGATGGTCGAAAGTTTTCGGCAATTTACCCAGTCGAGCAGCTCGGCGCTCGCGGAGCTGCAGACTCGTCGAAAGTCGTCATATCAACAATTCAAAGAGTTTGGGCTTCACTCAAGGGAGAATCGCTCCCTGAAGGGTTTGATGCAAACATTGATGACCCACAAGTCCAAGGCGAGGTAGAAGCTGTTTACTCAGAACGGATGCCGCCGGAGACTTTTGACCTGATCATTGTTGATGAGTGCCATAGAAGTATCTACGGTCAGTGGCGAAAGGTCCTTGAGTACTTTGACGCACAGATTATCGGGCTGACCGCAACCCCCACCAAGCAAACACTCGCCTTTTTTGAGCAGAACCTTGTCAGCGAATACACCTTCCAAGAGTCGGTTGCGGATGAGGTAAACGTCGGCTTCGAGATATACCGAATTAAGACCAAGATTGGTGAAGAGGGTGGTTTGATCGAAGCCGGTCAAGTTGTCCCTGCGATAGACAAGCGAACTCGAGAACAGAAAGACCTGGTCCCGGACGAAGACATCAATTGGAAGCCAACCGACCAGGGAATTGCGGTTGAGAGTCCGAATCACATTCGTCTTGTTCTGGAGACCTTCAGAGATCGACTCTTCACCGAGATCTTTCCAGAGGTCAACGACCAAGGTGAGAAACGTAAGGTCGTGCCAAAGACCCTGATCTTTGCGAAGAGCGATGCACACGCGGAGTCAATAGTCCGAATCGTCCGCGAAGTGTTCAACAAGGGCGACGCATTTGCAGCCAAGATCACCTACACAGCCAAGAACCCAGAGGACCTCATCAATAGGCTGCGGACTTCGCCGGAGCTTCGAATTGCAGTGACTGTCGACATGGTCGCAACAGGAACGGACGTAAAGCCTTTGGAGTGCGTGATATTCATGCGTGATGTCCGATCCGGAACCTACTTTGAACAGATGAAGGGTCGCGGTGCCCGAAGCATCAACGATGCAGACTTCCAAGCAGTCACTGAACAAGGTGTCCACAAGGACCGCTTCGTCATTGTTGATGCGATTGGAGTCACTGAGCACGACTTTGTCGATGTCACAGTCACTGAAAGAGTCAAGACGGTATCTCTGGATGCACTCCTCAAGAAGGCTGCAGCGCGAGAGCTAACCCAGGATGAGGCAGCAACTCTCGGTTCCAGGCTTTCGAAGCTCGGGCAACGCCTCACAGCAAGTGAGAGAGACGAAATCGAGGCATTAGCTGGAGTGACCATCGAGTCAATGTCACAGCAGCTGATCAAGTCTGTGAACGCTGACGTTCTTGCTGAGGTAGTGAGCAATGCACCCGAGGAAAAGTCCGAAGAAGACGCCATTCATGACTTCATTCAGTCCCTAACTGGTTCGCTCGCAACGTCTCCAGAACTCAGGGATCGTCTAGTCACGATTCACCAAAGCAAGTACATCTTTAGGGATGAAGTGACACCTGATCAGCTTCTATATGCAGCAGGGGTTCCAAATCTAGAACTTGCGGAGCGCACAGTTCAAAACTGGAAGCAATACCTTGAGGACAACAAGGACGAGATAACTGCACTTCAGCTCCTCTACAGTCGTCCACAGAACTCAGGTGTCACCCGAAAGCAGCTGGAGGACCTAATCGCAACCATCCGAAAGCCTCACCAGGACTGGACGCCGTCTGTGATCTGGAAGTCTTATGAGCTCCTGAATAAGACCAACCGCAGCATCAAGAACAAGACCGTGGACTTAGTGTCACTGGTTCGCTATACGCTGGGAATCATGCCTGAACTAGTTCCCTTTGCTGATGTCGTTGAGGAGCGGTACCAGGGGTGGTTACTCACTCAAGAGCAACGTGGGACTCGCTTTACCCAAGAGCAGCGCCGATGGCTTGACGCGATCAAAGACTACATCTGCACTGGTGTGACCTTCGAAACCCCAGCGCTTGATGCAGTCCCATTCATCGAATGGGGTGGAAGCGACGGTATCGAACGAGACTTCGCAGATCCAGTCGTCGTAATCACCGATCTGAACCAGGCATTGAGCGCGTAATGTCAACTTTAAAAACCGTTGCTCTCGAAGATCTCCTTGACACCTACATAGGCGGGCTCTGGGGCGAAGAACCTGGGAGATCAGAGGTTGACGTAAAGGTAATGCGAATCACTGAGTTGGGTGCCAATGGTGAGTCTGATTTATCAACGTCGGCTACCAGATCTCTTACGCTAAAGCAGGTTGCTTCCAGGAAACTTTTTGAGGGCGACCTTGTATTGGAGAAATCTGGAGGAGGACCAAAGACTCCAGTCGGAAGAGTCGCCCTTATTGGTTCATTGACTCAAGACGTCATTTGCAGCAACTTTATGTTGCTCATGAGACCAAATAAGTCTCAGGTTTTGAGCAGATATTTGCACCATTTCTTGACGTATTTGCATGTTACCGGGCAAACAATCCCGCTTCAAAGTTCCTCCACAAACATTCGCAACATCAGCATCCCCGACTACATGCAGATTAGGGTTCCAGTACCGCCTATAGATCAACAGCGTCGAATAGTCGAAACCCTAGACGACCAATTCTCAAGACTCGACAAATCGCTCGCCGATTTAGAGGTGGCGGCACAGCGCACACAACACCTTTTCCTGGCTGCCTTAGAGGGTGCCATTGAAGAATGCACCGAGAACACCTACCAGCCCCTAGGAAACTTATTGAAGGTTTTAGATCAAAAGAAGAAAGTACAGCGTGGATGGAGCCCACAGTGTTTATCGCATCCGCAATCTGAATCGTCCAAGTGGGCAGTCTTGAAAACCACTGCAGTTCAGAAGATGCGCTACCTACCACAGCACAACAAAGAGTTACCTAAAACCCTTGAGCCAAAAATCCATCTTGAAGTCCAGGTGGGCGATTTTTTAATGACAACTACGGGACCAAGAAATCGTTGTGGTGTTGTCTGCGTGGTCAATAGCACCCCAAAGAGGCTCATTTTTAGTGGAAAGATTCTTAGATTCAGGCCTGACGCCGGCAAACTCCTTCCCCCTTGGCTAGAACTGGTTCTCTCGTCGCAAAAGTTCCAAAAACACCTTGATCGGCTAAAAGTCGGAAGCAGCGATAGCAGTGTTTCGATCGGAAATGCGCAAATACTAGATCTACCTGTTCCTGTTCCAAGTATTGCTGAGCAGCAAAGGCTTGTTAGCTATGTTGAAAAGATGAAGACTCTGGCAGATCGGTTTGAAATGGAGATCGATAAAGAAGCGGGAAAGTTCAAGCAACTGCGCAGGGCGCTCTTACATGAGGCGTTTTTAGGAAACATAGGGAGTAAATAGAGTGGCACCTCAAATCGCTTGTCCAGTTTGCGCAGCCGACGAAGTACGAATTGCAACATCGCCCTCCAAACAACTCGTCGATAAACTCTGGGCTTTTTGCAGAGTGCTTCGAAACGACGGAGTCCATGTTCTTGAGTACACAGACCAGTTGACCTACTTGTTGTTCCTGAAGATGGCGCATGAGCGGGAGACTCGAAAGATCAACCCTGAGAAGGGAATCGTTCCTGAGGACTGCTCCTGGCAGCGGTTGCTCGATGCTGATGGTGCTCAACTCGAGGACACTTACAACCACATTTTGCAGACTCTCGCCAAACAAAAGGGAGTGCTAGGAACAATCTTCCGAGGCTCGCAGAGTCGTTTCAAGGACCCAGCCAAGTTGAAGCAGTTGATTGTGGATCTAATCGACAAACAGAACTGGTCAGCGACGGGTACCGACATCAAAGGAGATGCTTACGAGGCGCTTCTTCAAAAAGGTGCTTCAGATGTGGGCTCTGGTGCTGGTCAATACTTCACCCCTCGTGCCTTGATCGCCGCAATAGTGGACGTTATGCAGGTGACAGCTAAAGACACGCTGCACGATCCGGCTGTCGGTTCCGGTGGATTCTTGCTTTCGGCGTTTGAGCATGCTGCTCCAACTGCTACCTCCCCTCAAGAGACCGAGCATCTTCAGACTTCATTTGCTTCAGGAACGGAACTGACAGACGGACCAGCACGTCTCGCATCGATGAACATGATCCTGCACGGTATGGTCAAGCCAGGTGCAGATTCACCGATTTATGTAGGAGATTCTCTGACGGCTGACAATGGCAAGCGCTATTCAGTTGTACTGGCGAATCCCCCGTTCGGAACTGCATCATCTAACTACTTTGTCACCGATGAGGGCACGTTAGGAAAGAGCGAACTCAGCATTCTTCGCCCCGACTTCTGGGTCACCACTTCAAACAAGCAGTTGAACTTCCTCCAACATATCAAGACCATCCTCGATATGCACGGTCGTGCTGCAGTAGTCCTGCCCGACAATGTTCTATTTGAAGGTGGGGCAGGTGAAACCATTCGCCAGCGCCTCCTCAAGGAGTTCGATGTCCACACTCTCCTGCGACTACCTACGGGCATCTTCTACGCAGGCGGCGTGAAGGCAAACGTGCTGTTCTTTGAAAAGAAGCCCGCATCCGAGACACCTTGGACCAAAGAGATGTGGGTGTATGACTTCAGAACGAACATGCACTTCACTCAGAAAACGAAGAGTCTTAAGCGTGCAGATTTGGAAGACTTCGTGCAGTCCTACTGTGCTGGACATCGCCAGGATCGCGTCGAGTCCGACCGGTTCAAGAAGTTCACGTACGAGGAACTCATCACTCGCGACAAAACCAATCTAGACATCCTTTGGTTGAAAGATGACTCAGTCGTCGATGCTGCTGATTTACCTGCTCCAGAGGTGATTGCAGAAGAAATTCTTGAGAGCCTTCAGTCTGCTGTTGAGGAGATTCAAGCGGTGCTGGACGCACTAAACACTGGAAAGAGGGAAGCGGAGTAAACCATGGCTAAGTTTTGGACTGTAAGGACAGGCCGAAGTGGTGAACGCACCGAGTGGGGCTTTGCTAAAGGCGTTGTCGGAGGCGGGTGGCACGAAATGCCAGACCTCACTGGAGTTACAGATAAGGAGCAACTTCGTTCGATTGTCTCTGAAGTCTACGGCGGGTCCAAAAACGTTGTAGCCAATATCACCGGTCAACTTTGGACTCTGAGAACACGTATTCAGGATGGTGACTTCATCGTGCTGCCAATCCGGGCAACTTCGCAGCTTGCCTTCGGTCAGGTTGTGGGTGGAGGTTACAAGTACCTAGCAAAAGAAGAAGATCCGACAAAACGTCACGTTGTCCAAGTGAAATGGCTCAAAACCGATATCTCAAAGTCGGTCCTCAAGCAGGACCTCCGCTACCAACTGGGATCGGCCCTGACTGTCTTTGAGGTCGGGAACAACGATGCGGCCTACAGACTCGAACTGGTCATGGCAGGCAAGCTAGACCCGGGGGCTCGAAGTGCCCTGAATCCCGGAGCAACCACGTCAATCTCTATTCCGCAAGATGATCAGGCGGATAGTGGTGCCGCGATCAACCTCGCAGAGGTGGCCCAGGATGAGATAGCAAAGCGGCTTCAAGAAGACTTCAAGGGGCACGAACTGTCTGAGTTGGTAGAAGCGCTACTCACGGCGGAAGGCTTCAAGTGTCGAAATAGCCCCCCAGGAGCCGATGGGGGAGTGGATGTTCTTGCTGGAATGGGTCCGTTGGGTATGGATTCGCCAAAACTTGTCGTTCAGGTCAAATCGCAAACTGGTGCTGTCAGTGACACTGTCTTGCAGCAGTTGAATGGGGCAATCCACAGATTCCAAGCGGATCAAGCACTTTTAGTTACTTTCGGTGGGGTCACTGGGCCAGCCAAGACTTACCTGGAAACTCAGTACTTCAACATTCGTGTCTGGACCATTGACGACATCATCCAGTCCATCTACAAGCACTATCCCGCGTTAGATGGAGAAATGAAGGCCAGGTTGCCTCTTAGGCAGATCTGGATTCCAATCGATTCTGAAGCGTAGGTGCACGACGAGTGGAAATAGTCACTTTAGACATCGAACGAGCGCTCACTTACGTCTCACTTCTCACCGGCTCGGGTTACGCGCCAACAGTCGATGAAGTTGACACTTTCATTACGACTCCTATGCCGCAGCCTTCCGAGTCCACTTCCAAAATCATGCGTTCGTTAACCTCGGTGGCGTTTAGGGACTTGTTTGGCCAACACTGGGTAGCCGGTGACAAGGTCTCCAATTACATGCTTGAGATGGGCTGGCTCAAAGCAAAGTCGAGTGGCAAAGTGCACCTTTCGTCAGCGGGTGCGGCTTTACTTGACGCGCTGTCCAGGGGTAACGAATCGCACGCTAACGGGGTGAGGGTTTATACGTCAACACCTGAACGACCTATCGCCGTTAGCCAGTTAGTGAGCCTTATGCAACAGCACAACAGTGACACCTACATAGATCCTTACTTGACGGCCGACCACATTGAGTATTTATTCTCAAATACGCCGATAACCAAAATCCTTACCGGAGCCTCCAAGCTAGAGGAAATCCAGATTCGCCTGGCTGAGTTGAGAATTGACTCTGGCGAAAAACAGGTACGTGTCCTAATTGGGAGGGAGCTTCATGATCGAGCCGCGCTCCACGAGGATGGGGGAATCGCACTGATTGGAACGTCATTCAGGAAGATCGAATCCAAAGTTGTCGGGCTGGTTGATCTTCCTGAAAACTTGGCTCGTGGATTTAGGAGTGCCATGGAGGAATTATGGGCGAGGGCAAAAGTTGTGGAGCCCAGTCATCCAGATACTCAAAGAAGCTGACCCTCACCGCGTCATCGCAAGCATACTGAGATTCAATTTGGAGCCAAAGCGCGCCATCAATTAGCAAAGGCGATCAGGTATCGTCTTTTTTTGGGACCAAGGACGGTACATGAAACGCTTTCCCGATTGTTTGGCCACGCTTCGTCTAGAGGGGCCCTGTGTAGCCCTCTGGATCCAGTGCTTCCATTCACCCAGCGGCAGTCTTTCAGAACCAACAATTCGACATTGAAAGTGCCAGTCGGCTGGCAGATATGTATTGGCAAAACAGGATTGCACCTGGTGGAAGGGGATCTCGATGAATAAGATAAGACTTATGTCTAGACCCGGTGCCCTCACTCAAGATTTGGCAAATCGCAACTATTCAAGCTGGGTGAACTTTCACGAAGCATTGATCCAATTGCGTATTGCAAAGGGTCTCACCCAGGCCGATGTTGCTCACGAGCTCGGCATCTCGCAGTCGGCCGTCTCACAGTTTGAGTCGCTGAACAGACTGCCAAATCTCCAAACTGTCTTTTTGTATGCGCTGGTTGTTGGTGCGAAGTTGGACTTCTCCATTTCGGAGAGTTAGAAATCTACGGGGCCTCATCGGTCTAACCTTGAGCTGTGATCTCCCAAGCCACCCGCGCCCGCAATGCCCTATGGATGACCTTCCTAACCATGGGCATTGTGTCTATGGCTTGGGTTCCTAGAATCCCTGAGATCAAAGAAGCCAATGGGCTTTCTGATACCCAGTTTGGCTTGGTTCTAGTAGCTAGCTCTGTAGGGGCTATCTTTGGAGCTCAGCTATCGGGTAAAGCGGTTCATAAGTTTGGTTCTAGAACGGCCATGTATTTCTCGGCTGTGTTTGTGCCGATGGGTGTAATCATCATGGGTCTAAGCACCACACCTTTGGTGTTGGTGCTTGGTTTGTTTGTAATGGGGTTTAGCTACTCAACACTTGATGTTGGGGGTAATGCCCAAGCTGTTGCTATTGAGAAGCA
>JACCDV011220318.1_pt1 | contig 10884 bp, 11 predicted proteins | sample 7446131 | NCBI WGS metagenome assembly JACCDV01 (sample SAMN15323448, study PRJNA562643) | freshwater metagenome | isolation source: river surface water | place: USA:Blue River Watershed | collected 2017-08-17
GGTCGAGGGCGAAGCGATCGGCAATCTGCAGGCCATCCTGAACGCCATGCGCACGAAGTTCGCCGACCGCGACAGCGGCGGCCGCGGCCTGCAGACCTTCGACCTGCGCACCACCATCCATGCCGTCACGGCCGTGGAATCGGCCCTGCTCGACCTGCAGGGCCAGCACCTGGGCGTGCCGGTGGCAGCGCTGCTGGGCGAAGGGCAACAACGCGAAGCGGTGCAGATGCTGGGTTACCTGTTCTACGTGGGCGACCGGCTGAAAACCGACTTGCCCTACGCAAGCGAGCCCGACCACGCCGACGACTGGTGCCGCCTGCGCCACGAGGCTGCGATGACGCCCGAGGCCATCGTGCGCCTGGCAGAAGCCGCGCAGCAACGCTACGGTTTCCAGGACTTCAAGCTCAAGGGCGGCGTGTTCCGCGGTGACGAAGAGGTGGAAGCGGTGACCGCGCTCCACGAACGCTTCCCCGAAGCCCGCGTGACGCTGGACCCCAACGGTGGCTGGCTGCTGAAAGACGCCATCCGCCTAGGCCGCAAAATGCAGGGCGTGGTGGCCTATGCCGAAGACCCGTGCGGTGCGGAAGAAGGCTTCAGCGGCCGCGAGGTGATGGCCGAGTTCCGCCGCGCCACGGGCCTGCCCACCGCCACCAACATGGTGGCCACCGACTGGCGCCAGATGGCGCATTCGCTGGCGCTGCAGAGCGTGGACATCCCACTGGCCGACCCGCACTTCTGGACCATGGCCGGCAGCGTGCGCGTGGCGCAGACCTGCCGCGACTGGGGCCTGACCTGGGGTTCGCACTCCAATAACCACTTCGACATCTCGCTGGCCATGTTCACCCATGTGGGTGCGGCCGCGCCGGGCAAGGTCACGGCCATCGACACGCACTGGATCTGGCAGGATGGCCAACGCCTGACCAAGGACCCGTTGAAGATCGAAGGCGGCTACGTGCAGGTGCCCAAGAAGCCGGGTCTGGGCATCGAGATCGACCTGGCCGAGGTGGAGAAGGCTCACCAGCTCTACCTGCAGCATGGCCTGGGTGCGCGCGACGATGCCATCGCCATGCAATACCTGATTCCTGGCTGGAAGTTCGACCACAAGCGGCCGTGCATGGTGCGCTGAATCTGTTGGGCGCGACTTTTGCTATGGTGTGAGGCCCATCACTTTCCGATCGCCATGGAACTGCCCGCCCACCAACTCAGCATGACCGTGCTGATGACCCCCGACACCGCCAACTTTTCTGGCAAGGTGCACGGGGGTGTCATTCTCAAACTGCTGGATCAGGTTGCCTACGCCTGCGCCAGCCGCTATTCGGGCAACTACGTCGTCACCCTCAGCGTCGATCAGGTCATGTTCCGTCAGCCCATCCACGTTGGCGAACTGGTCACCTTCCTTGCGTCGGTCAACCACACCGGCTCGTCGTCGATGGAAATCGGCATCAAAGTGATCGCAGAAAACATCCGCACGCAAGACAAGCGCCACGTGAACAGTTGCTTTTTCACCATGGTGGCGGTGGATGAAACCGGTAAGCCCACGGCGGTACCGCCGCTGCGCCCCTTTACCCCCGACGAGCGCCGCCGCCATGCGGCCGCCGAGTTGCGCAAGACCATGCGCCGCGAGATGGAGCAGAAATTTCTGGCCGTCAAGACCGAGGGCGCTTGAGCGCGCTCTGGCAATGCGAGGGTCGCCTCGCTCAGCCCTTTTGGGGCGACGGCAGCGCAGCGTGTGTGCAGGTCCCTTGAATGTCCAGCTCAGGGTTGTAGACCCGCGTCTGCACCCCGGCCCAACCCAGTACCGTGTGGAACAGGTGGTCGTGCGACAGCGGGCGGGCTGCGGTCGCGGTCATGCACGGAATCGTGGGGCCATGACGGTCTTGCCAGGCGCGTGAGAACCACATGACCATGGGGACATGGGTTTGTTCCTGGGGCGCCATGCTGTAAGGCATGCCGTGCAGGTACAGGCCTTTTTCGCCGAGCGACTCGCCGTGGTCCGACACGTAGTACAGCGCGGTGGGGCGCTGTTGTTCGCGCAGCCAGGCGATGGTTTCGGCCAGGAAGTGGTCGGTGTAGCGAATGGTGTTGTTGTAGACATCCACAATCTGCTGCGGGGGGCATTCCTGCAGGGTGGAGCTGGTGCATTCGGGCCCGAAAGGCTTGAAGTTGGCTGGGGTGCGTTTGTAATACGCCGGGCCATGGCTGCCCATCTGGTGCAGCACCACCACGGTGCCACGGGCACGCCGTGCGGGGTCCAGCTTGTCGAGCTGGCCCGGCAGTTCGCGCAACATCACTTCGTCAAAGCATTCGCCGTCTTCACACAAGCCGGGCACGTTCAGCGTGCGCGTGTCGGCGTGGGGCACACGGTCGCACACACCCTTGCAACCCGACTGGTTGTCCAGCCACAGCACGGCCAGGCCCGCGCGTTGCAGCACGTCGAGCAGGCTTTCCTGGCGGGTGTCGGCGTCGTAGCCAGCGCGGCCTTGGCCCGAGAACATGCAGGGCACCGAAGTCTGCGTGTTGGTGCCACAGGAACTGACGTTGGAGAAATAGGCCAGCTGCCCTGCATCGCGCAAGCGGGCCAGCCGGGGGGTGGTGTCCCGCGCATACCCGCCCAAGCCGAAGTTGGCTGCGCGTGCGGTTTCACCCACGACGACGACGATGAGGGGGGCGTTGTCGGCGTTGTCTGTCGTTGCCGCTGAAAGCGTGGCATCTTCACCCAGAGGCAGCAGGGGCTGCTGTGCCTGCGCCGCGCGACCTGCGGCGTTGCGCGCGACGGCATAGACGGTGTTGAACGGATTGATCATGTAGCGCAGGGGCTTGTGGTTGCGCATGAGGGAGGCCAGGTCCTGAAACGACAGCCACAGCAGCAGCACGGTGGCCAGCAGGGCCAGCAGCCCGATGCCCAGTTGGCGCGGCAGCAGTTGGCGCAGCGGTACCGTGCGCACTGGCTGGCGCCACCACCACCAGCCCGGCAGCACCACACCTGCCAGCAAGGCCACGGCCATGGTGCCGCTGAGCAGGTCGCGCACCTCGCGGGCGTCGGTGTTGGCGGCATTGGCGAGCATGGTGGGGTCGATCACCACGCCGTAAGTGCGCATGAAGTAGCTCGCGCCTGCGGCCGTCAGCAGCAACACCAGCCCGGCGGGCTTGAGCCAGCGCGGCCACACCCAGAGCGACAAAAAGGTGAGCGTGACGCCCAGCAACACCAGCGCCCAGGCGCCGAGGGTGAGTGCGGCGTGCCAACCATGGTTTTCGGGCAAGGCCCACAGTGTCAGCCACAGGGGCAAGTTGCCCAGGGTGGCCAGCCACAGGGCGAGCACACCCAGCAGAGCGGTGGGGTGCCACGGGTGGCTTGAACTGGCAGGCTTGGAGAAGGCAGAAGGCATGTGCGAAGAATGGGCAGCGGACCGCCGCGATTCTTCTGGGCCTGCCTTATCGCAGGATTAACACTGCGCAGGGTTGGCTGGCCAGACCAGTGCGTAGCGGGTGGTGAACGGCGGCGCAACCGGCCCCTGGTGCAAACGAATGCCATGTGCGTCGGCGATGCGCTGTACCAGCGTCAGGCCCACACCCATGCCGGGGCGGGCGCTGCTCTGTGGCCCTTGGCGGGCACCATCGTCGCTCACAGACAGCACCACCGCGCCGTCTTCGCCTGGCCCCACGCGCACTTCCACCTGTGTACCGGTTGGGGTGTGGCGCAGCGCGTTGTCCACCAGGTTGCGCAATGCCAGTTCAAGCATGGCTGTCCTGCCGGGCACGGTCAATGGGGCCTCGGGCGCTTCCAGCCACAGCTCCTGCCCGAGCTCGTGCGCCTGAGGCACGTGCGCGCTGGTCACCTGGCGCGCCAGCGCGCACAGGTCCACGGATTGTTCGGCCCCGGCGTCCAGCCCCTGCACGCGTGCCAGGTCCAGCAGCTGCGCCAGGATGCGGCCCGCACGCATCGCGTCTTGTTCGATTTGGCGCAGCGCGGCCGCGCGCACGTCTGGCGCTTCGCCTTCGCGCGCCAGGCGGGCTTGCAAGACCATGGCCGCCAAGGGCGTGCGCAGCTCATGGGCCACGTCCGACGTGAAGCGCCGTTCGCGCTGCCACTGGACCTGCAGGCGTTCCACCAGGGCATTGATGGCGCTGACCGTGCTGGCCAGTTCCTTGAAGGGTTGACGTGCCGGCAGGGTCTGGCCGGCATCGATGTCGAGCGTGGCGATGGCGCCGGACAGTTCGTTCAAAGGTCTCAGGCCGCGCCGGATGGCCCAGGCCAGCAGCAGCGCGACGAGCGGCAGCAACACCAGGGCGGGCCGCACGATGTGTTCGGCAATGTCCCGTCCCAGGGCCACATGTCTATGGGTGTCCACCATCACCGCGATGCGGCGAGGTGCGTTGCGAGGACCCGTCGAATCGGCCACAAACAGGCGCCAGGTCCGCACCTGCCCCTGGAGGGTCAACACCAGCGTGTGGTGCCCTGAGACCAGTGTGGGGGGCAGGCTGTCGGCCATGCCGTGGCTGTCCCAGGTCAGTTGGCCGCCCTCCCAGGCCACCACGCGCAACTCGGGCGAATAGCCATCCGCAAAAGGGTTGCGGCCTGGTGGGCGGGCAGGCTGGTCGATCGGGTCCCGTTCGCCCAGTCCCGTCTGGCGCAGCAGCAATTCGGCGGTCGAGACGAGTTGCCCGTCGGTGATTTCCTCCGCCTCGTGCACGCCGGTGTAATACGACATACCGCCCAGCGTGACCCAGATGGTCAGCAAGGCCAGCAGCGTCCAGCCCCACAGGTAACGCTGCAGCAGGCGGGGCGCGCTGGCAGCACCGAGGGCTTGCATCAGCCGCCCTCCGAGCCGGGTCTGGGCACGAAGTAGCCCACGCCGCGAACGGTCTTGACCAGGCCTTCTCCCAGCTTGCGCCGCAAGTGGTGCATGTGCACCTCCAGCGCGTTGCTCTCCAGTGCTTCGTCAAAACCATAAAGCGCTTCTTCCAGGCGCTGGCGCGTCACCACCTGGCCGCTGGCACGCAGCAGCACCATCAGCAAGGCAAATTCCTTGGCGCGCAGCGTCACCGACTGACCGGCGCGGCGCACGGTCCGCCCCGCCGGGTCCACTTCCAGGTCGCCATGTTGGAGCACGGGGGAGGCCCGCCCTTCGCTGCGGCGCAAGGCCACGCGCATGCGGGCCAGCAACTCCTCGGGCTCGAACGGCTTGACGAGGTAATCGTCCGCGCCCTGATCCAGCCCCGCCACCCGGTCTGGCAAGGCATCACGCGCGGTCATGATCAGGACGGGCATCGCTTGCCCGCCCGTGCGCAGGCGGCGCAGCCAGTCGATGCCATCGCCATCGGGCAAATTGAGGTCCAGCAACACCAGGTCGAACGCTTCAACTTGCAACGCCGCAGCAGCCTGCCCGAGCGTGCCGCACACGTCCACGGCGTAACCGGCGGTCTTCAGCGTGGCTGCCAGTCCGGTGGCAATGCCTGTGTCGTCTTCCACAATCAATACCCGCATGGTGGGGGGTGTCCTCCTGGCCCGGTTGGCGCGGGCACCCGGGTCTGGGTGCCTGTTGCGGCATTGTCTCAGTTCATCTGCGGCCAGCCACACGGTGGTGTTTCTTTAAGGCTGGATTAACCCGGCCTGCGTCCAATCGCCGGCATGAGAAATTTGGCGAGGCGTCACCCATCACCCCCGTTGCGCCGGTTGTGGCTGGCCTGGTTCGTCCTGCTGGGTGCCACGTTGGTCTGGGACGTCAGCGGTCTGGACCTCACGGTGATGCAGGGTCTGGCCGATGGCAGCGGGTTTGCCCTTCGCCACCACTGGTGGCTGGAGCAGGTGCTGCACAACGCTGCCCGTCAACTCGCCACGCTGGCGGTGGTGGCGCTGGTGGTCATGGTGGTGTGGCCCGTGGGGCCGTGGCGGCGTTTGAACCGGTGGCAGCGGGCTGAAGCGGCCATAGGCACCGTTTTGGCGCTGCTCGCCGTCAACGCCGTCAAGCGCCACAGCCTGACGAGCTGTCCCTGGGACCTGCAGGAGTTTGGTGGCGCGGCCACCTACGTGTCTCACTGGGCCTGGGGTGTGGTGGACGGTGGCCCGGGCCATTGTTTTCCCGGCGGCCATGCTTCCGCCGCGCTGGCGCTTTTGGCCGCGCCTTTGCCCTGGCTGGCGAGCGCTGATGCCCTGCAGCGCCAGCGTGGCTGGCATGGGCTGCAGGTGGTGCTGGGTCTGGGGGTGTTGCTGGGTTTGACGCAGACGCTGCGCGGCGCCCACTACCCCAGCCACACCGCGTGGACCGCCTTGATCTGTGGCGCGGTGGCGCTGCTGCACCATCAGGTGTGGGTGTTCAGTGCCAGGGCCTGGGCAAATTCCCAGCCCCAGTAGCCCAGCACCGCCGCCATCAGCGCGGCGGCGAGCCAGCTGCGGTTCTGCTTCACCAGGTCGGGGCCTTGGCCGGGCACCCGTCCCGTCCACATGGGCAAGGCCTGGTTCTTGCGCCGCAGCACGCTGAGCACCAGCAGCAGGCCCAGGTGGGCCAGCACCAGCGCCAGCATCAGTTCCCCGACCGCTTCGTGCCCCTCTTCCAGCCACTCGCCACCCCAGTCGTTGTAGGTGGCGTAACCGCTCAGCGTCAGCGGCAGCACCGCCAGCAGCAGTGCGACGACGGCGCCCCCCATCACCAGATTCTCGGTTTGCCGTTGCAGCGTGGGCCAGCCCGGCGCGCCGGCTTGACGCGCTGCAAACGCCCGCACCGAACGCCACCACGACGGTGCCTGGGCCACCTTGCCCCACAGCGCGGCCAGGCTCACCGACCGAGGGCCGAACAGCCCGTAGAGCAGGCGAAACGCCAGCAGCCCGGCGAGGGTGTAGCCCAGCGTCACGTGCACCAGCCGCAGCCGTTCACCGTCGGCGGTGAGGTAGGCGCCTGCAAAGCACAGCGCAAACAGACCGTGGAACAGCCGCGTGGGCGCGTCTGTCACGCGCCGTGTGGGGAAGGTGTGCGAAGTGGTCATGGTGTGCAGACTCCAGCTTGAGGTGGCTCAGTCTTGAAACGCGCGGCGGTAACGCGCGTCCAGGCCGGTGGGAAAGCGCAGTTCTTCGTCGTCGAAGCGGCCACGTTCGGCCTGGGTGTGGCAGGCCGCGCAGTTGGCAGCGCTTTTCACGCTGGCGTGTCGCCACACCGCGTCGTCGAGCTGGCGGTGCTTGCGTTCAAACCACGCGGAGCGGGTGATGCGGTCTTGCGGCGGTGCTTCGGCCACGCGTTTGTAGGTGCCCGCGTTCTGCTGCAACCAACCGGCCAGTTGTTGCACGGTGGCTGGGTCCAGTGACGCATCGGTGCCGTAATGCCGTTCCAGCCCGGTCATGATGCGTTGCCACGACCGCGCGGGCAGCAGCGCTGGCGGGTAGGCGGTGTGGCAGGTGGCGCATTCCTGGGTGTAAGCCGGGGGCACGGTTCGGGGCAGCAGCGGGCCATCCGCCAGCGCCGGCCACGCTGTTGCGGCCAGGGCGCATGTCAGGACCAGGCCGCAGGCCGTGCGCCAGATGGATGAAGGGGTGCGTCGCGTCATGGTGGGCTCCGGTGTCGTCGGTTCAGGGCTGCAGGCGGATCAGGTACGCCATCACGTCGGCCTTTTCCTGGGCGCTGCATTCGCGGCTCAGCACGTCCTTGCAGTTGCGGCGGAACCATTTGTCCACCCGCGCGCTGTCGGTAAACGCCTTGGGGTTGAATGCCGGTGCGAGGGGTGCGATGGTTTTGCCGGTGCTGGCGTGTTTGCCCGCGTTGGTGGGTGGGGTGCCGTGGCACGAGGCACACGACCACTCCCCGCCGTGGCGGGCTGAAAAAAAGACCCGGCCGCGTTCGGCCTGGGCTGGCGCGCCGGCTTCGGCCGTCCAGCGGGCCAGTTGGTCGGCGGCACTGGTGTCGGCGGCATGGCTGGCCGGCCAGACCAGAAGGGCGACCAGGGCCACCAGGGCCACCTTGGCCAGGGTGTGTGTGCGGGGCAGGGTGAACATGAATCCTCCTGAGACAATGGGTGCGTGTGCAGCGGATGGCGCTGAATGGCATGGACACCTGCATGGTGCGCGCCGGCCCCTGTACCGAGCCTGAATCCCGCGTTCATCGGGCGTTCAGGTGGGGCGGCCCAGAATGGGGCGCCCGTTTGAGGAGATTTCCGATGCGTAACACCTTGTTGTCCACCGGCGTGCTGGCGCTGGCGCTGCTGGCCGGCCCCGTGGCCTGGGCCGACAGCGACCACGACCGTGCCCGCGCCGCACTGGTGGCTGGCGAAGTGCTGCCCTTGCCCACCCTGCTGGAGCGGGTGGGCCGCCAGCATCCGGGCCATGTGCTGGAGGTGGAACTGGAGCGCGACAAAGACCGCTGGGTGTACGAACTCAAGCTGCTCCAACCTGGCGGCAGTGTGCTCAAGCTCGATGTGGACGCTCGTGATGCCACGGTGCTGAAGCAGCGCGAAGAACGCCACCGGGGGACGCGCTGATGCGGGTGCTGCTGGTCGAAGACGAACCCACACTGGCGGCCCAGTTGCGCCAGGTGCTGGCCGACGCTGGTTACGCGGTCGATCAGGCCAGCGACGGCCGGGAGGCCTGGTACCTGGGCGGCGTGCAAACTTACGACGTGATCGTGCTGGACCTGGGCCTGCCCGTGCTGGACGGCCTGAGCGTCCTCAAGCGCTGGCGCAGCGAAGGCGTGGCCACACCGGTGCTGGTGTTGACCGCGCGCGACCAATGGCACGAAAAAGTGGCCGGCATCGACGCCGGGGCCGACGACTACCTCACCAAACCTTTTCACACCGAAGAGTTGCTGGCGCGGGTGCGCGCTCTGCTGCGCCGGGCGCAGGGGCTGTCGTCGCCCCTGCTGCAATGTGGCCCTCTGGCACTCGACACCCGCAGCGGCCGCGTGCTGCTCGATGGCCAGGCGGTGACCGTGACCGCGCACGAGTACCGGCTGCTGGCCTACCTGATGCACCACCCGGGCGAGCTGGTGTCGCGCACCGAGCTGACCGAGCACCTTTATGCGCAGGATGCCGAGCGCGACTCCAACACCATCGAGGTGTTCGTGGCCCGCCTGCGCAAAAAGTTGCCACCCGGCCTGATTGAAACCGTGCGCGGCCTGGGATACCGCCTGGTGCCGCCCACGGCAGGGGGTTGACGTGTCAGCGCCGCACGCACCGTCCTTGCGCTGGCGCTTGATTGCGGCCACCGCCGTGGCTGTGGTACTGGCCTTGCTGGCCACCGGTCTTGTGTTGGCAGGGTTGTTTCGGCAGCACGCGCAGGCCCAGTTTGACGCTCAATTGCGGCACCAGCTCGACCAGCTCACCGCGGCCCTGGAACTGGATGCCCAGGGTCGACCGTGGCTCAAAACCCCCTTGAGCGACCCACGTTGGCAGACCCCTTACGCCGGCCTGTACTGGCAGGTGGAAGCGGTGGCCGCCCAAACGCCGCCCATGCCCGTGTTGCGCTCTCGCTCGCTGTGGGACACGGTATTGCAGTTCCCGCGCGACCCACAGTCCGATAGCGAGGTGCACCGCCACCAAGGCGTTGGTCCGTCGGGCCAGGTGGTGCGGGTGCTGGAACGCACCGTGAGCTTTGAAACCACAGGCGCCGACGCCATGCCGACCGCCCCCCGGTGGCGGCTGATGGTGGCCGCCCACACCGACGAACTGGAGACCGCCGTTGACCACTTCACCCGCCAGCTGGCGCTGTACCTGGCGGTGCTGGGCGGTGCGTTGTGCCTGGCGGCCTGGGCCCAGGTGAGCCTGGGTTTGCGCCCCTTGCGCCAGTTGCAGGCCGCGGTGCAAGCCGTTCGCCGCGCGGAAACGCCCCGGCTGGCCGGCACTTTCCCGGTCGAAGTGGCGCCACTGGTGGACGATTTCAACCGCGTGCTGGACCAGAACCAGCAGGGCGTGCAGCGTGCCCGTCAGATGGCGGGCAACCTGGCCCACGCGATCAAGACGCCGCTGGCGGTGCTTGGCCAACTGGCGCACCAGTTGCCCGATGCGGCCACGGCCCGCCAAGTGACCGAGCAGGTGGACACGGTGCGCCGGCAGGTCGACTGGCACCTTGGGCGGGCGCGCGCTGCCGGCGTGGGCGCTGCTGGCCTGCGCACCCCGGTCGCGCCGGTTCTGAACGGCTTGGTGCGTGTCATGCAGAAGGTGCACGCTGTGCGCGGTGACCTCCCGCCGTTGACGATCGAGGTGGATTGCATGCCCGACCTGGTGTTTGACGGCGAAACGCAAGACCTGCAAGAAATGGTGGGCAACCTGCTGGACAACGCTTGCAAGTGGGGCCGCGGCCAGGTACAGGTGCGGGCCTGCCCCGACCAGGGTCGCCTGTGCCTGACCGTGTCAGACGATGGCCCCGGCTTGCCCGAGGCCCTGCGCGAGCAGGTGCTGGCCCGGGGCGTGCGCGCCGACGAACAGGTGCCCGGCAGTGGCCTGGGGCTGGACATCGTGCGCGAAGTGGCCCGCTTGTACGGCGGCACGCTGGCGCTGGACCGGTCCGAGCTGGGGGGCTTGCGGGCTACCTTGCGCTTGCCCGGCCACGCCGAATCGGTGCCGGCCTCAACCCGTCAGTGAACCACCCACGCCCAGCAGCGCCAACACACCCAGCACCGCAAACACCGCCGCCGCCAGGCCGTGCACCAGCTTCATCGGGATGCGGTGGGCCAGTTTGTCGCCCACGAACACGGCGGGCACGTCAGCAATCAGCATGCCCAGCGTCGTGCCAATCACCACCACCACCGGCATCGCGTAGTGGGCCGTCATGGCGACGGTGGCAATCTGGGTTTTGTCGCCCATTTCGGCCAGGAAGAAGGTCACCAGCGTGGCGCCAAACACCCCCAGGCGCTGGGCGTAGCGCGGCGTGCCTTCGTCTTCCATCTTGTCGGGGATCAGCGTCCA
>JACCDV010618042.1_pt1 | contig 10883 bp, 9 predicted proteins | sample 7446131 | NCBI WGS metagenome assembly JACCDV01 (sample SAMN15323448, study PRJNA562643) | freshwater metagenome | isolation source: river surface water | place: USA:Blue River Watershed | collected 2017-08-17
ATGTCGTTGAACATCGATCCACCAAGCACCACTTTATTTGGCGACCAATGCACGATCGTGTTGTGCAATCCATATGCAAATATTTGAGCGAGCTCTTCCCACACCGCGTTATCTGCGCCCAAGTCTTTCGGCTTCATATTGAAAGCTTTTTGTACAGCAGAGCCCGACACCATTTCTTCCAGCGTGAGTCGCGGCTCTTCCACCGTCATATACTGGCCGCCTATTTCAAACCCCTCTGCGGTGCGGTCGATCTTCCCATCTACGATACGTACTCCGTTCACGCCCGTTGAAACCGTGATGTATGCCACGATCGACGAGCCTACTCCCGATCCGGCCACTGCCTCACCAAGCCCCACGAGTGCCACGTCATTCTCCATATACACCTTAGTACTGAGTGCGCTCTCGATATCATCTGCCACGTTGCGCCCCTCCCAGTGCAAATGAGGCGTGTTGTATGTGCTTCGTTTATCGGCAGAAAGTGGGCTCGCAATACCAAGCGAGAGCGCGTCTATCTTGGTGCCCGCTCCGATCATGTCGTGGACCGCCGTCTTCAATAGCTCGATCCCAAGCGGATAGTCCTGCGGTGTCTCCTGTATCACCGGCTCAGCAAATGTCTTAAGATCGTCGCTTTTCGCGACGCGCATTTTTGTTCCTCCGATGTCAACGACGATGTACATGTCTTATGAAAGTACGGGTAGCCCCCCGAAATCAGCCTTACGAATTTCTTTATATGCTGGATTTTTCACAAGCGCAGGCGCTCCGTCTTTTTCAACGACGTAGTACGCGAAACCACGCATACGCATGATCGGCATATAGTCTGCGTGTCCTGGCATAGATGCCGAATCGCCCGCCCCTTCCACAGGCGAATTATCGGTTGTGACGAGCCACTCACCTCCTGTATTCACACCAAGATGACCATATTCAGGGGGCATGTATACAGAATCTCCCGCCTTCACAGATATAACTTTGAATTCCTCGATCACGTCTTCCATAGGCGCACCATTCTCTACAGCCATCTTCTGCTGGAGGATAATGCCCTGCCCTTGCACGATCCAATACGTCTCGTCGAGTTGCCCGATATGATAGTGGCCGTATGTTTTGATGTACTCGCCACCAACCGTGCCGGATGCCCATACCGTTACATTCTTTTTCGCCTTGCCTCCTCGGATCATGTAGTAATGCACCGCCGGCCCCTGTGCGGTCGGATTCATAAGGACTTCCTGCATCTTTTCGTGGTCGCGCGCGGCGTATGGTTCAAATGACATAGGCGAATTGTATCAGTTCAAACTGGCTCTCAGAGCCCGAGCTCGTCTGCTTTTGCAAGGTATTGGAGCACTGCTGTTACATAGGAGGCATGCGCCCACGTAAGCGGCGTTGCCCCGATCTGCATACCTGTATCCGGATGCATCTGTTCGGAGAGCACTCCGCTTGGTTGCGCATGCTTTACGACCCACGAGAATATGTCGCGTACGCGCGCGAGGTCGTGCTGATTCTTTGCGCGCGCGATCAGATACTCTGCATAAAACAGCGTGGTGATCACCCATGGATTCCCTGGCGCCGTATTCACCGCCTGGTAGTAGTCATCGTTTTCAAATCGAGCAATACCGCCTGAGGGAATTCCGTGCGACAGCGTTTTAACTGTTTTTTCGAACGCTCGCTCCAATCGCGGGTCATCTTTCTGCAGCACGCCAAAACTAAACACGCCGTACGCGCTTGATATATCGATGGTCTTATCGAACGACGCGCCGTCGCGTGTGCGTACCATCATATTTACGAAGATTCCCTCCTTTTCATCCCACAAGTGCTTCAAGATCGAAGCACGAATTTCCTCCGCCGCCTTTTCGTAATTCTGTGTATGTGTTTCTCGCCCCAGTATGCGCGAGAGTTCGGATGCCGCCTTGAGCGCACCAAATACACTTGAGCTCGTATAGGTGGAGATGCCGCGTTTACGCTCCCACAGATCGTACGAGGCATCCGGCAAGCCAGTGTGTTCGTCGCGATAGCGCACCAGAAAGTTCGCAGCCTTCTCGAGCAACGGTTCGTACATGCGCTCCAAGAAATCGAGGTCCTTACTTTGCATGTAGTGTTCGTACATCGCCCAGATCACGAGCGCCGTTTCATCTTCCTGGATCGGGAGCTGAATCTGGCCGTCCTTGAGCCACGGGTGCCACGACGAGCCCAATGCGCCATCTGGCAAATACTTATGCATAAAATACCCCTTCTCGTGAATGAGTCCGGTGCAGAATTCGAAGAATTTGCGCGATACAGTAGTATCACCTGCAAGATCGAGCGCATGCGCCACATAGGCTGAATCGCGCGGCCACATATAGGAGTACGTATCGAGCCCATACTGCAACATATCGGAGTCGATCGACGCAATGATTGCGCCATCTTTATCTACGTGTGCGCGCATGAACATCAGCGAGCGCTTAAAGAGCGTAATGTGTTCGGGTGCCAAGTCGCGGAAGTTCCACTGATACGCATTCACCCACGCATGCCAAAAATTCGTCGCCTCTTTGATCAATTTCTCGGGCGACTTCTTTTCGATAAAGTCCTGGAGTTCATGTGCCTCACGGATTGATTTTGCAGCAGAGAGCGTGTAGTAGATCGTACGTGATTGCCCTGGTGCATACGAGCCATAAATTCCCATTACAGAGTCCGCCGGCCCGTGCTCGATCGGGTTCTTCGTGAGCTCGCCGTCATCCGCATCACGATGTGAGCCCTCTTTGCCCTGGAAGTTGGCGCGGCCCATCACGTAATCTTGGAATCGCTCGCCGTCGATGGAGCCGCTCATGATGAACACGCGGTGACCTTTGTAGTGGATCACAGTGTGGGAAGTCGGGTCAAAGTATGCCGTGTCGGAGCCGTGCGATTTATAGATCTCGAACTGATGATTGAAATACATCTTAATCGCTCGATTCTGATCCCCCTTATTGAGCACCGTTGCACGGCGAATAAGTATTGAACGCTCGTGATACACGATGTCTTTGAGTGTAATTTCTACGCGCAGGTCAGGGTGCCATGCAGTGGTCAGCCCTGAAAGCGAGTCCACCTCGGAGCTCACGCGTATCTCCCAGCGCCCATCATCGCCAAACCACGAGATCTGGCCGTCCACCCAAATTCCCACACGATGGATGTAATGCCCCCGCACATGATCTTCGAGCCCTACGTGCGGGTAGTAAATATCGCGAATCAGCGCATTGTGATCGAATGCGATACAAAGCTCACCATTAGATAGAACCATTGATCTCGACATATACAATTGGCGCACTATGCGCGAAACCTACTTTGCTGCCTTCTGCACTCGGAGTCGAAGATCAGACAATGCGTTCATGTACGCAATGTACGCGTCATACGGAGATTCATACGGAGAGAAATACGCATGCACATCACCGTCTGCCGACCACTTGGTGCACATATAGTAGAAGTGGTCCGATGTCTGGAGCTTTCGCCAATCTTCGATGAGTCGTCCGTCGTTTGCATTCAAAATGTCGTTTTCGAGCGAATACACTGCCTCTATCGCAGCGCGCTGCATTGGGTTTCCAACCCATGCCGTTAGATCGCGATCCGTATCCGCCCAGGTCACAATGTGTGGCATGTCGATCTCGTCGCGAGTTTCGTACTGCTGGATCACCTGCGAAGGTGTATGGAATCCGATCTCTGGATTCTTGTAGGCCTCTTCTGGCAATTTATCGAGGAAGTTGAAAATGCCAGAGTCCTCCCACTGGTGTTCGCCAAACGTTTCGTAGTCCATGAACAAGTTGATCGTGTCGCCATCTGCTGCAGAGAGCCACTGACCAAACTTTTCAGCGGTGAGCGGCCACTCAGTCCACTCGCGCGATGAAAAGCGAAACGCAACATCGTCGGAGAGACGATAATTCTTCATCAGCAATCGCGTGTTTTTTGCACCCGTTGGGGTGTATACATAGTTTGGTGATCGCCAGCCCAAAATTGGATCCCAGCCCTCGGAGATCACGCCGGCATAGCCCTGATTATCTGCCCAATGCGCCAAGTCGTTGCGGTATGAGAGCTCGGTATTGCGAAACACGCGAGGACGCACGCCGAAGATACGGCGAATGATGTCGCGGTGCTTTGTGACTTGTCGTTCAAACTCCATCGGTGAGTAGAAGAATGCAAGACTGTGGTAGTAGGTTTCTCCAAGCACTTCCACACGACCCGTTTCCACCACCTTCTTAAACAGATCGAGCGCTTCTGGTGCGTAGCGCTCAAGCTGCTCGAGTGCGATACCAGAAAACGAGAAGCTCGCATGGAATTCTGGGTGACGATTCAAAAGATCCAGCAACAACTTTGTCGCAGGGATGTAGGACTTGTTTGCAACCTTTTCTACGATCTTTCGATTATTGAGCGAGGTGTCTGAACGGTCGTTGAAATACTCGGGATCATTTCCGATATCGAATACTCGATATTTCTTTACACGATATGGTTGGTGGACTTGAAAATAAAAGCAGACCGACTTCATACGTTGGAGTGTGTCCATTATACCGCCAGAAACAAGGAAAAAATGGCAACGTGCGTGGAAAACAGTGGAGAACTCGCTCGCGTTTAACCAACTCGGCGGAGCAAGCAGCGTGTCTTTCGGGAATTTGAGGACTGACGAGGCCGAAACTAAGGATTTTTTCTAGCAAGAAAAAGACGACCCGAAAGAGATGACTGCTTGCGGAGCAAAAATTAATGAACGAGCTCACGAACGATGCCGTCCACCTTTTTGGCGGCATCTGCCCACGTAATGCGATCCGCCTCTTCTTTGGCGTAATCGCGCAGCGTTTCTTTGAGGCCCGGATAACCAACCACTGCGAGAATCTTGTTTGCCATTTCGTCTACATCCCAAAAGTCGATCTTCATCGCATGCTGCACAATTTCGGATACGCCGGATTGCTTTGATATCAAAACCGGTGTCCCGAGCTTCATCGCTTCAAGTGGCGTGATCCCGAATGGCTCAGAAATAGACGGCATCACGAACAGGTCTGACGACGCATACATTTCGTGGCGATCGCCCCCTGAAAGGAATCCGGTAAAGAGCACATTTTGCGAAATATTGAGGCTCGCTGCGAGTTTCATCATGCTCTCTTCCATGTCTCCGGAGCCCGCGACCACAAACATCACCTTTGGATTGCGCTCAAGCACGCGAGCAGCCGCTTTTACGAAGTAATCTGGCCCTTTCTGAATTGTGATGCGCCCCAAAAAGAGCACGATCTTGTAGCCCTGCTGCTTCAATGACCGCATTCGATTCCAGCCAGTTCCCGCTGGCTTTGTACTCTCATCAATACCGTTGTGCACCACACGCACTTTGTCAGGATCAATGCCGTACTCCTTGATGATGATCTGTCGCGTAAGTTCGGAAACAGCGATCACTCGATCAGCTTCTTCCATTCCCCACTTTTCTACCGCGTAGACATGCTTGTTTACATTCGGGCCACCACAGCGATCGAATTCTGTCGCGTGCACATGCACGATGAGTGGTTTCCCGGTGGCATATTTTGCCTCCACGCCTGCACCGAACGAGAGCCAGTCGTGCGCGTAGATGATGTCGAAGTCTTCTTCCTGCGCAATTTCTGCACCCATCATTTTGTATCGTTCTACTTCCTCGAAAAGGTCGCGTCCATAAATTGTTTTCCCATCCTCGGTTCGTTCGCGTAGATACGTCTTACTGGTCATGTACGGCTCAAGTATCGAATTTACGCTGCGAATCTTTACGTCGGAACTCTCTGCAAAGATCATGCGCGCATGCGGTGTAGAAACAGCCAGTCGTCGTGGCATGACGAATGTAACTTTAAATCCTCGCTCAGAAAGCGATTTGGTGAGCCCCTGACACGCCACACCGAGTCCTCCGCTATTAAACGGAGGAAACTCCCACCCGAACATCAGAATGCGGGGCTTCATAGTTTCCACATGTATGGTGTAATTCTATCACCTAGTAGCCCACTTTTTCGGCCCAAACTGTGTATTTCTCGATGAATCGAGTGTGCTACGCTCTACCCCATATATGCCGTGTCCTAAAGCTGCAATTTTCGACCTTGATGAGACCTTAGCGGTCAGTTTTCAGCCACCTGTTCCAGAAATGCTGGCCCGCATCTCGTTGCTCCAGAGACATGTACCTATGGCGATCATGAGCGGAGCCGGGCTCGACCGCATCATTCGCGATGTGATCAGCCACCTGCCGGAGGCACCGACAAATCTGATGCTGTTTCCAAACAGCTCATCGCAGTGTTTCCGCTATGAGTCAGGTGAATGGAAAGAGGTCTACAGCCACCTTCTTACGCCAGATGAGCGTGATCATATTAAAAGCGTTCTGAATCTTGCGCTCGCCGAATACGAAGAATTGAAAGACGGTCCCGCATATGGTGAGCGAATCGTGGATCGTGAGGCGCAGATTGCACTCGCGTGTATTGGCATGGACGCACCCACTGAAGTGAAGGCAGCGTGGGACCCAACAGCAGAAAAGCGTTTGCGCATCGCGCGACAGCTCCGCGAGAAGCTCGCTGATTTCGATATTTTAATTGGTGGCGCCTCTACGGTAGACATCACTCGCAAAGACACGAACAAATCCTACGGCGTGCGATGGTATGCCAATTACATGAAAACAACTCCCGCAGAAATGCTCTATGTGGGCGACGCGCTCTATCCGGGCGGCAACGACGAGGTCGTGATCCTCACTGGCATTCAAACGCGTGCTGTGTTTTCTCCAAAAGACACCGAAGGTGTGATCGACCAGATTATTGCATCGTGCCCTATTGAATAGATCAAAGAAAAACGCGCGGAGACCCCGCGCGTTTTGTCGTAGAAAGATCTGCTATTGCCGAGGAACATTCGGCTCGTCGGGCCCACGCCGAGGCATATAGATGTACTTGATCCGGTATGGCCGGAATACCAGGTACAAAGCGAGCAAGATCGCGATCACGGCAAACTCCGTGCCATTGCCTTGCGACGGCGACTCATTGAGCCACTGCACGATGGCCGGCCAGGATATTGTCGGCACCCGCAGGAACCCGAAATACCACATGGCAACGAACCAGGATCCGATCGTCGTAGCGATCGCGACGACGAGGATCCACGTATGTGTCCCCTTGTCGCGCTCGTACGAGTCTTCGCCCATTTCGTCTCCGAAACGAGCGTCATTCCCACTGATATCGTTCCGCATTGGTAACCTCCATACGCGATACATGTTTTGGGTCTACCACAATCGAAACACACTTACTCAACAAGTACTAGTGCGAACTTCATCACGCTGCAGAGTTTGGTCCGTCGAATCCCGGGAGCTTCGTTTCATCGTACGCCAGATACAATCTGGCACCGCGAATATACGTGATCTGTTTGGGTGCTGCTGTGTCGACGACTGGAGTCGGTGGCTCTTTCTTGCGCCACAGTACGAGTACCATAGCGCACAGCGCAAATGGGAGCCACACGAGCCACCCAAATCTGCTGTAGAGCGCCACGAAGCCAATGACGGCAAACCATACAAACGAGAGCACGAAGCTCACGATACACAGGCCTACGATACCGTAGACGACAAAGCGCCACGAGCTGTCGTTGAACTTGTCCAAGGATGTGGCTGGCTCAGCGAGCGGGTCCGGCTCAATGTGGGCCTTTTTACCGCGCTTTTCGCACTCTTCAACGAGATTTAGGACCGTACCCATACGGCAGTCTCCCACTGGATGATGTATGTACTGTTAGGTATTGCACCATACGAAAACATGCCTTGCAAGCCCTTACAGACCAACGAAAAAAGCCGCTTTCAGCGGCTTTTTTCGGGTAACGAACCAAACCTTAGTTTGTCGTCGTGAAGCTCATCTGAGAGCTTGTAGCCGTGTTTCCTGCTGCATCTGTCGACTCAACTACGAAGTGGTACGTAGTACTTGCCGTGAGACCAGAGAGCGGAAATGCGTGCGCTGTTGAGAACGCACCATTCGACTGCGTTGCTGCCGAGCCGAGTACGAGTGGGTTTGCTGTACCGTAGTACACCTTACCCGTAGCGTTTTCATTCGAGGTCCAGCTGATTGTTGCTGTAGTGGTTGCAACTGAGCCAAATGCAACCGCCGAAAGCACTGGTGCAGCTGTATCAGCTGCCACCGTGGTGAAGGTCATGTTGCTCGAGGTTGCTGTGTTGTTCGCTGCATCCTTCGACCAGACACGGAAGTTGTAGACCGTGTTCGGTGTGAGGCCCGTGAGCACAACAGAGTGAGCTGTTACGAGCGATGCGTTGAGTGCCGATGTAGCACCATACGATGTGGTCGTACCGAACTCTACCTGTGTGGTCGAATTCTCGTTCGTGGTCCAGGTAATCGTAGCTCCCGTTGTAGAGAGGCTTCCTGCTACTACTGCTGAAATCACTGGGGCAGTGGTGTCTGGTGTTGTGGTACTGCCACCTCCGTTATTACCCGAGCATGCGCCCATGGTGTCGCCGTGGTTCAAGTGACCAAAGAGCGATGGCGCGGTCACATACTTTGTTTCTCGCTCGCTCGTAGGTTTGTGACAGATCGTCATTTTATTCTGACCCCACTTGCGATCATCGTCGTCGTCATCGTGGTCACGTCCATTGCCGTGGCCAGAGTTGTTGCTACCGGAGCCTGAGTTGGTCGATGAGCCCATGTTCCACTTCTTGCCGAAGATCTCATTGAGCTTCTTGAGTGTCTTTGGGCCCACATATCCCGCCTGCTCAATACCATGCTTTTTCTGGAAGCGCTTGATCGCGAGCCACGTCTTGTAGCCGTAGTAACCGGAAATCGTTCCTTCTGGGTAAATTGAAGGGTCAGACGCGAGCATTTGCTGTAAAAGCTTTACCTGATCCCCGCGGCTTCCCTGTTTCATCTGGCTCACAAGATCAGCCATGATCTGGTTCTGCTGCTGTTGTGCAGCAGCGATCTGCGCCTGGAGCGCCGCGATCTGCGAGAGCAATGCCTGAATGCTTGTAGTAGACGAAGTTTGTGCGAACGCTGCCGCTGGAGTTGCAAGAACTCCTGCCATAACAAGCGCTGCTACTGCCTTCTTAAATGAATGCATAGAGAAAAGACTATTTTTAAATGAATAAATGTACATTCCTGCGTCTATGACGCATGAAACACACATTCACTTACCGTTCACGTAGTATACCTGCAGAAAATAGACATAACATGTAGACAAAAACGCCGGCCATTGTCAGGGTGACGCGCACTCAAAAGCTGGACAATACGGCCACAAAGCAGCCGCTATCTGTCATTTAGCAAATAACAGAACATTTGCATCCCCTGTTGGCAAGTGCTATTTTTTTCTCAGTATCGAGCCACAGCGGCACGATCGACACGGGAGACGGGTATGAATGCCATTTCACCATTGAGTGAGTTTGACGAAGCCATGAAAGCAGCACAGATCGTCTACACCCAGGAGCAGATCCGCGAGATCGCCATTTCTGCCCTCATGCGCCAGAGCGGCTCAGGCCGTACGCTGCACGAGATCGAGCACATCAAGGATCATCGCGTCTACAACGACTATTCTTTGGTCGGCACCGTGCTCGCACCAGTGGTGACTGCACTCCACGCGCGCGGTGTGATGATCCCGTACACGCTCGGCGAGCTCCAGAAGGTGCTCGAATTCGACGATGACGAGATGCATTATGTGATCTGCGACTGCGGCCACGGTCCGTTCACCGAATACAAGATGACGGCTCAGCGCATCGGCATGGTTCCCCGCCTTCGTGCGCTCCCGTTTGGCCTGTTCGGCGAATTGCGCGACGATGCGCTCGCCCTGAATCGCTAGGTCGATCCACTACACCAAAACGCCCGGGCATTTCCGGGCGTTTTTCTTTTGCGTCCCCAGAAAGAGACTCCTCACACGTTCTCGTTCTCAATTAAGCGCTAGAATACTCATATGGTTAAGGTCACCGAAGAGGTGTCCGCTGCAATACCGCGCGGCATACACCTTCGCACAAAAGTGTTTTTTGCCCTCGCACTTGCGAGCGTACTTCCACTTACATTTGCATTCATTCTCGACAGTCAGTTGAGCAAAGATGCCGAAACCCGTGGAGTCTTCCTGGATTTTTTGCGGACAGAGTTCAACGTGTACGGAGTCGCCCTACACTTCTATCTCCTCTTTATCATTGCGATATTTGGCGTAAGTCTCGCGATCGCGGGCGCATATATCGACTGGGTTTTCATTCACCCAATTCATAAGCTCACCAAGTGGATCGAAGAAACCCGCAAGGGTGATTTCGAGAAGGTCCCGGTCATGCCCACATCACACTCGATCGATATAGCGAGGCTAGAGCACGGCATCGCCTCAGCGCTGCATTTCTCTGCGCAAACTCGCTCCGCGAACGAGAACCTCTCGGGGAAAAAGGAGGAGCTCGTCATTATTGCCGCGCATCAGCTCCGCACACCGCTCACGGGCCTCAAGTGGGCCGTGAGCACACTCTCTGGCGACATGCCGACAGCTGAGCGCGTCGTACGTATCGGTGAGATTCAAGACACCGTGCAGCGCATCGGGCTCATCGTCGACAACATCGTTGCGAGCGCAGATATCGAAGAAGGTAAATTCGGCTACTCATTCTCCAACGTCGACATCGTTGATGTGGTGAAGAAGCAGATCGAAAGCCTCAAGCTTGTCGTGGAAAAGAAGGGCCAAAAGGTGGTTACGAATTTCCCTGAAGGCACGTTCATCGCCAACATCGACGCATACCGCATGGCAACAGCTATATACAATGTCTTCGAGAACGCCGTTGAATACACTCCTCAGGGCGGCACCATCACTGTTTCGCTCGTCGACAATGGCACAGGATACGAACTCACCATCGAAGACAGCGGCATCGGCATCCCAGAAACTGAATTGCAGCACCTCTTCACCAAGTTCTACCGCGGTGTCAACGCTAAGCACGTACGACCAGATGGTTCCGG
>JACCDV010940251.1_pt1 | contig 10883 bp, 3 predicted proteins | sample 7446131 | NCBI WGS metagenome assembly JACCDV01 (sample SAMN15323448, study PRJNA562643) | freshwater metagenome | isolation source: river surface water | place: USA:Blue River Watershed | collected 2017-08-17
ATATAAAATCATTCATGTTTTGCTTGAAAATACTTTCTATTTCTTCTTTCTTTTATTCTCTTTTTTCTATTACTGTTTCTTTAGTATATTCATATTTAGCAATTTTGTTAATATTTTCCTATAGAGCAGAATATTTGCTTTCAACAGTTTTCATTTCTTTACTTTTTTACTCATAAATTTTCTAAGAATCTTCTATTAGTTTAGTAAGTCAATTTTTAAGTATAAAAAATGTTTAAAATATAAACTCTTAAAATTACTAAGAATTTATTATATTTAGTTCTTTATATAAAGCACAATCATATAGGTTTTATATTGGTTATTAAGATTGATTAATAATATATAAAGGAGAGATATACTTTATTATTTAGTCATTTTTTTATAAAATTAATTAAGATAATTATTAATAGAATTCTTAAATATCTTATTCATGTAATAAATTAATATCTTTTAAACATGAATAAAGAAACTATATCATTATATCAATGTTTTAATTATCAAATTATTACTTATTCATTTCTCTAAAATATTCCAATTAGTTTTATAATTTATCAAATTTAAACATTTCAAATAAATAATCTAGTTAGTAAGCTATAGATGACTCCTTTATAGTTTCTAATATTTATATATTTTTAATATTGATAATGTTTTAAGCTGAATATTACTAACAGAATTGATCTATCAAATATTCCAAATTTTAATAACAAGTTTAGACCTATTGAATTTCACTTCCGGATATAAACTTGTCATAAACCTATTTAAGTAAAATCTAAATAATTAATCATTAGTTTTAATTGACATTTTTTAATATATTTTCTACTTGCTAATTTTATTATTGCTTTTATCTTTAATTAGTTTAATTATGAATAAATTAAGATTAAATCTATTTGAACGTTTATTAAATTCATTATATTTTATCTATTATAATCTCTTAGTCTATTATTGATAAATTATCTATATTATTTTTATAGTCTTTTATCAATTAATTAACAATAACCAAAAGATAAAGAGGATTCATATTATGCTATTCAAGTCCTTATAAATTAGATAAAATTTATAAAGATTTATTCTTACTTATAAAGGTATCAATTTACTCCATTTATTTAACAAGATTATCTTAATATATTTATTAATGATTTTATAATAAATTTAAAATCTAATAAGTGTCACCCTTTAATTCAAAAAACAACTCTTTATTTAATAATAAAACTATTTAATTTTCTTCTAGAAATCCATCTATTATTAGAAGACTATTTTGAAACATTTTTTAGAAATCTTAAAATTCTATAATAATCTATTCACTAATATTTTATAGGCATTTTTTAATGATTTAAATATTAGTTAACTCATAATGTATAAATTGATAACCTTTTAATATTTGATTTTAATTTACTTATTTGTTTATGTTTTCTAATATTTTTTTCTGATAATTTTTATTGCTTAATAAAATCCATAATTTTTGAATAATTATTGATGCTTAATCTTAATCTAACTAAATTAGTAGTTATTTTAAATAATTAAAATCACCTGTAAAAGCATTGATAATTCCTTTATAAAAAGACTCGATAATTTTAGATTAAAAAAGCTATTCTTAATTGATTTAAATATCATATGAAATTACATCTAAAATTTAATGACTTCTTTTTTAATAAATATTCTACAATAATTAATTATATATCTAATAGAATATCGAATTCTCTTAATTAAAGATATTTGCATTTTATTCCAGCATAAAATAATCATAATTTTAATTATATGAATTATATTTCTTTATATTTTATATAAAACTTTCTTAATTTTTAAGATAGAATTTAATAAGTGAATCTTAATGTACTTTTTATTATAATACATTAATATTAAAATTAGCTTTTTAAATGAATAAAATTTCTTTATCAATTTAATATATTTAATTTAGTATTTTATCATTTTATGTAAAAACAACACATCTGTTTAAAAGAGGCTTTGAAATTTAGACTTTTTTATTATTTTATTAAAAGATAAAAATCAATCTAAAATCTCAATGTTTTTATATTCTTCGTTCATTTCCTTATTCATCAAAACACTCATTTAAAACAATGAAGTCCTCCTCTATCAAAGTATTAAGTTTCTCTATTAAAGCTGATGATACTTTTTCACAACCTTACAAAAGAACCGTTTTTCCTTAAATTACAGCTTATATTAATGCCGAATCTTGCCAAGAGAAACTAATTGCATTTTTATCAATGATTTTTATAAGCTTATCGATTTCTTAATATTTTTCCTTAATTTAATAAAGATATTCTAAAAGCATTTTTCTATCTAATTTTAATCTATTAATTTCTTCATATATTTTTTCCTCTAAAGATAATCCTTAAATAAATTCATCTATTTTCTCTAAATAGTTTTACTATTAATATTGACCTAATAAATCCGACTCATCTGAGCCTTAGTATAAATTAATAATTATTAAATCTTCATTTCGCATTTTAAAAAGTTATTAAAATATTACCTAATAATCAATACTGTTATTATCATATATTAATATTGGGAAATCTTATTATAATATATACTATAGTTCCAATATTGAAAATTACTGTTAAATATCCAAATAACTAGTTGTATTATTTATGTCAAAATTGCTATTAAAAACGAACTATTAATTTTCTTAGTAAAAACCTATTAAATTCTCCTGTCAAATTATTTAGAGTTTTTCATATTAGAAATTTACTCTAAATTTCTCTATAATATAATCAGCTATATTTAAATCAATGGAATTTAATAAATGAATTTTCAATATTATTAAGTATTACAATTAACTACTATTTTAATCGATATTTTTTAAAGATTTTATTATTCAAATGAAAAATCTCAAATTAAAAGTTTTTATATCAATTACTCCATCACTTAATAAATTACATAAAAAACTAATAAATTATGAATGTTAATACAATGCGTTTCTTTATATGATTTTATCAACAATTTGAATTAGCTATCAAGAATCAATATCTTATACATAAATCTTATAAAATCTATTTAAAAAGCTTTATGGAAGTTGATTTCTTCCTTAACCTTCAAATATTGGATTTTGAGTTGCAAAAAGTTAAAAATCTGGATGACAAAAAACCGTTTGATTCAATTCTGATAAAAATATTTATTTCCTGAAATCCAAAATACTATTCAAACCCTCCAATACACTTTAGCTTGCTAAGTTCATTTCATCTATTATCAACCAAGCTCCTTCTTTCATAGCTTTTAATACCACTCCGTCGCACCATTTAAAATGACCTGGGTTGTTATTATCAGGAACATCATTGCCGAGTAGCTCGATCATATCTGTTTATTTGAATAAATTGATTCTGTAGGTTTTCTTATTTCCTAACAATTTAGCAAGTTGGATTATCATAGAAGATTTTCCGACTCCTGGAGGACCTTCTAATAATAAAGGCTTTTTTATTTGCAAACCAATAAGAATTTATTTCATATTTTCCTATATTGCCTTTATGTCAAAAACGTATTTTTAGGCAATATTTATTTACTATAAATTCAATGTCTAAATTTAATCAAATATTTTTAACTAATTTCAACTATAATCTAATTCAAATAATAAATTTTAGCTTTTTAAAGTTTAAAATATATCATTTTTAAATTTCCTTATTTTTACCTTCATTATTGATTTAATATTTTCATCATTTTAATTGTAAATTTGAAATTAAAAAATCTGCTTACAAATATCTTCTAATGATTATTCTTAGCAAATGTTTTATAATTTGCTATAAACGTTAAATATGGTTTCAATATCTCTTATGCTTAAAGGTTGGAAAATATCCCAGTTTTCTTAATTGACGAAAAATATTAATTTTTATGTAAAATTTAAGAGTTTTTCTTGCTATTCGAAAATATTGAATTTTTTAATAAAATTGCTTAATAAGTTTTAAATGTTTTCTTTTTATAATTAATCTTTATCTAATATTGACTAAACCCAGATTTCCGTAAATCTGTTTCATAAGGCAGGGGATAGTTCTTTTTTACCAAAATCACCTGATGGATTCATAGTGGCAATAATATGGAAATTTTCATTTGCTATAATCGACTATGAGTTTTATTCAATATTTATTGTTCATTCAGACTCCAAAAGAGAATTTAGTCTCTCCAAGACATTATCTGAAGCTAATGAGATTTCATCTAATAAAAACAAATCTCCTGATCAAACTGCTTAAATAAGTTTTCCTTCTTGCCATTCATAGCAACGTTTATTATTGGAAGTTTGAATGTATTCTAGTTAAGTTTAATTAAACAAATCTATTCTTTATAAAAGCTCATTATCAGACATTCCTTATAGATTATTTAAACTTATAATCTCTTATATAGAATTCTATATTTCTTAATTTTATATATTTCTAACAGGTCAAAATGTTCCAATAAAATCTGCTACCTCTGTTCCTTTATGACAATTATACTAAATTAGCTATTGATTAAATATATACGAAATAGCTTTACTAATAAGAGTTTTACCACAACCTGTTTATCCTATCAGCAAAACTGGTTCTTTATTAATCAAACATAAATAAACTTAAACCAGCAATTTCCTATATTAATCATACCAGAAAATATCCTTTAAATTATCAAGCTAAAATTACGAAAAAATTTATTAAAAAATCTCTTAATAAAAACAATCAATTTCAAAGGAAGGAATTTTCATTGTTTCTTTTATTATTTTAAGAAGTTTTTCTTTTTCTTCCATTATTCAAAGACGAGAGCCAATTACTTAAAACATATGAAAAGCTACATCTTATTTTGCTTAATTCTTGGCAACTCTTTTACCAACTTTAAGTAAATCTCTAATTGTTATGTTATTCTCTTATTAATTAAGCCCTTATGTAAACTCTTTATGTGTTTAATATAAATCCTTTATTTAAAGCAATTAATTTGCCTTTGATTCTGATAAAGAAGAATTTGCTATTAATATCTACAGTAAATCTTAAGATTTCAAACAATCATAATTTATACAAATAAATCGATTTCTGAAAGCTTTGGATAACAAATTTCAACCAGAATAATTAGATGGGTTTTAGGTGGCAAAAACACGGAAGTTTTTATGTGGTTTAAATGTCTTGTCTAATTAAGAAACATAAATTTCTTTATTATCATCAAAAAGCCTATTTAAAGATTCTAATATTTCAGATTTTGCTAAATTTAGCTCATCGAGTAATACCCAGTGTCCTTCAATTATTGCTTATAAAAACTATCCTTTTTAAAACTCAATTTCTCCTTTAGAGTTTGGTTGTAATTATCCAATATAATCTTCAATTTAAGTTTCTTTATGATTATTTATTCTTATTAGTTTTTAACCTAATAAACAGCTTAAGTGCTTAATAATTCGAGTTTTACCCATGGAAGTTTATCCTTCTAATAAAATCGGTGTTTGTTAATCAAAAATTAAAACTTTTAAAATGTCTAATAATATTTCTCTTATTTTTGGAGTTTAGATAAAGCTATTATCAGATTGTGTTTACAATGAGAACTAATTTAAACAGTGATTTTCTATTATAACTTTTCCCTCCATTTATTTGGTTAAAATATGAATGAATTTACTCTCAATATATTTTTCTTGTATTTTTTCTTCATTAAAAATCTATTCGAAAATTTCATTGAAAATTTATTAACTTTTTTCATTCAAATCTTAATATATAAAAACTCTGAATGAAAAATATATTACCATTTATAATAGCATTTTCTAATCTTAATTTCACTAACTTTATTCTATCATTTACAAAGCCCTTATTAGTTATCTAAAACTAATAACAACTGGTTAATTATTAAATGAGAGAATTTCTTATTAAAGAGAAAATGATCAAATTTTAACAAAAAACTTAGCAATTAAAACTTAATAACTTTGCACAGTATGAATACCCTTTAAATATGAATTTATTATATCTTAAACCTCTTCGATTTCATTAGATATTTTATAGTTAATTTTTGTAAAGGAATTCTTAACGATTTCTGGTAAATCCTTTTTACCAACTTCAAAGCCTGGATTCATGCAAGCAAATATTCATAACGAATCTTTTCATTCATATCAGGTTAATTGATTTGAGTCCATTAAGAATATGTATTTTTAGTTTAAAATTTGAATAAGTTTATTAAGTATATCTTTCTAGGCAAGATTTATCTCATCAAATAAAATCCAACAATCATCCTATAAAGCCTACTGTATTATTCCTTCTAAAAATCCAAATCGTTATTACTTCTATATTTACTCTTTATTTTCTATAGTTTTTATTATATTCTCTTTAATCTAATGTAAACTTGTTAATTAATATTTAGTTATTATTTAATCTAATGATTTTAGTAGTTTTTAATTTAAAGTGTTATATTATCCTTTATCATATAATAATAGTAATTAATCAATAAATTTTTTATTATCGTTCTATGGAGCAATTTCATATAAATGTTTAATAAAATTATTTAAATTAATCTTTACTATTTAAGAATAACTTAATGGCTTATATCCACCGAATAGATCAATTATATCTGTTGAACAAGAGAGATTGATTACCAAAAGTTTCTTATTAAAAAACTAAGCTAAAGATTATATCATTGATGTTTTACCGATTCCTGTTTCTCCTTCAAGAAGAATATTTTCTTTATTTAAAATTGATTAATAAATTTTATCTATAAAAACCATATTGTATTTACTAATGGTAAATTTAGTAGGATTTTTTTATAATTTTAACTAATTCATTAAAGACTCCCCTTTTCATATTCTAAACTCTTTAAGATCGAATATAAAGTCTTATTTTTGCATTTCAAAAAAACTTAGAATTTGTTATTGATATTTTGAACTTATAAAATTATCAATATCAGCTTAGTAAAATATATCAATAAGGAAATCCAAAATATGAAGTTTTACTTATAAACTGAGAAACTCTGTTTATTCATTTAGATTATATTCTTTTATTAATATATCAAATCAATGAATAAGTTTTATGATTAAATTCTTATTATCTGAGTTTAATATTTTTATAAGATTTAATAAGCTTGGTTTTACTTGCTTGTTATTTAGTTTAATAATATCATCAATAATTTATTCATAGCTTATCTGATTAAATTCTAATTTATTTTAAAATCTCTCTTTGTCTTCAATGTTATTACTTATAATTATTATTTTAAAATTCAAGCTGAATTTTAATGTTTAATTTTTAAACTCAAATTTTTAATCTTTAACAGCATTGATTATAAAAGATTTAAGACTGGAATTTGAGAATTAAAAATTATCTAAAATTAAAGTTCATTATTACTAAATTGCTTAATATAGTGGACCATTTTAATAAACAAAACTAAGTTCTTTTTCATTGTGATTGATTTAGTAATAACCGAACAGGTCAGATATTTCCATAAAGTAATCAATAGGAATATACATATAGTTTTAACTTTATATCAATTAGTTAATAAAGTGTGTTTTTCCGCACATTGATTAACCGTAAAGTAACAAATATTCTTTCTCATATAATTTTTATTCAAATTTTTATAAAAAGCTTTATTCTTGTTATTGGATGTTTTATAAATATTGAAATTTATAAACTCTTATTTATCTTTCCTATTCTTATAAAAGTTATTAATTAATTTCATTAGAAAAACCTTATATGGACTTTATACTTCCATTTTGATCAAACTATATTTAAATAATATTCTTCATTTATTCATATAGAGATTTATCATTATTAAATATCAATTAAATTAATTCATATAAAAGTCATTTAAGTTAATTATCCAAAATCATCCAATATTGAAAAATTATGAATAAATTATTTTATTCCTGTATTGTTTAATCTTTAATAAATTGGTAAGCATTTAATATAGATTCTTATTCATACTCTTTATATTAAGTATAAATAATTTTTAATAATTTTAATTAAATTTATTAATTATTCATTTATAAAATTATAAATTAAAATTTTAATTTTCAAAGCCTTAATGAAGATTAAAAAAATATCTGAAATCTGCTAACAACTGGTCTTATTGATTTTAGTAATCATTAAATAGAAAAATGAGTGTTTTCATAGGATTTACTAAAATTTATTTTTAATACTAAAATACTTCGTTGTTTAAATTTAAGATAAATTGCATTAAAGTCTTATATTGTTTTTCTTATAAAAGAATTTCTATGATTTGAGCAAATTAACTTTTATATTAAGAAATTAGGAAAATTTCATTTAAGATTTTATTGCAATAATAACTACTGTTGAATATATATGATATTTAAGAATAAAATATATTTAAATCCAATTTTTCCAAAATATTTATAAAAAATGTATAAAGCATTTTTTTTAATTAAAAATTGTTAAAAACTCACTAATTTAAGCATTATATTAGAAGATTTAGTATTAAATATATTTTAAATTAATTCTTTTATAAAATAAAATGATTTTATTCAAAATTTATATATTCTAATTATTGAATTAGAATTTCCAAAATTAAGCTTTTTTAAATATAGTATTTTTATATTGTTTTTTCTTATTATAAAACAACTTATAAAAATTGTTAGCAAAATAAAGATTGTTAATTTTTGGAGTTATTCAATAAGTTGTTACTTACTATCTATATTATCTGAACTTTTATTTCTTCTTAGATATGAAAATTATAGATGTTTAGTATTTTAGTTATAAGTTATATAATATAAACGAAACTTTCATTTTTTTCTTATTTTATAATTTCATTGCAAAAATAGTCAAAGCAATTTCAATAAAAATCCTAAAAGAAAGACTTATCAATTTGTTTCTCAATTAAAATCAAAATTTTATAAATAATGCATAAAACGTCAATTTAGTTCGAAATATAAAATTCTTATTATATATAAAAGGTTGTTAAAAATTGGTTTATTTAAGATAAGAATTAATTATTGAATTATTCTGATTTTTATCCTATGTAGCTCCGTAATTGCATATTAAACCTTTATATATCAACAGCATTGCTTTTAGAGTTTATTTAATTCATTAATTAGTCGATAGTAGCCAAACACAATGCTTAGTCTTAAGTATAGATTATTGATTAGTTGTCCATTAATTAAATCATTATATAAAATCTAAAATTATTTAATAAAACTACTCATTTTATCTATTGTTTATTATAGTTGTAACTGTAGCGCTTGGTTTCTTATTTTAAATTCTTTATAAAAACTATTGAATGATTTTTTAGGTTTTTATTGTTCTATATTTTATATGTTTTAATTGGAAACTATGAAATTCTCCAATTCCTCTTCTTAGGTTGTTTAAGTATCCAAATCCCAGCATATTTTTTCTGCTTTTTTGCCTTTTGATTTTGGAATTAAATTTTCGAATTTTTTAATTTTTGAGCTTTTGCAAGTCGATAATTCTTTAACTTGATACTCTTCTAATGTTTTTGGATTTATCTCTGCATTAGCAATTTAATTAGCTAAAATATCATTATGAGTTTTACCTAGAAAATTGAATGTTGGATCATAATTCTTTGCTATCTTGATTGCAGTATAATCAAACGGTTCTATTAACTCTACGTTTTCTAAGTTCATTTAATTCAAAGAAACAATTTTTCTTTATTTTGGACAAAAAACCTTCGAGAACTTAAATGCCAAATAAGAACACATGAATATTTACAAATAATTATCTTCAAGTTCTTTATCATAGTTTTCGATAAATTCTTTTGCATCTTTATATTTCTATAAAATTTAGTGAGCTGTTTTGATACCAATTCCTTTAGGTGAATTTAGATAGTCACAACCTGACATAATACACATTTAAATAAATTTTGAATGAGACATGTTTCAAAGGTTGATTTCTTCGCAATATTTCAGATTTTCTAATTTGTAATAAATTCCTTGAAATTTGTTATCCAATTTATAAACGATTCTTTGAGCCCCAAATAATAACAAATCACTATCTTCTGTTAATATGAATTCCACGTGATTAATTTTACTCAAATATGCTAATTAGGAGTCTGCCTCATATGGAGCAACTATGATTTCTATTTAGGTAAATTTTCATTTTAACAAATCTATTAAGCTCTTAACCGTATCTGAACTAACGTTCATTGCTAAAGGAACATATTTTCTTGCCATTTCTAAATTTCCTTCATTCAAATAGAAATTTAGTTTTTCTTTATTCATTTCTCACTGTTATCTTCTTTTTGAGTTAGTATGTCTTTTTAATGGCAATTCATCTCCATCAAAAACAAGAACAACTCAAATATTAAACTTTAACAAACGTTTTATTTTTTTACTAAAATATTTAAAAATTGGTCAAATATCATTTTAAGTGAAAATTGAAAGTTCTCCTTGGTGGAATGACTTATGAATCCAAGAAAATCCATCAATTCCAACAGATTAATTTTAAAACTAAGAAATGCATACTGTTGTACCCACTGATTTAGTAGTTGCTAATAATCCTTTAATTCCCATATATAAAATATAATTTTAATTATTATAAAAAGATAATAGATATAAGGTAGTATTTGGTTTAATTGAGTTCTTATATTTGTCAAAGCTTTCTTATTAAAATTAAAATTGATAAAATAATTATGTAAAACATTTTTCTCTTATAAAAAATGGACTAAATTCTAATAATTGATTTTACTTAGAATTATAAAGAATTTAGCTTTTAAGTATAAATTATTGAATAAAAATTGTAAATAAATTTAATAATAATTCTTACAATTGAAGAAGTATTATTTGTAGATTAATTTAGTTACTGTTTACAGCTATATATTTCATCCCTTAAATAAATAGCTTAAAATTATGAAAATTCCATTGCAAAAAACAAGCTTAATATATTGCTTGCATATTTGAATTAAATAGAATATTTTAATTAATAATAAATAAGTTTTGAATAAATATAAGATATGATTAATAATATTAGCAGTTTTTAAAAGAAAAA
>JACCDV010440692.1_pt1 | contig 10880 bp, 9 predicted proteins | sample 7446131 | NCBI WGS metagenome assembly JACCDV01 (sample SAMN15323448, study PRJNA562643) | freshwater metagenome | isolation source: river surface water | place: USA:Blue River Watershed | collected 2017-08-17
ACAGGTACTATCTTAATTTCCTAATTTTTATCTCTATTTTTTTATCTTTGTTTTAGCAGAGAGGAAACATACTGCGATTTTTCACTGGATGTTTACCTTGTATAGCCTCAACTTGTTTGAGGCTATTTTTTTGCCTTTTTCAAAGGCAAGCAGAGAAGAAAACTCCAGCTCCTTTTCTTGGATGTTATTTTGATAATCAGAATTATACATCTGGTTTTTCTTCCATAAATAATAAATCATAGTTAATAATTTCTTTTGTACTGCAACATAACTTTTCATTTTCACACCATGTTTTGCGTAAGTTCTTTCAAATAAATCTAAAAAAGGTTTCTCTTTATAAGTAATTACAACTAGACTTGGCATGTGTAATGCCCTTCTTATTCTTGAGTTTCCTTTTTTAGATATTTTTGTTTTTCCAATTCTTGCACCTGATTGACTTTCAACAACATCAAAGCCAGCATAAGAAACTAATTGTTTATAATTTTTGAACAAATCAAAACCATTTGTTTCTGCTAAAATTGTAGCTATAGTTAAAACCCCTAATCCTTTTATTTTTATAACATTGGCTACTTTTTGTTTGATCTCAGCATCTAATTCTAAATGTAACTTTATCTTTTTTTCCAATTCTTTCAACTGTAAATCAAATAAATCTATAGTACTTTCAAGTTGTTCAATAACTATTTGGTTTGTATACATCGCCTGTTTTAACGCATGTAATTGACTACTTATTACTGTCTTTAATTCTTGTAAGTTTTGATGTTGTCTAGTATAAAGCCTTAACTCATAAAAATACTTTCCAAAAGGCTCCCATTGTTCTAAGCATTGTTCAGCTCCCATTTGAGATAATCCTTTTGCGTCAATACTGTCATTTTTTGATTTTAATCCAATTGCTTCTAAATACTTCTTAGCCTTATTTGGCAATATAATTGACACTCTATAATTTCTTTCAAATAAATATAAAGCACAATTTTCATGATAAATACCTGTAGCTTCCATACAGATTACCAACGGTATCTCTAGTCCTCTCCTATGCTTTATCATCCAATCTTCAAATGATTTAAAACCTTTCAAATCATTATTAAAAACAATACTGGATTTTACTGTTACTTTTTGATTATTATCAATCAAACTGATACAACCATTAATTTTCTTACTCGAAACATCCAACCCAACCGAATACTTTAAATCCATGATCTTTAATTTTATTTCTGATAAACAAAAAATTACACAAGCCTTTGCTCATTTTTTATACAACATCTTTATTTAAAATAAAGTGTTTAAGTACTTATTGTGACTAAAATGTAATTTAAACAAAGTTGATTTACCTGTCTCAACAATATCATCAAAAGATGTATCTGGCGGGATCACAATTTTGCAACTTTGTTTTGCTTATCTATTAATACTATTTTAAAAGATAAAATTATTCATACTTTTTAGAATAGAGCAAAGATATGAGCTGGATTAGCTTCTAATGAAATTAATCGTTGTGAACATGGTGTGCTTCAAACATAGTAGGAACATTATTTGACATAATATTTTGTACTTTTGTTCCTCCCATTACCATTGCACCATCTGTTAAATTGATAACAGTTGTTCCATCAAGAACCTTTTTTAAATCGGCCATGATGTGTACTTGAGGAGTAATGTTTGTTCTAACTAATGCATTTTCTGGTAAATCTAAAGTAACTTCAGCATAATTGTAAACATCTCCAGTTTTTCCAGTATGAACCATATATGAAGTTGGAGTTGTAACAGTAGATGAAGTATAAGTTCCTTCAAACTTTACAAATTTGTAACCCGCAGCCCAAGACCATGTCATGCCTAAAGCCTGAGCATCAGTCCACATCGTTCCTTGACCGTCTGCACCTGCATTAAATTGTGCTTGGTCAACCCCAATTCCAAATGTAATTTTGTTGTAATTTCCAGCTGGAATGTTTGGTAAGTTTAACAATGTGCTTTCTGCATTAGCCTCGTTTACAAAGAAATAGCTTTCACTTTTAGGCACGGTATAAGTGGTACCATCTGTTTTAGTTAAAACAATGTTGCTAACGATATAAATAGCATTGGTTGCTTTAACTTTTTCGCCATTACTATTTGTGTATTCTGTATTAAAAGCAAAATCAGCATCTCCATATACGTTATCGAATTCTAATTTTAAGTTTCCTTCACCTGTGATTTCGTTATTATCATCGTTAGAACAAGAAGTTAAGGCAATAGCAGTAACCATTGCAAGTGCAATATTTTTTAATTGTAATTTCATCTTTTTTGATATTTTTAGTTTAAATTTTATAATACGAATGGTGTGGATATAGTATATGCTATCCATTCTTTTTTGGACATAAAAAATCCTATCGTTTCTATACCGAAACAATAATTAAAAAAAATTAAACTAAAATTGAGGGAGGGTGAAAGATGGACTGTATTGCAGTTAAAGCATACAAATTCTGATAAACAGAATTAATTTTGTTAGTTGTGAAAACAACGTCATTGTAAGAAGTAAGCGATTTAAAATCTTCGTAAAACAAAACTTCAATTTCTTGTTTTACATTTTGTTTTTTATCTGAAGAAGTTGTGTTTTTATCTTCTTCAGCCGTTTTAGCAAGCTCTTTCTTTAAATGACATTTTCCGTTACATTTAAGTTCAGGCTTTTCTTTGTTTTCACAAAGTTCTTTTACAATATAGTCATAATTAACAATATATTCCAAAAATGGAATCGCTGGCCTTGCCAACATAAAAATACTGATTAATACTACTATTTTTTTCACGGCACGAATTTACAAAATATTGCCTAGAATAGTAATACAATCAGTATTTTTTTTAAAACTAACTATATTAATAAAGATAACAACGGTTCTTTTTCGTTTAAGTATTGAAACTGAAATCCTTTTTCAATCATTTTGAATTTTACAGCAGCAATATCTTCTTCATTTTTTATTTCCAAACCTACAACTACGGGTCCAACGTCACGATTGTTCTTTTTTATAAATTGAAAATACGTAATATCATCTGACTCGTTCAATATCTCATTTACAAATTCTTTTAAAGCTCCAGGTCGTTGCGGAAACTGAATCATGAAATAATGTTTCAATCCTTCGTAAATTAAGGAACGCTCTTTTATTTCTTCGGTACGTTCAATGTCATTGTTACTTCCACTAACAACACAAACTACTGTTTTGCCTTTTATTTCATCTGCAATAAAATCTAAAGCAGCAATAGATAAAGCTCCAGCAGGCTCAACCACCATGGCTTCTTCATTATACAATTGCAAAATGGTAGAACATACTTTTCCTTCTGGTACCAAAACCATTTTATCTAAAGTATTTTTACAAACGGCAAAAGTTTCTTTTCCTACTTGCTTTACTGCGGCACCATCCACAAATTTATCAATATCAGTTAAGGCAACGGCTTCATTTTGTTCTAAAGCAAATTGCATAGAAGGGGCGCCTTCAGGCTCAATACCCAATATTTTAGTAGTAGGACTAAGTTTTTTAAAAACCGTAGAAACCCCAGAAGCTAATCCACCACCACCAACAGGTAGTAACAAATAATCAATTGTAGGAACTTGCTCAGATAAAATCTCTAAACCAACAGTTCCTTGTCCGGCCATAACATCAATGTCATCAAACGGATGAATGAATTCTAACTGATTTTCATTTGCATATTGCTTTGCCGCATGAAAAGCATCATCAAAAGTATCCCCTATTAAAACAATTTCTACAAACGATTTTCCAAATAATTGTACTTGTTTGATTTTTTGTTTTGGAGTTGTTTTTGGCATGTAAATTTTACCTTGAATTTGTAAAACCTGACACGAATAGGCTACACCTTGCGCATGATTACCTGCACTGGCGCATACAATTCCATTTGCCTTTTGATGGGAGTTTAACTGACTGATTTTATTGTAAGCTCCTCTGATTTTATAGGAACGCACTTGTTGCAAATCTTCACGTTTTAAATAAATGGAAGCTTGAAATTTATCCGATAAGTTGATACTGAATTGAAGTGGTGTTTTTACCACCACTCCATTCAGATTATCTTGAGCTTTTACGATTTTATCAAATAAAGTCATTAGTTTAATTTTGGTCTTAATTTTCTAACCGCTGCACCCGCTTGCCATAATTCTGATTCACGGATTTCTTTAAGTTCTAATTCTAATTTTTGACGATAATCAGTCTTACTTCCTTCCGAAATTACTCGGTTAGCTTCTCTTCCTGAAGCTACTTCAGCGTATAAATTTTCGAAAACTGGAGTTGTAGCATCTCTAAATTTACCTTTCCAATCTAATGCTCCACGTTGCGCTGTAACAGATGTATTAGCGAACATCCAATCCATACCGTTTTCCGCTACTAAAGGCATTAAACTTTGAGTTAATTCTTCTACCGTTTCATTGAAGGCTTCCGATGGTGAGTGGCCGTTTTTACGAAGTACGTTATATTGTGCTTCAAATAATCCAGCTAAAGCCCCCATTAAAATTCCTCTTTCCCCAGTTAAATCAGAATACACTTCTTTTTGAAAATCAGTTTCAAATAAATAACCCGAACCTACTCCAATTCCTAATGCGATTGCTTTGTCTTTTGCTCTTCCAGTAGCATCTTGATATACAGCAATACTTGAATTGATTCCTTCTCCTTTTAAAAACAAACGACGTAATGAAGTTCCAGATCCTTTAGGAGCAACTAAAATAACATCAATATCCGGAGGTGGAACAATTCCTGTTTTTTCATTAAATGTAATTCCGAAACCATGCGAAAAATATAAAGTTTTTCCTGCTGTTAAGTATTTTTTTACAGTATTCCAAGCCTCTATTTGTCCTGCATCTGAAAGTAAATATTGGATAATGGTAGCGTTATCACAAGCTTCATCAATATCAAATAGATTTTTACCTTCTACCCAACCATCAGCAAGCGCTTTTTCCCAACTTTTGCCTCCTTTTCGTTGTCCTACAATTACATTAAATCCGTTATCTCTCAAATTTAATGATTGTCCTGGTCCTTGTACACCATATCCAATTACAGCAATTACTTCATGTTTTAATGTTTCTTTTGCTTTCTCTAATGGAAATTCTTCTCTTGTTATAACGGTTTCGTTAACTCCACCAAAATTAATTGTTGCCATTTTATTCTTTTTTTTTATTGGTTTTACATTTGAAATACTTGGTCTTTTTTATCTAAAAATTCATTATTAATGGTTTGTAAAGCTGGATTTTTTTGCTCCATTTCTACTACTTTTTTATGAATACCTTCGCTTGCATTTATAATTGCAATACGGGAACTTCTTACAAACTCAATTAGACCAAACTTATCTAATTTTTTAAGCAGTTTATTAATTTCTTCGCCTTGTCCTGTTGTTTCAAAAACAGTATAATCATTTCGAATAACCACTGCTTTTGCTCCATATTCTCTAAGCAATCGCTCTACTTTCACTTCCTTAATGATAACTTCTGTAGGAACTTTATACAATGCCATTTGTTGCCATACGATTTCATCATTTGTATTGCAATACACTTTGAACACATCGACAATTTTTTCAATTTGCTTTACTAAATTTTTTACAACTGCTTCTGCTTCAATTACTACAATAGTGAAACGGTAAATATTAGGCACTTCACTTGGCGATGTATTAAAACTTTCTAAACTTATCTTTCGTCTCGAAAACATAATGGCGATTTTGTTTATCAAGCCCACATGATTTTCGGTATATATAGTTAAGGTGAATTCTTTTTTCATCTTCTTACATTTTTATATCTTCTTTACACAAAACAATTTCCGAAACGCCTTTTCCTTGAGGTACCATTGGGAATACGTTGTCTTCCATACGAACAGCCACTTCAAGTAAATAAGACTCTGGATACAATAACATTTCTTCAAGAGCTGATTTTAATTCTTCTCTTAATGCAACTTTATTCCCTTTTATCCCATATCCTTTGGCTACTTGAACAAAATCAGGACTTTGAATATCGGTAAACGAATAGCGTTTTTCATGAAACAATTCTTGCCATTGGCGCACCATTCCTAGAAAACTATTGTTCAAAATCAGAATCTTTACATTCGGTTTGAATTGCATAATAGTTCCCAATTCTTGAATATTCATTTGCGCACCACCATCTCCTATAACGGCAATTACGGTTCGTTCAGGAGCACCATATTTAGCACCAATAGCAGCAGGAAGAGCAAATCCCATTGTTCCCAAACCACCACTTGTGATGTTACTTCTGGTTTTGTTTTGATGCGAATATCGACACGTTATCATTTGGTGTTGCCCCACATCAGTTACCATTACAGCTTCGCCATTAGTTAACTCATTGATTAATTGAATAACTTCACCCATTGTAATTTCTCCATTTTGTGGAAACAATTCTGGAGTAATTAGTTTCTCGCTTTCAATTTCGATTGCCTTATGAAATTTAGAAATCCATTCTTGATGCGATTTTTGTTGTACTCTTTCGGTTAATAAAGGCAAAGTCTCCTTACAATTTCCCCAAACAGGAATAGAAACTTGAACATTTTTATCAATTTCGGCTGGGTCTATATCCAAATGAATGATTTGAGCTTGTTTCGCATATTTATCCAAACGACCTGTAACTCGGTCATCGAAACGCATTCCGATTGCAATTAAAACATCGCATTCGTTAGTAAAAAGATTGGGAGCATAATTTCCGTGCATACCTAACATACCAACTGCTAAAGGATGATTGGTTGGAATAGCGCTCATTCCCATAATCGTCCAAGCGGAAGGGATTCCAGTTTTCTCAATGAATTGTAGAAACTCTTGTTCGGCATTACCTAAAATCACACCTTGACCAAAAATTACAAATGGCTTTTTAGCTTGATTGATAAGTTCGGCTGCTTGTTCAATATAAGAAATTCGGATATCCGGTTGTGGTTTATAACTTCTAATGAACTCACATTTTTCATATCCTTTATAATCGAATAATTGCAATTGGGCATTTTTAGTGATGTCAATTAAAACAGGTCCAGGTCTTCCACTTTTAGCAATGTAAAATGCTTTTGCTAAAACAGCAGGAATTTCGGAAGCATCGGTTACTTGATAATTCCATTTGGTTACTGGAGAAGTTATATTCACGATATCTGTTTCTTGGAAAGCATCGGTTCCTAATAAATGAGCGAAAACTTGTCCTGTGATACAAACCAATGGCGTAGAATCGATCATCGCATCCGCTAAACCTGTGACTAAATTAGTAGCTCCAGGTCCGCTTGTTGCAAAAACAACACCCGTTTCTCCACTTACCCTTGCTAAACCTTGAGCAGCATGAATAGCACCTTGTTCATGACGAACTAAAATGTGATTAATTTCTTTCTTGTAGTCAAATAATGCATCATAAATAGGCATGATGGCTCCACCCGGATAACCAAAAATAGTTTTAACATTTTCGGCTAATAAAGCTTTTATAACAGCTACACTTCCAGAAACTTGTTGTAAAGTCTCTTTATTTTCTATCTGATTTAATTCTAATGTTTTCATTTTTTAATATTCATCAGTTATGCAACCATTGGATGCATCAGTTACAAGTTTAGCATACTTTAGTAAAACCCCATTTGTAACTTTTAATTTGGGTTGTACCCATTTGTTTCTTCTATATTCTAATTCCTCTTCACTAACATGCAAATGAATTTTGTTTTCTATTGCATCAATTTCGATTACATCATCATTTTCAACTAATGCTATAGTTCCGCCATCATAGGCTTCTGGCGAAATATGTCCCACTACAAAACCGTGAGTTCCACCACTAAAACGTCCATCCGTAATCAATGCAACACTTTTTCCAAGTCCAGCACCAATTAAAGCGGATGTTGGTTTTAGCATTTCTGGCATTCCAGGTCCCCCCTTTGGACCTACATATCGTATTACTACGACATCACCAGCATTAATTTTTTTATCCTCGATTCCTTTAATCAGTTCTTTTTCACCATCAAAAACTCGAGCTTTTCCCATGAAAAACTCCCCTTCTTTTCCGGTAATTTTTGCAACTGAACCTTTAGGAGCCAGATTTCCATACAAAATTTGAAGATGTCCTGTTGGTTTTATTGGGCTTTCAATCGGTTTAATAATATTCTGGCTTTCAAAATCGATATCTGGTACCTCATTAAGATTTTCTCGTAATGTTTTAGAAGTAACCGTCAAACAATCACCATGTAACATTCCTTTACTTAGTAGATATTTCAAAACCATTGGTACGCCACCTTTTTCGTGAAGGTTTTGCATTAAATAATTTCCACCTGGTTTAAAATCGGCAATCAAAGGTGTTTTGTTACTTATGCGTTGAAAATCATCTTGGGTAATCGTTACTCCAACACTTCTTGCCATAGCAATCATGTGTAAAACTGCATTTGTACTTCCGCCTAATGCAATTAATACGGTTAGCGCATTTTCAAAAGCTTCGAAAGTCATGATGTCTTTTGGACAAATATTTTTCTCCAAAAGTTGCTTCATATAAAACGAAACCGATTCACATTCTTCAATCTTCTCATTACTTATAGCAGGATTAGAACTTGAATATGGCAAACTCATTCCTAAAGCTTCGATTGCAATAGCCATGGTATTTGCTGTGTACATTCCGCCACAAGCACCTGCACCTGGACAAGCGTTTTTAATGATATTTTTATATTCGTCTTCCGAAATTTTACCAGCAATTTTCTCCCCTAGTGCTTCAAAAGCAGAAACTATGTTCAAATCTTTACCTTGATACTTCCCTGGAGCAATAGTTCCACCATACACCATAATTGATGGACGATTCAATCTTCCCATTGCTATGATACTTCCTGGCATATTTTTATCGCAACCCGGAATTGCCACAACCCCATCATAATAATGTCCGGAAACTACACTTTCGATACTATCTGCAATAATTTCTCTACTTACTAACGAATAACGCATCCCATCAGTTCCGTTTGTAATACCATCACTAATTCCAATTGTGTTAAAAATTAAGCCTACCATCTCATTTTTATTGACTTCTTTTTTTATCAAAGAAGCTAAATGATTCAAGTGCATATTACACGTATTCCCATCGTATCCCATAGAGGCAATTCCTATGAAAGGCTGATTTAACTCTTTTTCTGTTAAACCTATTCCATACAACATCGCTTGTGCTGCGGGTTGGGTTGGATCTTGAGTGATTGTTTTGCTGTATTTATTTAGTTCCATTATAAGTATACATTTTGGTATTCGTTATGAGCTACTCTTCTTTTGTATTTTTTCTGAATAACAGCTCCAATGGAATCTTCCCATTCTAATGGAAATTTGTATTCATTCACCAATTCAATTCCGATAACTTCAGCTGCTGTTCCACAGAAGAAAGCGCTATCCGCTGTAAAAATTTCATCAGGAGTGAAATATTTTTCTTCAATCTCGTAACCTAATTCTTTTCCAATTTCTAAAACCGTTTGACGTGTTATTCCTGCAAGGATATTTCCTAATGGTGCTGTGAATAATTTTCCGTCTTTCTCAATGAAGAAGTTGGCACCGGGACCTTCTGCAACATAACCATTCATATCGGTCAATAATGCTTCATCGTAACCTTTGGCTTTAGCTTCTGTTGTAGCCAAAATGCTGTTCGTATAATGTCCCACTACTTTAGCTTCCACAAAACATGATTTTGGATTTGGACGTTGGAAAGAAGACAACATAACTCGTAATAGCTTATCACCTAAGTATTTTCCCCATTCCCAAGCCATTATTACAACATGCACTTCATTTGTTGGTGTTAATGACATATTATCCCCCAAATAAACTAAAGGACGAATGTAAGCGTCTTTTAATCCATTTAATTCCAACAATTGATAAGTAATTAATTCTAATTCTTTTACAGAATATTGTAAATTAATATGCATTACTTCTGCCGAATAATGTAATCGCTCATAGTGTTCCTTTGCTTTGAAAATTCGGACACCATCTGGAGTATCATAGGCTCTAATACCTTCAAATACGCCATTACCATAATGCATTGTTTGATTATAAATACTTACTGGGGCTTCTTTAACTTTTACAAATTGCCCGTTTAAAAAAATGGTGGTGTTTTCGTTGTAATACATAATATAAAATAATTTTAAAATAAAAATGCCTTTCCTTATTTACATTAGGAAAGGCATATAAAATATAAACCAATCCGTCTAGTAACTACGAATAATTCTAATAATAATTTGTGTTTGTATATTCATCATATTCTTAACTGCACTTAACGATTAAGACTAAAAGACCAATGGAGATAATAGTATTTATTATTATCAAAAAAATATTACAATTATTTCCATTGGTCTTTTTCATAATTATCTAATTAATGAGAAATGGGCTTTAAATTGTTTTGCTACTCCATTTTCTGTGTAATCTAATGTAAACCAATAGTCGGTTGATGGTAATTCTTCTTGGTTATAAGTTCCATCCCAACCATTACTTGAATCTGTTGTACTTAATTGTTTTAATAGTTTTCCGTATCGATCAAAAATATAAAACTTCGCATCAGCTTGATTTAATCCAATGATATTCCATGTATCATTTATTCCATCTCCATTTGGTGTAAAATATCTTGGATAATCTATTATAAGTACCGTTTGTGTCATATAAGTACATCCTTCTGTATCAATCACTGTTACTACATGCTCTCCTGCGCTCACTCCTGTAAATACATTTGATGATTGGAACGAACCTTCGTCTAAGGCATACATGATGCTTCCTGTTCCATCTGGAACGGTTACTGTTATAGTAGCATTATCACTAAAGTATTCGCTTTGAACTACCGTCATTGATGTAGCTGGAGATGTAGCGGTTACTGTAGCTGTCGCAGTTGATAATAATGGATCTGATGAACATCCTGTTGACCAATTCGTTGCTATTACGCTATATGTACCTGCTTCATCTACAAC
>JACCDV010484351.1_pt1 | contig 10879 bp, 13 predicted proteins | sample 7446131 | NCBI WGS metagenome assembly JACCDV01 (sample SAMN15323448, study PRJNA562643) | freshwater metagenome | isolation source: river surface water | place: USA:Blue River Watershed | collected 2017-08-17
GAGTTTAATTTAACTGTGCTCTTAAACATTTATAAGGAGATTTAAGCATGAGCACATTAAGTCAATTGAAGTTAGTTACAGCAGTTAAGCCACAACACATGCCAGATGTAGTGAAAAGACGCTACAAATTGAGCAACAAGTTATGGGAACAGATCCAATTAGCTAAATCATTATTCCTTAATCAGCCGTTTGATCTAAAGAAAACTAAAACTGTTAAAAATGCTGAAACAGGTCAAAACGAAACAGTTAGCGTGCCTAAGACCGTTCGCCCTTGGTGGTTTAATGCTGAAAATGGGTCAATTTGCTTTTCAATCAAGTATGGCGCAAAAATTGTTGAGCTTGCTAAAGGTAAACCCAGTATTCAAGTAGAGAGTGGCTTAGATTTAATAAGTACATTAGAGCTTGTCAAAGAAGCTATTGAAGTTGGAGAGCTAGACAGTCAAATCGAACAGGTCAGTGGCGCACTTCGTAGTAACTTTAAAAAATAAGGGGATTGATATGAATTTGAATAATTATGAATGTTGGGTAAAAGTACCTGTTAGCAAAACTTCATCACAAACGACTAAGGTTAGAGTACAAGCAATGAACGCACTAGCGGCACGCGGTCAATTAAATGCGATGTATGGATTGGCGAATGTTGTTAGCTTGCCTATACAGGTCAAAGTGTAAAGGCACTAGCGCATGGTAAATAAAAGAAAGACTAAGAAAACTTTACCATGCGCTATTACGAATTTGCCGAAACTATCATTAAACCTAAAAAGCCTTTAACGCCAGATCAAGCTCGCATTCAAGGCATGAAGAATCAGGTTAAAACAACTCAAAAAGCCATTAAGGCTGAAAAAGCTCGCCAAAAAATTAAGGCTGGGCAACAAGAGTTAGCGAAAACAAATACCCCAATGTAACCTAGGAATAAATTAAAATAGCCCTAGCTTCGATAAAAAAATTAAGTTATAAGTCATGTCAAAAATACAACACAAATTTATAGATTTATTCGCGGGAATCGAAAGCTTGTGATTTCAGTAAATACCAGTTCGCAAATACCCATTAAAAGTAAACTAGATGAGCTGTTTGAAGGGATGGAAGAGAGACCAATTAATAGCTTCTGAATATCGCCACAGCTTTCAAGGCAAGAGCAGTCTTTCAGTTATATCTAGTCAAAACCTCATAAAGCGTGATGAATGGTTTGCAGAGGCATCTAAAAATCATGGATGCTTTGATGGCACAGATGATGGAAGAGCATTAAGTAAAATCATCATCCATGCCTTGCGACCACCATACGAAGTAATGGCATTGTATTGATAAGCTAGTAAAGTGGCCGCCAGAGTAAGGCCGCCCATCTAAAGGCATTTATTCAGTACACAATTTTTTTAGATTTTATTAATTTAGTTATGTAATAATAAACGGGTGAGAAAATTAACTAAAATTTTGGCTATTTGGCTTATTTCAGTTGCAATCCCTGTGCAAGGGTTTGCAGCGGTTGCCATGGTGAACTGTGAGCAATCACCCAGTCATCATAGTCAAAGTGTTGCAGCTACCATTACTGGTCACAATCATGAACAACACAGCGGACACGATATGTCTGATGCGCATACTCATGACGCAGTTGATAGAAGCAATCACGCACCTCAGAGCACGGATAAAGCTAAACACGCATGTGCTCATTGTGCCAAATGTACAAGCTGTTGTTCTGGGTTTACATTTCAAACGACTTCATCCAGTTTGTTTCAGCAATTAAATGCTGGCCAAGCTAGATTTAGTTACAACACACTTCTTTTCGCTGGCTTTATTGCCTCTGGTTTAGAGCGCCCCCCCAAACCTTCCCTTATTTAGATTGTTTTGTAGCGTTGTGGCAGATTTTTGTTTGCCTCAACTCGCACATTCACAGGCATTCTTCAGCAGTCGTTTGCAGAGAATGCTTTTCCGAAGTTGTTAATTTGGATAACTAAATGAGAGGTTTCTATGAAATACGTACTTTACAAGCGCTCATGGGCCGCGATTTTTCGCCCACATATGATGTGGCTATTTACAGCGTTACTATTTGGCACAACCACAGTATTTGCAGTTGAAGATACTGGAAATGCTTCAAGTGATGTCCCTTATCAATCAGCATTTGAAGATTATCGGACTATCAGCAAAGATACCTTAACTGATTGGAAGACAATTAACCAATCCTCAGAAGGTATTGGGCACTCTGGGCACCAAATGCAAGGCATGCAAGATGACATGCCAACTGATGAATCGAAAAGTGCTGAATCAGGCATGGATCATGGCAATATGGACCATAACCAGATGACCCACAATGATGTAGATATGAGTAGCGCGGCAAACAAGAAAATGGATCATGACATGGCAACGACGAGCCATCAGCACATGAACCATGACACGTCAGGCGAAAAATCTACAACTAGTGCTAGTCCAAAGTCTGGCTCCGAAATGTCCGCAATGGATCATTCGGAAATGACCCATATGCAACATCAGCATGGTGCATATGATAGCTCAATGGCGAATATGAATCATAGCCAGATGGAAAGCATGCCTCAACCAAGCAACTCTGTTGAGTCAAGTGACACTGAGGTGGCTCCACATAAACACGCCCCAGATAGTCCGATGCAAGGCCATGATATGACGAAATCAATCCCAAGCACGGGGAAAATGTCGGGGCACTCAGCAACAACTGCTCAAGCAACCAATACAAGCTTCAGCATTATACCGAATCTGCATCCTGCCGCAGTGCATTTCCCTATTGCCTTAACACTAATCGCTTTATTGTTTAGCTTAGGTGCACGCATGCTTCGTAAGCATAGCGCAGCCCCTTTACTGGCTGCTGCTGGGCACTTTACGTTATGGTTTGCGGCGTTGAGTGCTGTTGTTGCTGCCATATTAGGTTGGTTGGCATTTAACTCAGGCCTGAACCACGACGATGCTGGTCATGCCGCTATGCTATTACATCGAAAATGGGCCATTCCAACTGCTCTTGGATTGGTAGCACTTGCAGGCTGGGATGCATGGAAAGCTCGCATAAATCAAGTCATGTCATTTCCAGCATTGACAGCTCTGATTGTATTATCTGGTGCAATTGCAACTACCGCATGGCTAGGTGGGGAAATCGTATACCGTCACGGTATCGGCGTGTTATCACTTCCATCTACTGAAGGCGCTGGCCATAGCCATGAACATAATGGTGCGAATGCAGCCGAACACTCTGATGAAATGGCAATGCCAAATGAGCATGCAGGACATCAACATGAAGCTACGCAAGGAGAGTCTCATGAACACTAATCAATTCCCTGTGCAGTATCGCACAATCGCAGTCTTGGTAAGTGCCAGTTTACTGTTGGGCGGATGCGCTACGTTTTCTAAAGATGGTGGTTTTGGTAACGTGCAGCAAACTACGCAACAGCATATCAAACAGGAAATTGCTTGGCCCAAGACTAAAGATGAGCAAAGCAAAGTTAATGATCAAGTCAGTGCTTTGCTTGAACATAAGTTGGATGTTGGGTCTGCGGTACAAATTGCCTTGCTTAACAATAAGCGATTACAAGCTTCTTTTTATGAGCTAGGTATTTCGGAAGCTGACCTTGTACAAGCTGGCAGATTGCCTAACCCGCGATTTTCCATGTTGTACGCCAAAAATAATGGTGAGTACAAGATAGAGCAGGCATTTACATTCAATATATTCTCTTTAATTACGATGCCTAAAGCGGTGGAAATTGAAAATCGCCGTTTTGAACTGGTGCAAAAAGAAACCGTGTTGGATGTTCTGAAACTGGCTAACCATACCCGTTTAGCTTACTTTGATGCGGTCGCTGCCACTGAGTTGGTAAGATACAGTGAACAAGTAAGAGAAAGTGCTGAAGCGAGTGCTGAGCTGGCTAGACGTATGTATAAAGCTGGCAACTGGAATAAGCTAGAACAAGCCAGAGAGCAAAGCTTTTACGCAGATGCAGCACTAGACTTTGCCAATGCTAGAAACAAACAGGTAAAAGCGTATGAGGCTCTCGCAAGATTGCTGAGTGTTTCTTCAGATCAAATCAGCTTGGTAGAACGCTTACCCGATTTACCAAAATCTCTTGAAGACTTGCAGCCATTTGAGAAAGCCGCCTTTGAAAATCGTCTGGATTTACAAGCAATGCGCTTGGAAACGGATGCTCTTGCCAAGCAGCTTGGACTTACCAAAACCACGCGCTTTATCAATGTGCTTGAAATCGGTCCAGCACGCGTACTTGAAGGAAGACGAGGCGACCCTTACAAAAAAGGCTTGGAGATAGGCTTTGAAATCCCACTGTTTGATTGGGGTACTGCACGCGTAGCAAAAGCAGAAGCTATCTATATGCAAGCAGTTAATGAAACTGTACAAGTAGCCATAAACGCGCAGTCTGAAATCCGCGAAGCGTATAACACTTACCGTACCAACTACGATGTCACCAAACATTTGCGTGATGAAATTGTACCGATACGCAAAAAAATACTTAGTGAAAATCAACTGCGCTACAACGGGATGCTTACCAGTCCGTTTGAGTTATTTGGTGACGCAAGAGCACAGGTGGCCAGTGTTAAAAATTATATTGAATCATTACGAGAATTTTGGGTGGCCGACAGCGCGTTGCAAATGACGTTGATTGGTTCTAACCCTATGGAAGGGAAATAAATATGAATTTATCAAATCTAAATCGACGCGGATTTTTTAAACTAGCAGGACTCGGATTAGCAGGTATTGCTACATCCTCCGTCAGTAAAGTGGCTATGGCCGCAATTCCTGAAATCGTATCGGCTGAAGCTGCCAACACCCAAACACCACTGCATCCGAATACGGGCAGACCCTATAACCCAGTTGTTACTCTGAATGGCTGGAGCTTGCCTTGGCGTATGAATAAAGGTGTCAAAGAGTTTCACTTGGTAGCAGAGCCCGTTGTACGTGAGATTGCTCCTGGCATGAAAGCAAATTTATGGGGTTACAACGGACAAAGCCCAGGTCCTACTATAGAGGTTGTAGAGGGCGATAAAGTAAGAATTTATGTCACCAACCGACTTCCAGAGAAAACCAGTGTTCACTGGCACGGACAGCGCTTACCCAGTGGTATGGATGGTGTGAGTGGCTTAAGTCAACCGCCGATTGAGCCTGGCAAAACGTTTATGTATGAATTCGAGGCAAAGCGACCTGGCACGTTTATGTATCACCCACATGCCGATGAAATGCTACAAATGGCCATGGGTATGATGGGGAGTTGGATAACGCACCCCAAAAATCCTAAATTTATGCCCGTAGATCGTGACTTCATTTTTCTGCTGAATGCCTATGATATTGACCCTGGAAGCTTTACACCCAAAGTGAATACCATGCTCGATTTCAATTTATGGACTTGGAATAGCCGAGCGTTTCCGGGGATTGATCCAATTGTAGTACGCAAAAATGATCGCGTAAGGATTCGCGTTGGTAATCTTACAATGACGAATCATCCGATACATCTGCACGGTCATGAATTTGAAGTGACTGGTACTGATGGTGGTTGGGTGCCAGAATCTGCACGCTGGCCTGAAGTAACAACTGATGTGGCAGTTGGTCAAATGCGTGCTGTAGAGTTTATTGCAAATGAGCCAGGTGATTGGGCGTTTCACTGTCACAAGAGCCATCACACCATGAATGCGATGGGGCATGATGTACCAACCTTACTTGGGGTAAAACAAAACGATCTCATGAAAAAAATTGGTAACTTGGTGCCTAGCTACATGCCAATGGGTGAAACTGGCATGTCGGAGATGACCGATATGGCTGAGATGATGGATATGCCTCTACCAGATAATACGCTACCGATGATGGCTGGTAAAGACCAGTTCGGCGCCATTGAAATGGGCGGTATGTTTACCACCGTCAAGGTGCGTGAAGGCTTAGCTAAAAGCGATTACAAAGACCCAGGTTTTTACAAACATCCAAAAGGCACTGTGGCGCATGAGGTCATCAATGACTTACCACCTGTTTCTAGATCTAGGCCGATAAATACAGAGGAAGGTGTTGAGATAACTGTAAGAAAACCTAGTGGTCACACTGGGCATTAAGAAACTAATTGTATGAATTAGTAATTATTTGTGTATAAAGATTACGAATGCCTAAAAATGCTGTAATAGCGGATGTATCCATAGCCAATTACTAACCCCAAAGTATCGAAAGATACTTTGGGTTGCGTTTATTATTAATTTTGTTATGTTTCTAGTCGATGTGCTGAGTGGTTTGAATGCTCACTTTTACAAGTGGATTGTCAGGTTAGATTCAGACTAGTTCAGATTATTGCTGCTCTGCTTTCCAATTTTTTTGTGAATACTCACACTCTAAAAACTCCTTACTTAAAGAGGTCGTCTGATTAAGCAATCGTTTTACTAATGTAACTAGGGTTATTAAGTCCTGTGTACCCTTAATTTCCATTGGTACGCAAATTTCTACGTATCGACAATCCTTAAACCAGCTAACGGTCATTGATGGATAAATCTTAATGTCATTAGTTTCGATAAGTTTCTTCTCTTCGGTTTCAAGTAACTCATACATTCCAGGCTTGAACAAACTATCTATTGTGTAACTAGCGATTTTTTTGCGTGATTTACCAACTTTAACAAATTGTGGTGATGCATTTTCAAAGGCTTGTTCATCGAACATGTCCAATCCATCAGCATTGTCGAAAGCCTTAGATCGAATAGTCTCTTTGTAGTGCCAACGTGGATGACTCAATGAAACATGAACGCGATAATCATTAAGAATGAAAGTAACATCATCCCACCATGTGAGTTTAGCTGCGACCTTACTACTGTAGTCATACTCTGGTTTTATGCCTTTCTCGAAACAATCACCATGCTGCCGACTATGAAAGCTTTTTGCAGATTGTCTGAGAGATTGGTAATACAGATTTTTCATGGTTAATCAGTGATGATACTTACGGTATAACGTAGTTTATTCTATTTGCTTACTTTAAACAGGTTGGTGGAACTTTAAAATTTTAATTGATGGCTTTTTTGAGCAGTACAGCGTGGCTTTTTTGAAACGACAATTAGTGGTTTTTTTAACAATAATACTCAGTCAGAATTCCAAATGAAGGGGCCGATACAACACCAATGATAGTAGTTACGCCAGAGTTATTACTCAAAGTTAAGGAAAGATTATTAAATCATCGAAGTACACACTGCTTGGTTGCGTTAATTCAATTAAATACAGGCTTAAGATTGTCTGAGCCAATCTTCGCAAAATTAGAGGACTGTGTGCTTGATCATGAAATTCCACATCTCTGGATCAGGCCCAATGAATTAAGTCAGAGAAAAACGAAATCAAGCATTCGAGCAGTGCCTCTTTATGGGGCATCACTTGATGCCGCAAGCTCTTTGTATGCTGCCGCTCAAAGAAGGGGGAGTAAGTGGCTTGTGCCAGAATATGCGAGATATAGGGGTAACGATAGCTGTTCAGCTATTATTCGAAAAACACTTAAGCAATATAAATTTAGAAGTCATTTATTCCGACATGCTCTTATTGACAGACTTAAAGCATGTAACGATATTCCAACGAGGCTTGCTGAGAGTATTACTGGGCACTCTAGTGGCGGTTCGGAATTTAATACATATGGAACGATTGGATATACCCTTGAACAGAAGTTAGAAGTGATCAAAAAAATCGCTGTATAACATTAAATCATCAGGTAAAGAAAATACATATTTTCTTTACCTACCACCCTTCCCCACTGTAACCGCTTGTATTTAATAGACTCTTAGCTAGTACCAAAGTCGGTTGTCCTTAGATAAATAAGAAAACATACTGTATTTGTTCTTTTCTTTATCGAAGGAGTAATAAATGGCTCAAGCTAAAACACTTACACAAGCTGAAATTGATCAAGTCTTAAGATTTACTAGCAAACGAAGATACGCTATTAGGGATCGCGCTTTAATCCTTACTAGCTTCTGGTCAGGCATGAGAGTTGGAGAAATCTCAAATCTTAAGATGGGCGATGTTTTAAATACCGATGGCTCAATTAAACAGGAGATTCGCTTAAATGCCTCTCAAACAAAAGGGAATGAAGCTAGGGTTGTATTCATTCCTCAGAAGTTACGAGATGAATTCGTCAAATATTTGGCTACTAGAAAAATCTTTAATCCTGAGATTCCGTTTTTTCATTCAAGTAACCGCCTAGGCTTTACGCCCAACACCCTTTGTCAGTGGTTTTTTTGGACTTATAAGCGAGCAGGCATTAATAACGCATCAAGCCATTCAGGCCGCAGATCGTTTATTACATCCTTAGCGACCAAAGGTGTAGGTGTGCGTGTTTTAGCAAGCCTAGCAGGCCATAAATCTATCGCAGTGACGCAAAGATACATTGATGTTAATGATGATATGAAGCGCAATGCTGTAGAGCTTATCTAACTTACCTGCCAATTTGACTAAATGAACGCAAAACAGACAATGTCTGTTCATGGGTGTGATTAGTATCATCAAGCAAATCTAATTGCGCCCCTAAAAAGCGATATTCATTTTCAATGTTAATTTGACTCATCCATTCACCACCTTCAATAGCCTCCTTGTAGGCTCGCTTCTGCTGACTAGTCCATCTAGCACAAACATCTACTTTAGATTTTAGTGGGAAACTACCTACTTCCACATTCGCAATAATCTTGTCTGCCTGCTTCTTCTTTTGCGATACCAACGACCGCACCCTATTCTGCTTATCTAATCTAGTGGCTGATGAGTCAAATTTAGAGGGTTTAGCACTTGGACTTATATTAATAGCCATTCCCATCTCGTAAAAACGCATTTTGCTAAGCCAAGTTGAATACTCGTTATTAGATAACTTAGCACAATCAATTAAACGATCCAGCAAAGCTACTTGGTAAAGAATTGGGAGCTGCCTTCTTTCCTTTGTCGAAATTTTGATTAACTGTTGATTGGCGGTACTTTTGTAAAAACGAACATCTTTTGGAATACCCGCCAACAATGACAATAACTGTTGGACAATAAGCTCGTCGCTTAAGTGAAAAGGTATCTCAACTAGCATCCTACCTTCATCGCTTAAATCCATGAATTGTGAATAAACCGAGACATCTGTTACTTGTGGCGGTCTTGTCTGTTCAGCAAATGAGGCTTGAGATTTACTAATCCACCAACTTTGAAAGTTGTCGTATTGATAGATATTACCAATAACCGCCCAAACATTCCTTAGCCTCTCGTCAAGGCATTCACCATGCTCATGACATATCCACCAGTAGTCCTTACTTAACCTTAAAAAAGCGATCCACCATAGGTAATCGCTTTTACACGCATCTTGAATTTCTGAAACTTTAGAAGAATAAAACTGCCTTGAAAGCCCTGTGTACCAAGGGATCATGACCACCTCCAAATATTTTATTAATTTTCCCAACACTAGCGAAAAATTAATATTTTCTTTTTTTAAGATGTATTCACGATTTCATTATTTGAAATCATTATCACTTTTACAAGGAGATTTAAATGGAAACTCAGATCCAAAGCAATCCGAAAGTTACTATTCCTGCTAATGGCAGAGTAATTGTTGACGCTGATCAATATGAGGACAGCCTTACCGATTTAGACGAATTTGATTTAGCCAAAATATTTACACCAAACATTAATATGGATTTGTCACCAACTCCTTCCCCAGATATGGTGAAGCAAATTGATGATCTATTATCCAAAGGCAAAACATTCAGATCCCTAAATGACAAATATGTTGATAAATTTATCGTTAAAGGCAATGAAGAGCTGTATGAGCTTTTAGGTTCTATTTATGGCTTTATGCTTACTGTGAACGAATCGCCTTATCGTGACCATATTATGAAAAGAATGCGCGAGCACTTAAGCGAAGAGCACTCAATTGTTTTACAAGAAACAGCAGCAATTGAATCTGTTGTTGTGCGCTTTGTAGTGCCTAGCGATCGTCAAACAGCGTTTAACTATGCTCGAGTGATGAAAGTAGCTTTCCTTGAGAAAATAGCGGCTAAAGAGTTAGCAGGTTATATCAAAGGTCGTGGTGGTATTACTAAGATACAGGATACGATTGCCAATGAAGAAGCCGCCAAAGATCACAAAAAAGTAGTAGCTAAAAAGCTATCTTTGTATAAAAAAGTTTTAATCGCTAAATTGAAAGCCATTGGTCCAGAGATTGAAGTTCCTAAAAGACTTTCGGCTAGCTTTGTTAAGAAAAGCAGTGATGCCGCCTGCTTCGAATTTGCGCTTGTAACAAACATGGGGGGTGAAAAATACAGAATTAACCAGATAGTAAATGTACCTGAGGCAGTTGGCGACCAAATGCTAGGTTTTATTAGCAATCTTAGCATTCCTGACAACAAGGTTGATGAGGCTCAGGAAAAGCTAGATGCGATGAGAGCTAAACTTGGCATTACTTTTGGTTATGGCATGGAGCCAAGTGACAAAGGATATATGGCGCCAGCTAATGTTACACGACCACCAGAAAAAGTAGTTGAAGAAGAAACTGAGACTAAAGCGTAACCTCGCTCTAGGATCGAGAAGCCACCTTGGGTGGCTTTTTCTTTATCTAAGCCCAAGACTGAAAAGATAAAAAATGCGATAATAGAAAGCTTTAGTAAATTTGTCTTTTTCTGCTACACACCGTGTAACACAATAAAATTGATAATGTTAATTTTTATAAAAATAATCAATTAAATCAGATACTTAACGATAAATTAATTACACGAAAGTTACACAATTTTTATAGGCTATTGATTTTAAATGAAAATTAACAAAAATTTTATTGAGTGGGAATAAGCGGATTTATCCAATATGAGTCGCGGTTTTGTTAAGGAAGATGATTTAGAGCTTGCAGGTACTGACCTGCCAGAACGCCCTGTCAGCGAGCACCCTAATTATGTTACACCACAA
>JACCDV010710602.1_pt1 | contig 10879 bp, 5 predicted proteins | sample 7446131 | NCBI WGS metagenome assembly JACCDV01 (sample SAMN15323448, study PRJNA562643) | freshwater metagenome | isolation source: river surface water | place: USA:Blue River Watershed | collected 2017-08-17
AATATAAGTTGCTTATAATACATATAAATTACTGGTCTAGATTATATATTGGCTGTTTCGCCTTGGACATGACCATTATATGCAATAATAAATAGTATTGATTAATATTTTTAATATAATAATAGGGCGGTGCTTTAATTGTTTTATAAGAATAATTTTGGAATATAGATGTCGCATTAAATTGCCGATTGCTCCCTTTTCGCCAAAACGCACAAAACATCATTCAACCTATAAGGATAAGTATTAGGCACCACCTATATGGATAACGCCAGCCGGAAAAGATACATGGAAAAGATGTGCAATACAAAAGTTGACCAACGAAGTTAAATGGTGAAAAAAATAGAAGAGCTTTTGAACAAAACGCCTGAAAAATATCACCCCTATCTTTAGAAGCTATTTTACTTTTATACAAATGATAGTTTAATCGTTTGATTTTTTGTTATCTGCTTATCATTACAACCCTGAGTTCGTTCATAGTGTTAAAGCTCTCAATAGAATATTGGAGCTTTTTAGTAGCTCTATGCGAATATAACCACATTTAAGCTATAATAATATTTATGTTCGGAAAATATTTAAGAGTGATCAAGAACCCCTAAATAAAAAGTCTTCTTAAAAAGAACGTATTTGGATTGTACAATGAAGTGCCTAAATTTGATCCCAAGAAGGATTATTATCAAATTCTTGAGGTGAACAAATAGTCAAGTGATTCAGACATTAAAAAGTCATATTACAGGTTGGCCAAATCCTACCACCCCGATACCAATCCTGGCAAATAGTCCCAATTTAAGGAAATTAATTAGGCTTATTCAGTTCTCTCAGATCCTAATATCAAAAAGCAATATAACGCCGCCAGATCTTTTCAAGGATTTTCAAGAAAGATGGGTAGTAAAGCAAGAGAAGGGCACTATACATATGAAGAGTATAGAAATGTCTATGATAATTTAAGTCCTCAGGAGCAGGCGGAAGTTCTAGAGCAGGCTCGCAAAAGAATGAGAAAGGTGATCTACTTCGGAATAGCTATGTTAATAATACTTCCTTTCCTGACAAGAAGAAACCATCGATTTTACGTTATTGATAATGGAGAGCTTGTCCCAGTAGAATTTGAAGGTGGAATGGGCTATGGGATGATGCCACCCGCTGGCGCAATGTATCAAGGCCAAGCACCTTATCCAGGACAGGCGCCATACCAAGGAGATGGCTCATATCCAAGACAGCAAGGATACTATGGTCGGGCTCCACCCCCACCCCCATCCCCATCTGGATATCAGTCTCCTTATAATTCTTATCAAGCACCTCCTCCTCCACAAAATCCTTATCGCCCATCAAACTACCCGCCTCAATGATACTTGATGTATTCTAATAAAGCTATAATCTTTTTTTATAATAATCACTTTTCTTCTTTCTTTTATATTTCTCCTACAACATCTTTGCGATGGCCAAAAGTATTTTCGAAGAATAAAGAAGCATTTTGATCAACAAACTATCGCTTATCAACCTTCCTTCTTCTCATTATTCTAAATTAGATATGGCAATTACTCATCTTAGCGTTACTTCCAATATAGTATCTGGTCATCAATATTATGATGAGTTCCCAATCCCCACACTTACATTCTTTTTATAGACAGCTTTTAAGTGGATGGTGAGGCAAGTGAGCCATATCCATATGTAATATCTTTACCATTGAATACAGTCGATCGATCTAGATCTTAGTCAATCCATAGCTTAAACTATTTTTTATCATGGTTTCCTCCAAAACCAAAGCCTTTTCTTCTTTTTGATTTTTACTCAGGAATGCTATTAATGTAAAAATAATGGTTTCCGCCCTATCCTTTATCAATAGTGAAAAATTTGATAGTGGGATGAATAGAAAACATAAATCCAGTCACATCTCCTTGATAGGTGGAAACATTTTTCAAAGGTCCATTTTGATATGACCCAAAAATATAGTAACACTTCTATCCTTTTCTTAATATCAAATAATTTACTAGTTCTTTTCAATATGATGAATGAGGAGAAGCCAGGGACCTGTATATCCAATAAGTTTTCCTTCAATTGAGTGGAACCCTAGTCCATATTTTTACGTATTGTACAGCTCATGTATCTACGAGTTAGCCATTGCTGGGATTTTCAAGGCAATTAATATAGCATCATTATTGACGATTTTGGACTTGAATTATCTGAGGATGTGTGCGTCCTTTTATAACTATCTAAACTTCAAGAGATAGAAGTCCTTCAAATACTTTTGGACATGGGGAAAGTATTCTCGGAATGTCGTAGCAAAAAGTTTAACTGAAATTTTCTCTTCTTCGAGTTGAATGAATTTCAAAACCTTGTTGATGGTCCCTTTTTCGGGATCATTAATAAAAAGTTTGAAGTAGTTTATTAGCAAATCATCCAATTCTTAGATAGATACGACCTTAGATTGGTACTCTTCAAAGTTGATTTTAAGAACTATCATGAAAAACCTATCTATTAAGCTGGTGTTTGGCCCATTGGCAATGGCATACTTGTTGACATTGAACTTTGCTTATTATCTTCTCAAAAACAATACCATCTCGAAAAATGCTTAGAACTTTAGAGCAGCATCGGGAAAGAGTTAGAATAAATTATTTGCGAACAAAGTGTTTTATGCGATTAGCTACTCTAGATAATGAAATAGCTACTGAAGAATGCTGGATTACTTTTGAGTTTTTCGAAGGAAGGTGTATACTCCTTGATAAGTTGGGATTGATCTCCAAGCCCTGTTTTTATTTTTTCTGTATTTTGGTTGCCCATTGTAATAATAATAATACAATTATGCTACTGATTTATATGTGGATCATTTAGATTTGGATTTGGATAACTCGTTTATTTATCTCTTCAAATCCTACATTGCTAATGTAATCTTCTCAATGTTTTGCTTATAGTTTTTACCACTTAGCATGTGCACCTTCATCTCGTAATCTTGTGTTTGGATCTTCACCTCATTCACTTACTGCAGAGTGTTGAGGGTCCGGTTGAATGCGTCCTTACACTTGTTCATAAGATCGCGAAGGAGTTTATTTTCAGCTTCGTTTTTATTTTTGTCCATCGTTAAGATATTTTATATTTCAGTTTCCATCCTCAAATTTAGAGTGCTCACTACTTTGGTTTTTTCTCTCAACTACTGAAGGTTCACTCTTAACTTTTTTGTTTATTTCTCAGTTTCCCTCCATCTGCTCTACATCTCAGATATTTTCTTATGATAATAGTTTCGAGATATTCCTGACTTCATAATCTTTACGCTGCCTTTCAGCTAATCCTTCTCTGCTATTTATTAGCAAACCCTTTCGTAATCTTTCTCAATCCGAGTGAGTTTAGCTTTGAGGTCATTCAATGCCTACATCTTTTCCTTTCCTTCTGTTTCCAATCCTTTTATTTCTGATTATAGAGAGTTAACTTAAGTTTTGACTTGTGTTTCTATCTTTTCTATTTACTTTTAAAGTGTCTTAACCTACTCTTCCACATTGGCTTATCCCTATAGCGTGCTCAGTATAACTTGTCTCTTTTCTACTTTTTTCTTTAGTTCAGTGGTCTATTGCTTGATCTTAACTATCTTTTATTCATCATTCATCATCTTTTGCTAGATCGTCTCTTTATCATGCTCCCAGTTTTATATGGCTTATTTACGCTCATTAAGCTCATTCAATATATTCTTTATCTACTATTCATACTTTAGGCTTTTGCTTTATGCCTACCGCCTCATTAACTCGAGAGGATTCAGTTCTTCCAAGTTTTGATTGAGATCGTTCCTGCTCTCTAACTTTGGCTTCACCTCCTCAGTTTGCTTCTTTTTCTCAGCCTACACTTCCACTTGTTCGAGCTCTTGCTTGTAGATGGATACAACAGTAGGAGGAGCATTATAGGACTCAACACTATCTTAATTGATCTTTTTCTTTAGCTTTAGCAGTTTGTTAGAAGCAATAATCCAATCCTACTTATTAGCTTTCACAATGTTGTTTAGCCTTAGTGCTGCCTCTTCATTCTATCTTCGGGAAATCCCCTCATTAGCTTCAAACTATTTTACTCTCTGGTTGTGCTTTGAAAGGGTCAAGCTGAGAATTGATTGAGTACTGTTTTGTAGCATTGGGTTATTGAGCTAAGAGGTAATACTAATATTATTCTTCAAGAAATTTTTATTAATGGTTAAGGGAAGCACATATCCTCTGTACTTGTGTCTTTTGGTCGCTAAAGAAGGGTGAATCCATTCCTGACTTACCCAATTCTTTAGTTACTTTTTTTATTCACGCTGTTTCTGGACGGGATCGTTTCCCACTCCTTTTCCTTTTTAGCCTTCAACTGAACCCAACTTATTTATCACTATTAATAAGAATTTGCGAAGGAAAGGAATAGAAGGATTCATGAGTTAGTTCAGCTAGAATTGAGTCTGTAGTTCTTGAAAAAGACTTTGATTTAGTTTGGCCATAGATCTAAATCTTTGAGCCTTTCCAGAAAGTGATTTGACCTCGTTCGTATCAACTTTTAAGTACTAAAGCAGTTTAAGAGATATGAGGAATATTTAGTCGGCTCTGATGTCCTTGAGGGCTTGGATATGTTCTGGAATATTGACATAGTCCTTTAATGTTGTAATAAGCATACCATCAGATTCCTCCATACTTTGATAAAAATAATACAAGCTATAAAAATGAAAAGTCTTATTCCAATTCAAAATATCACTTATTTTGCATAAAAGACGAATAATTAGACTATGAAATAGTTTATGATCATACAACATGAATAATCGATGTAGAGAGTTCAAGCAGAGAATTACTCTTGCATGATTGAGTGGGTGTTGTTTGACTGTAATTCTGCATGTCTTTGCTCCAGTTATATCATTTAAACATATTAGCAATACTATTTATAGCTATTTTCAAACTCTTGGTAGAGAATCGCTTAATAGGGCTACATCTGACTGCCTTCTTTGAGAGATAACCGTGCTAGTTGTTAAGTTAAAGCCTTCTCTTCCTCCATGCAGCTAACGGCTTTTAAATATAATACGCAAATTATTAATATCCAGTTGATAATCATGAACTCACTACATCATTTTATGATTCTTATTTTGCGCACCCCACTGATTGATGATTTTCTTTCAATCTTAGTCGTTTCTCTTTCGCTGTTTTATTTATTCTATTGTATTAGCATCTATATTTTAGCCTGAAGTTCTTGCTTTTATCGTTAAAGAATAAGGTTTCTCGCTGACAAGATTTGGTTTTGTTCTTAGAGTAACACCGAATGAAGTTTTAACCTCTCCATTTATCTCTTTATATCGCTTATTTCATTACTCTCTAAATCCTTCAAAGTACTTTATGACTATTGACGACTTCCATACTCAATAGATAGTGACCTATTTGTATTACGATGCTTATTTATATGATTTTTTTATCCTATCTATTAGAAACTTTCAATTTGTTTTATACTGTAAGGAATTTCATACTTAGCAATTTACTAGTTGTTTTGTATGTCATGACATAAAATATAACTTTCCTTTTTGAGATTAATCTATCGGGCATCTTGAGGGGTGCAATAGACTTTCTTATTTATTTTTTAGAGTAGTTATATTCTGTAGCTTTCAATTAGATTTAAGTAGTATTATTTGATTTTAAATGAAGGTAAGCTTGTCTTCTTAATGTATCTTAACTTCTAGTTCACTTAATCTTCAAGATTTTTGATTATCAAAAAGCTGCTCACTACCCACTTCTCAGTTATGAGATTAAAGATGTCTTTCAGAAATTAAGGATGGTACAGATGCTCTGAGTGTTTATTGTCGATTACGAATTGCCGATTGTTCTTTGTCAAGCACTGATATCTCTATAGTGCTCTAATCCCTAATAAGCCTAACTACTCAATGATTTAGGCACTTTCTAGTAAATTTCGATCAGGATGAGTCATTTCGAAAAGGGAGAAAAATCCATTCTTTCGAATAATATCAACCCACTCAAACATCTTATAGTAGCCATACCCAGAGAGGGTTTAGAAAAAACTGATTGTTTGAGGATTGAGGCAGATGCCAATAGAATAATTCTTATTGTCCACATCCTTGAGGTAGCAATCATTGCACATAATTTTACATTCATCTGCAGCTCTACAAACCTTATTCTTAGGTTTAAGGTGTTCCTGACAGTTGGGATAGATCATAATAGAAGGTTTTATAGATAATTATGTATGGATTATAGAATCATTCATTCTTATTGATTAACTACAAAAGGCCTTTGTATATTGGGTCAATACTCGCCTACCAAGCTGCTAGCTAAGGCTGCAGTGCTCTTTGCTGTGTTTCTAAATTAAGGAATCAGATACGGATTGCCCAAATTATTTAAAGCAAGAATTCGATTGATTCTGGGTGATGACTGTAGACTGCCTCATTGATGATCACATTAAGGATGTTTGGCAAGTATTTTAAGCTAGATTTAGTCCAGTCCTTACAGGTAACTTTTATATCTTCGACAAGTTTTTCTCCATTAACTCTTAAAAATTCATTTTTTGATGATAAAATTGTTCTTGCTTGATTCAAGACATCTTCATTAATCGTGTTTTTTTTATTCTTCAGAATTTATTGGATTTGTTATTTTAGTGTTTGTTACTGTTCTGGCTGTAGGTTGAAAGATGTGATAGTCCTCTATTGCAAGACTATAAAGGAATTGTTAAGGGTTTCATTATTCTGCTGGTCAGCAAGGATGAGATTGACCACTTATTAGAAAGATCCCTTCAATTTCCACTCAGCAGCCTTCTAATATGTCTATTTCTCAATGATTCTTGTTCTATCTTCGATAAATTTAGCAATTTCTAGAGATAAGGCAGTCAAGTCTTCCTTTGGCATGGAGGCATTATTGTTTTATTTTAGCACCCTTATTTTGGAATGGAATTATTGCTCCAATGATTCATAAGTTGAAATATAAACTCTCTATGCAATAGTCTATTTTCCTTTAGTCCTTTTCGCATATACACTTGATAATCACAATTATACAGTGCAAAGATAGCAGCTACTGTTGTCGCAGCTAGAGCATAGAATACTTTTGAGTGCTTCTTAACAAAATCCATAATTAAATTTATAAACTAAACACAAAGTCTATGTATATAATACCTCATATTCATCAACTTATTAACTGTTAATTATCATCTTTAGTTTTTTATTATTGTATACTTTGATAAAATAAATCTTATTATTAATATGGATAAACGAGATCTAAGCTTTTCTAAGAATTCAAGGCTGACCTCAACTTCTTTTGCCTATAATTCGACGGGTGTAAGAGAGGCTTCTCGAGGGCCTAATGAGTTGAGTCTGGTTCGTTAGTATGAAGCCTTGCTTGCTGCGTCAAGACAGCTTGAAGGGCAGAATCGGCAGTTGAGTTTGGAGGTAGATAGGCTAAAGCATTAAAAGGCAGTGCATGAGAATAAGCTTATAAAGAAAGAGAAATCATAGGAATAGACTTTGAGCCAACATCATAAAGAAAAGAATTATCAGATCTAGATGCTTAAGATAAAAAATTAGGAGTAAATAAATCGTTTTCGAAGATAGTTTTAACTTAAACTCGATGATATCCAAAGATAAATTCGAACTCGTGACAATCACAATAAAGATCTCATGTAGAAAAATACTCTTCTTGAGTCCAAATCAGCGTAGCTGAGGAACAAATTATAAAATTTGTAGATAGAGCTGGTGAGGCTAAGAGATAATGGGTCGTCTCTGTCTGAGCAACTCACGAGGGAGGAGTTCGCGAATAAGAAGCTAGAGATGCTGACTCAATAAATATAAAGCCAAAAAACTGATATGGAAATAGAAATACACATCTTGCTTGATATCTAGGCTGAAAAGACCAATACTATCTCCATCATCGAAAATAGACTTCTTGCTTCTCAGAATTCATAAAAATAGCTATAAGGAAAACTGCTACATTTAACATCCAACTTTCAAAATCTATAAGCCCATATCACCGATCTGAAGCAGCAACAATCAAAAGCTGATATCCGTCGTCAATAGATTGACCAATAAATATAAAAACTGGAATATTAGATGAGCTTGAGGGAGCAACTAATGTAATAGCAGAAGGAGGTGCTGGCCGAGCTAAGGGAGGAGATCGGGCAGCACAAATAGAGGTAGAGTGGACGAGTGGAGGAGATATAAGATTTAATGAGTGAGAACGAGAGGATTTATCATGAGTTAGTGTTCATCAGGCATCAGCTCTATGAAGTAGGTATTGAAAAAGGGATTGATATTTGATTTCTTATTTATAATAATTGAAAGGCATTACAACTCAATAAATCAACGATAGACCGAAAAGCTTCTTTCAACCACTTTTTATTATTTCCTAGAAAAAGGTCTTTTTTGTTGGCTATCATTTAGCGAAGATTCTTTGTGATTTTGGCATTATTATTTCTTCAATGCAATCATTTACATTTTTTGCTTATTCTATTATTTTTTTATTGAAAGCATTTTGAGTATTTTCAAAGTTTCTTCTTTGTTGTGAATAGGTTCATTAATTTTTGCAGATTGTTCATGTTTACCTTATTTTATTTTATTAATGATACCCTTTTTCTCAACTGAGTTCTTAGGTTTTAATTAAATCGGATTACTAATTTTGTTTTATTTGTTGATAAATGATTTAAGCCTGGAAGTCTACGGAAGTGCATATCTAAATTTACTCAGTTTGATTGAGTCATATTTGTGGATCAAATTTTTGCTTATCATCCCCTATATCTCCTCAAGCATTTCTTATTAATTTTTTTATCGATTGAGAACCTATTTTATCATCCTCCCCAGCAACTTATTCTTAGAATATACTCGAGAGACAAACTATAATAAAACTTTTGGCTCTCTGCCAAGCAATTCAGCTTCTTAAGAAGTACACATTTGTAGAAGGATGATGGCTATTTGCTGGCTCATACTATATTCTGATTAATTGATACTTTCCTCTAAAGAAAGTAAGAGATGGTAATAAATGCAGGGAATTCCCTTCAAAGTGATAAAGATATTGTCGATTTATAATTTGGCAGCTAACTTGTTTCGGCGAAGATTAACAGCTAGTTTAAGCAAAGACTAAAAAATGAACCATATTTCAGGCTCCTCCAAATCCTTTTTGGCCCTAGCTAGGTCCAGCAATGTGAAGTTGTAGTATTCATTATAAATGTGACTTGCCTAAATTTGGATGCATAGTCCGTTTTCTGTCTGCTTCAATCTATTTTTACTTTGTGCTCAACGTGCATAATAGGTACAATATACTCTTGCCCCTACTTCATTATCCAGCTCATTGCTGCGTGAAACAGCTTATGGCGCGCATCTCCGATTACGTGAGTTCTTTGGGATTTCATAATAAAACGGCCATCCTATGAGCGAAAGATGTCTATTTGGCCAAAGTGATGATCTTCAAGCTGTTGAATGAACTTAAGGCCTTACGAGTTTTCGATACTTTAATTGCCCATTAATTTGAATTATTGGCTGTTATTAATATATGCCTATTTGGCACATATTGATGAAATCTTAATATTTCCTATTATTTAACTTTCTGATTGATAATATTTAAATGACGAGTATAGATCTCTATACGGAGTTAGTCTAAGTAATTCTGGTAATAGATAGCACATAGATAGAGACCTTTTGGACTCGTAGAGACTATCTCAACAGTCCGTGAGAGATGCGCAAGCTGACTAATTCTAATCCCTAGTCAAAAAGATCAAATAATTGCAAGAGCATGTTAGTATAAACAATCGATAAATTTTGAGGTTGAAGGATAAACTAGTGATCAACGCAAAGCAAGACAAAGAAGAATGTAACGATACAATTATACAGAGTACTGTTTGGCAATAAAGAAAACTTGTGACTAAAATTATCTGCTTATAACCGAAATGAGAGAGAAGCTGTTAGCATCCAACAAGCTTGTCGAATAATACCGGGTTAAGTACCCAAACTAGCCTGAGACCTTTTCTAGAGTATACAGAAATCAGCATATTGCTGAGCAGGTAGATAAAATCTTGAACTAATCTTACACCATTCAAAAGCTAGTATAAAAATTTTCATTCGACACCACATTAAAGCGTATTAGACTAGTCTTGCCTGAAATAAGCCAGAACGAAGCCTAAAAGATGGCATTTTAAAGGCAGGGGCTAATGAAGGCCATGAAGATTAAGATTGCAGGTAAAGCCTCTTTAAAGCTAAAATATACTCATGAAGATATATTAAGTAAGGCTGAAGGGATTGCCAAGCTTTAAGCGTCGATTGAATAAAATTTAAAGCTAATGAAATAGGTTTCCCTCTTAGTCTATAAGCAAGGGTAAATCTTGAATAACATCTTTAAAAACGTGGAAAAAGCGAAAGATTATGTAGCGAGAGGAGAGTAAAAGTTAAAGATAGAGACGGAGTAGCACAAAAAGACAAAAAAGGTAATATTTGCCCTATTTAGAAAATATGTTGTATCATATTCATTGGACTAATTGTCCTTGCACTGATTGTGGTTCCCATTGTGCTCAATTCACGAAAGCAGTCGACTTGACCTATACTCGCTTTGCCATTTTTGATCCATAAGGTACTACTTGTATTTCAAATCACTATTTTGCTCTAATAATGAATCTATTAATATAAATATTTAATAATTTAAATGAAGAGAAACCTCTCACACAAGCGCAGCAAAAATGATTCAGACAGTGACAGCTCGTCATCTGAGTATGAGGACTCATCTGAGCGTCCTGAGGAGCTTTTCAAAGGGCTGAAGAATGCTCTTATGTAAAAGAGCAGTGCGGTGTATAGGTACATTTACAAGCTGTAGAAAAACTACAAATAGTCAGTGGGAATCTTGCGTATTTCTATTCCTGATAGTTTTAGTTTTAGCCAATCTGATATGGAGGAGTTCTTTAATAAGTTTGGCAAAAT
>JACCDV010976188.1_pt1 | contig 10876 bp, 7 predicted proteins | sample 7446131 | NCBI WGS metagenome assembly JACCDV01 (sample SAMN15323448, study PRJNA562643) | freshwater metagenome | isolation source: river surface water | place: USA:Blue River Watershed | collected 2017-08-17
CTACTCATAAATTAAATATTAGATTAAACTAAAATAATAAATATTTATATTATTTTCTCAAGCCAATCACATTGACCCTTTCTCAGCTTTTAATTATCTTAATATATCGATAAATCAAGGCTAATTATACATTAATATTCTGGCTCAATGCGCCTTCAAATTCGAATATTGATAAAGGAAACAGAAATGCAAACAGTTAAGGGCTTAATAATTGAAATAAGTCAGGGCAATCATTCAGCATTATCGTGTCATTTCGCTTTGTCGACAGCATAGGGACAAAACAGGCAAGTAGCTTCAAGTTAATTGTTCTCGACATTCAGTTGGGGTCGTTTCTTTTTTTACTCCTGCAGTACTTCTTTGGACATAGCAAAGAACTAATCAAAGTTCATACGGTCTTTGTTGCCAAGGTATTTCTAAATCTTTTACTTAGATTAAGCTTGATTGCCTGCTGGTCTGAGCCTATTCAAATCGATAAATCCGTTCTCTGGCTCATTGGAATCGAATGCGTATTTGACTTGGAGCACTTCATTTTGACTCAGTCCCTGGTTTAGGTATTTCTGTATTGCGAAGTCCCTAGGGATCGTAGTATAAGGTCCTTGATCGGTATTTCCCATCTATTACAATATATTTATATACCCAAAAAGTTATTCAGCTCATTAATTCCATAATTTTGCAACCGTTCCCGATATACAAACGAATTTATCATTTTGCATAGACAAAAAAATAATCGAAGGATCATATTAATTCTTCCCACCTTTCATCTATTTTGAAAAATACATATCTGAGTCAAGAGATCCTATAGTTTTTGATAAAAGGGTACGAAAACTAATCATATTAAATTATCAATAGCTCTAGGAGATGTTTATTTTTTACTGTTTTTCTTTATTAACTTGAATGTGGTCAATTAACTTTACATTTCATCGATTTCCTTATTGCCTTTTTTTCCCATCTCTTATATCTATTTCTAGCTGCCTCTTGTAGCAACTTCTACGATGGCTCGAAAGAAAGGATTTTTAGATTTTACATTCTCAATTCGGCATTGAATTTTCTAATTTAGATCTAAGCGTTGAGTATCAAAATTTTCTCTTTTATCAATAGAATCAGCAAATCTGGTGATTGAGGGTTGGTTGGTTGAGATTGAATGATAAATATGTTAGGAGAAGGACAAATCTTAAAAAGATAAGGCCCTCATTGGAAAAAAGCGTTTGTTAGGCTTGTTATCGGACTATCGAGGGCTCATTACGTCTGGCTTGGAGGAGTTAAAAGTTGATTTCCTGGAGATCGTTTTTTGTTTGCTCATACTTCAACTTCTTTGCAATTCACAAATTATTATAATTATACTGGATTAATATGCCACAAATCCCTTATATCAATCAAAACGGATTCATTTACCACTAACTTGCATCGCCTTGATGTATTCTCAAACCAAACGACTTTAATACTAATACTTTCTATCCTTGACTTTTATTCTATTGAAAAATAGAATTCTGCCAATAGTATTAGTAGATTTTTTCATTAGATCAGTCCACAGTGAAGCAGGTTTGATTGAGATTAATATTCTTTGCTTATCTTTTGTGAAAGCATGAAAACCGTCTAATATATTTAAGAATGGAATGAATGCTAATGAATAGAAAAAGGGTATCTCTCAATATACTTTTAGACAATTTTGGGCCAAAAACGATTAAGCATTATAAGCTATCTCTTGGCTATTTATTAATGCAAGGATTAGTTAAGCTTTAAACATGGGCCTACCTTGCTATTAAAGTCTTTCACGATAATATTGAACCTCTTATTATCCTTTATTAATTTAGAAGAATTTACGTTCATTTTGGGAGGGTTATTCTTAGTGACAGGGTGGCTTTCTTCAACTTATCCTTAACGTCCATGTTTTTTTCCTTTTTGGGGATGAGGCTATTTATCTTTTTAATATAATCTAATTCAGCTTAATATAATCTAATTCAGCTAACCTGTTTTTATTTTCAATTAGCAATTGTTCTCTTGATATATAATGATTGATTTCTTTGATAGCTTGTTCAAAGAAATACCTTTTTTAGGGTGATCTCTAAGCGTGGGAAGAGATGAGTATGTTCATGGGTGTTATCTTTGGGTTAAGGAAGGATTAATTGATAGGTTTTAGGAGTAGCGTTATTTTATGGTAGATGGAGAGAGTTATTTTTGTTGAAGCGACAGATACTGCTTTTTGGTTTTTTGTTTGAGACTTTAGAGTAGAGATTTGATGGATAGGATTCGATTGCTATTCTATTTTGCTTACATCAAGATGCTGATAAAATCAAGATTAAATCTAGCTCATAATCATTTAAAATGCCAAATGATATTACTTATAATAGAGCCTCTTAATTTATTTTATTTTAAGCTTTGCTTCTACAATATATATTCCATATCTGTTTGTCTTATGCGGAGAATAGGGATCGCTTTAATTAGATATATTACTGTGTCTATGAATAAATTGCCAACTCTTCTTCATGTATTTTCCAAAAATTATGAACTTAACTTACATAATGTTTATAGTTTGCAATGCAGTTATTGCAAACTGTTATCATTACCATAAAATTCAAGGTTAAAGCAGTTGAGACAACAATAAAACTTGCTTGGGTTGATTTGAGATCGTGAGAACAAAACATAAAATTCCTACATATTGATATAGATATTTTTTGAAACTTAAGTTGAAGCTAGAACAGTACATTTAATAAAAACCTACAATGTCAACACATAAATGGTTTTAGCTCAATTTGCTATCCTAATACTCTATATTTTTCAAGGCAAGCTATCTTTAAAGCAAAAAAAGTATTAATTTTTTAATCGGAGCTTATCTTTACCGTTTATAAATAATAACACGATAAGATACGATGTTTGTAAATAAAATCCTTAGACATGTATTCTCATCAGTTGAACCAAATGCCTTATTATAAATAACAACAATTAGGCCTTTATAAAACTTAATCAATAACTACGACTCCATTTCTATTAAAGAAGAATAATTTACCTAATAATAAGAATATTTTTAGCCCACAGAACTTATCTTGCAGAAAAGGTCGTCAGCTTCAAGCCAAGCCACCACTTCATATACAAATAATAATGGTTCTCAACGATTACAATTTGACTCAGACACCATTACTGTTTATTTAGAAGGAAGTTTAAAATAATGATCGTAACCCCATTTATTATTTAACTATTTTCTGTTCTATTGTAAAACTTCTATAAAAGAAAATATTCAATCACTCATAACCTATTACATTTAATCCCTGCTCATACAGCAAATTCTCCCTTGTGAACTTAGGATACTTCCGCAAAGGTTATGCGTGGCGAGAATACATGTTAATAATATCAAAAGGTCTTTGCTGTTTCTTGAAAACTTCAGAGGTTTCATTTCCTGCATAAACAATATTTAGGCTTTCTTTTTTGGCAGGAACAACGCTAATGTCTTTCTTTTAAATACTGCTTGATCCATAAGTAGATAAGACGGAAGTTCTATGAGTTGAAGGCGCACCGTTTGCATTAGATGCAGCGCTTGATTTACTTCTTTGAGAGTAATTTGATCCACTTCTACTACTTTTATTATCAGTGTTGACTCCCACTTACTCAAAACGGCGGATATTTTTTCTTTACACCTGCGAAGAGCTATCTTGCCTTTCATGAGGTCTGAGTCCAATCATACTTACAGATAGTATTAGTAAGGGTATTGATAATTTGGGGTATAATACTGATGTGTTGGAGGGTCAATATGTTGCTTTGGGGAGTATTAGTCGTGGTGATTGTTATTAGCAAGATACTCTTTTTTACCCATGTGGTAGAGGCTATCATAGGCGTGGTAGGATTAGCTGCTTTAATAATTGATTACTAAGTGGGATTGTTAAGTCGAGGCCTACGGAATTCGTAATTATAAGGCCTTGGGTCCATCAAGCGAATAAAATTATTTGCATTAGCATTGATTGCATCGATTTAATGAAAAACAATATGAAACCTCTTTAGTCTTTTAATAGTGTCCGATGGTTGAATAAAAGATGTAAATAATTCAATTAGCAATACTGAAAAAATGATTTGTCTGCTTATTGCATTTGATTAGTAGTCTATTTTTGTATCTTTTGTTTTATCGAACCATGTCTTATCGCCATTTTTTATCCCATTCTTCCTATTAAATTGTTTGTTTCTTAAACTATTAGAATCGATTCTTTAACTTAGCTTAATCATTACTCATCCTCCGTGCTGCAATCTTGCTCCTTAAGCTTTTGTATTAACCCTCCCTTTCTTTCTTCATTTGGATCAAACGAACAATTCTTTATTTCGCTGTTAATAAGTATGCTTCATCTACTCCTTTTTCCAAGCTTTGCTTTCCCTCATTGTTTAAGCTTAGGTAGAAATGCTCAAGTGGGCGACGAGGAGCAAATTTACTAGAATTAGAAATTTCGCTTCCCTCTATAGTATTATCTAAAGTGTGTTCTGAAACGAAAGTTTCTTGCTTTCTTTTTACGATTTTTCTAAATTTATTACGTAAATAAGGGTTCATTTCTTCCTTATAGCGATCACTAAGTTCACTCTAAACGACTGAAATGGAGCGTAGATGTACGAGATTGCTACTGTGGCCTGTGGTGTTAAGCGTTTCGTGCTCTAGATGCTCAAGTAAAGGAGTTGTGCTCGGTCTTATTGTATTAAAATTTGGCTCCTCCTTCAACTCCCTTGTAAATGGTGATTGTATACTCACTTTTTTACGTCCTCTATTCATCTCAAAAGCAGTGAAGACTGGCCTTTATGGGTTGATCCTATTTTCTTTAATCTTTTTAAGCATCACAATTTTATTTTATTTTTATAATCCACCATAGAATCAATAACTACAAAGGCTAATCATTTTTTGATATTTTTTGAGAATACTTTTTGGATGTTTGATTTATAATATTAATGGCAAACCGACCAAAAAATAATTTCAGCGATAAGTTGAAGCGATTAGGATGTAATCAGCTGAATAAGCAAAATAAGACAAAATCAAAACTTTCGATACAGTAATCTGTTGTAGGACTGGTTCGAGAAAAGGACTAGTTTATAGAATAACGAATATCAGGTCAAATACTTGATGAGATGAGAAGATAAATAGATGTGCTTTAGCATAAACTCATGTAGGCACAAAGAGAAAGAGAAAAGAAGGATGTGTAAATTGAATTACTTAGCCTTAAAATAGGGTAGAAAAATGTATAGTCCACTTATCTCACCCAAGAACTTGCAGAGAGCCATAGATCCATCGAATTCATAAAGAAGAAATTGGAGTACGCTTAATCGGAACTATAAAATATAAAACTTAGACAAAAAATGGAATCGATCAGTACTGAAATTAGCAAGGAAAAGCCTATCAATTCTCCTTTGAAGCATCAAAAACATAGAAAAGGTAAGTTTTCAGAAGCTATTTTGCCCGCAGCCTTCGGCTCACAAAAAAAATTTGAATTCCATAATCCGGATTTATTGGTGAAAGATTAGGTAATCTAAGAGTAAACTCCTAAGAACCATGATTTTTTACGAAGTCCTTTCAGTGGGTATTTGATTGAAGAATGGCAGCGCACTCAAAATTAACGTAATTGTAAATAGCTGTAAGTAGCAAATCTTGAATCCAAAATTGGATCTTTAAAAAGAGAGATTATAAAGCAACAGAAATAAATAGAGACTCTAAAATCAGATAAGCCTTCGGGGCATGAGTTAGCAGCAGCGCTATAGTAGGCTAGGCAGCAGAACAGGAGACATAAATTAGTGCTTTTGAAGCTGAGGGAAAGTGAGAAAAAGCGGAAAGAGCTATCGAACCTGTTGAAGCTCAAAGGATAGATAGTGGAAGAAGATAAATTTTTTGGCTTCTCAACTATCGCAGATATCAACGAAATGATACAAAAATCAGCGTAGAGCCTATCCATGGACTATAACGTTATTGACATTATTTTATAGCCAGTATGTAAAAAATCATAAGAAACTCAGACGAGCTAAGCAGATTAGTCTAATTAAAAGAATCAATTTTGTCTTACCATATAGTAGTTAAGATAGAGATTAAAAAGGAGCGAGTAGCAAATGATAGTTGAATGCAATAAAGTAAGAGACCACTATGAATAGGTAATAAATGAATATGTTTCTCTCATATAGCATCATTAAGCTAAGCTGTAGCATTATGAACGCATTATTTCCAAAGGCAAAAGTGAGTAGTAGCTTTGCCTGACTAAACACGATGTATCGTCTTAGTGCTCAATTCTTTCTTACTCATAATTTCAATAACAGGCTGCAATCGTCTCCAAAATACATTTACTCATGACAGTTAATGAGCAGTGTCAACTAACTATACGAGCCTTATCATCCTAGAAATAGCAGCTGATAAAATAGATTGCATTTTTAGGTAGAGTGAAGGATACAAATGATAAGATAATACAAGTTGAAGACAAAATCTTTAATCTCCGCCAATAATCTTAATCTCAGTGTCCTTTATGTTTACAAATAAGCTAGAGATATGGGCACTTGTAATAGTAGATGCTTAGGGTAAATAGAATCGTGGATAGAATTACTCAGGAGCGAAATCATTTTAAGCACTGCTATGAAGAGTCAGAAACATCCTATCGATAGCTAGAAGTAGAAATGCAGCAATAGCTTAATAAGCTGAAAGGTGAATGCCAATAAAAGGAATAAGCTAATCGATTAATTATGGCAGAGCTATTATAAAAAACACAATAAGCTGATCACTATCAATAATAATCTCATGAGTTTGCTCTAAAACTCCAATTATACCAGTAACTGAAAACCAAAAATCAGGAAAAAATTTAATATTCTTGAAAACCAAGCTAACTAGGTCTGTGCTGATTGAATATTTAAGCTTTTATCTATTATTACTTAATTACTAATGCAGGCAACAAAATAACAACTTCACCAAGTAGGGAATACTTAATACAGGTTTGGCTCAAATGCATGCAAATGAATCAATGTAGTCCCCAAGTAGCTGTAGCTTTCCTCAACCAAGTACGGCCAGTTATCAATACTCCTCTCACGCATTCAGGGCAAACCTTGCTCATGCTAGCTTCCTCTATCTCCTCCATTCACCTAGTCAAAGCTTTGATTAGCTTCAAATCAGACATCAGTGCGAAAGATGAGATAGGCAGATCTGCTCTTCATTATGCTGCAGCAGTGGGCAGCATCGAAATATTCTAAATATTGGTGAAAAGTGGATGCGATCCCTTAGATCAAACGATTGGGGGATAAAATCCATTATCGAAAGCATGCCTTTTTGGCCAAAGCAGTGTGATCTAGTGGTATTTAAATAATTGCCTCCAAGCTTTTGAAGCGAAGGACAGAGCTGGATAAAGACCCTTGGATTTACTCAAAAATTCAGGAGACGAGCTTTATAATGAAGTGAAGTAGGTTTATGAGTAGTTGGTTAGAGGCCAAATGAAAGAATGATTTATATTAACTTATACAAGATTCAATAAGCGAAGGGCGGCACTACTTTGAACTCTTTTACTCAATCCAATAACTCCACTAGCTATCACAGCAAAAGAAAGGGCGTTCCTAATATCGATATTTATTTGGGTATTGCTCTAGTTTAGGATGATGAGCATTTGCATTGAGTAAATATTGATGGTTATGGTAATAGATTGATGAAGGATCAATTGGATTAGCTTCCGACCTGCATTTCAAGCTCATTGATTCTCCTCTGTAGACCTAGGAGCTGCTGCTGGAGAGCTGTCTTTTCGCCTTTTAGGGAAGTGATTTGTTGCTGGATCCTGCTGTTTTCGGCCTTCTGGAAGTTAAAGTGGCGTTTCCTAAATAATGATGGCAACTACATTTATTATTCAATCCTAACGAGCTAGTTAGACAGGCTTTTCTTGACGTCAGCCGTCTTCATAGTGAGCACTGACTCCAAAGTATCCTTCTCACTTCTAAGGATTTGCACTTCCTTCTTATGGTTGTTCAGCTCATTTGAAATATTCTTAATTTGTTGCTGAGTTGACCTATACGTACCTCGAGAGTTTGCAGTTTGCCCTTTAGCGAGGCTGGGTTAGATCCGAAGCTATTGCCAGTCTGGTCCATCAATAGAAATATTAATAATAAGCGAAAGTTATCTTTTTTATATCAACTCAAATATAACAAATACACATCATTTGTTCTTAGCTGGGCTAAATTATAGTCGAAACAAAAGACGATTACATCATTTTTCTTATTGTGGATATATCTCAATAACGAAATGTTATGAGAACAGGTCCGCTGCTAAATAGCCAAAGTTATATTTATATTCTTTTAGCTGTGCCTGGCGATAAATATTTTTTATCAAAAATGGCATAATTGGGAACTCTACAATCGAATTAAGGCAAATTGTGAGTTCAATATTAGCATATTGATGTCAGCAAGCCAAAATAAGCCATCATTAGTCGCTTCAACCATCAATCGATTGGGATTTATTTTTTGAGTTAGCCAATGCTGGAGAACAATACTATTGGGCAAACAAATCTATTTTGTTTTTAACAATATTCTACTAAAGTGAGGTGATTGATAAAGTCGAAATTGTATCTAACCTAATTGTCGGGTATTTAATGATGTTGTTGGTATTGTTCGTAGAAATGTATTTGAAATATATATCTGCTGTATTAATATAATTTCCATCAATGGATATAGAATTTAGTGAAAACAACACTATATTAAGCTTCTTCCAGCCCATCGCCAACTTCCCTGTCTCCCACCTCTACCAACAGCAAATCACTCTCGAAAATACCTTTAGCACTCACCCCAACACCTATCACTACGATGTTCTATTCACACTCATCAATAGAACCCTCCTCATCTCCAACCCACAACATTCCAACATCCAGCCCTACGCTGCCATCTAATTCAACTTTGACACCAAGTTTTAAGTCATCTATCAAGAGCAGGTATTCTTTATTTTATTTAGAAAAAAATATTAAGTAAAAAAATAGGGTTGAAACTCTACAAAGATTAAAAAATAAACTTTTAAATCTATTCACCCCATTCTTACATCATATAGACCTGGACTCTTTGCCTATCCAAGCTTATTAATCAAAAAGGCTTCCATGAGATGTTCAAACCCTTGAAAAAGCTGGGAAAAGGAAACTTTGCATCTGTCTATGAGGTGGAACGATTAACTGATGGAGCCAGATTCGCAGTTAAGGCTTTCTCCAAGCAAGGATGCTTTTCAGCCAAAAATGGAAAATAAAGCTTAATCAATTAGCTTACTATCATGCGCCAACTAAGTTTAGATCCTCACCCTAACGTCCTAAAACTTGAAGCAGTCTACTAATCATAAAACTCAATATATGTTGTCCTTGAACTTTTAACTGGCTCACAGCTTCTTCATAAAATCCAACAGTGCAATGGATTCTTCACTGAGGCTGAGGTAAAAGAGTTTATGTTTGGTCTGCTAAGTGGTCTGAAAATGATGCATGGGCAACGCATCATGCATCGTGATTTAAAGCCAGAGAATATTATGCTGCGCTCGAATGGATCAGTCTCACCTGTGATTGTAGACTATGGGTTGGCCACTTTCGCTGATATAGATAAGTACCTCTTCTTCAGATGTGGAACTCCTGGCTATGTTGCACCTGAAATTATTGAGCTAAACTAAAGTAAGCATATCGAGCCCCAGTGTGACGTATTTTCAGCAGGAGTTATCTTCCATATCTTATTGACAAGGAAGGCTGTCTTTGAAGGAACTAAATATTAGGAAGTTTACAAGAAAAATAAAGAAATGAAGATCGATTTTGAGTCAGAGAAATATACCAGCATTAACTCGTAGGCTTTAGATCTATTGAAACAAATGCTAAAAGCTAACCCTCAATCGAGATTCAGTGCTTTTTAGGCATTGAGCCATGAATACTTTAAAAATTATTCAACTGAAATGGAGGGGGACGGGAAGGTGAGTTCACCCTGCCACACTGAGGTTAGTGTAAAGAGAAATAACTTCTGTATTGGTAAATGAAGCAATTACCAAATTTTTACTGATACTTAATAAGTACTTTTATTTCTTAATCTTCTTAAGTTTGCATTAAGCAATCTTGACTTTTGAATAATAATTAATTGTTGATAAATGAGCTCATAAAAGCTTTATTTTAGAGTTCCCTTTGACAAGGGCCATGCTCACTTCTACGATACCATCTAATCATTCCCAGGACTACATGCAGGACCTTCTTTTGACGACAAAGAGAAATACATTCGAGATACAATAAGGTATCAGCTGTTGAATACAACTCCAGAGCAGGCCAAACGAAGTAGATTAATGGTTAGTTAGTTATAACTTTGAGAGAATGCTTCAAGCTTCAATAAAGAAACTATGTTTAGTTCTGCTTGTAGAAAAAATTGCCAGGAACATCCTTAAGGCAGGCTGCTCAATAACTAGGGCTCAGAAAATGATGTATTCATAACCAATACACAAATCATAGTAAAATACAACAAGCAATATATTTATTCGCCCAATCACATGAAAAAGCAATTAACAAATTTATGGAAGAATCTTTTACTTGAAATTGGTCTATGTTTTATTGAAGTATTCTCATATCGATATATTTAAATAGGACCATTAGAATAAATCGTTCGTTTATTTTACTTCTTAGGAGTACCAAGAATATGCATTTTTTCCTGGGCACAAACTTCTAATTTTTCTTCCTGTTTAAGGATATTTTTTAGTTTAATTAGGTTAAATGATGTGAAACAGTTCCTGGCAGAATATCTCGAATGTTTACTATTTATTGTCTATGTTTAATATGAGCCTCTTTAGGTCAATAGTATGAACCAATCATTTTGAAGCAAATTTTTAACTGAAATTGTTTTTCGTACATTTTCACCTCATATTATTGCCAAACCATATTTTTCTATAACTTTGGATCTCGAAGACTTA
>JACCDV010682632.1_pt1 | contig 10871 bp, 7 predicted proteins | sample 7446131 | NCBI WGS metagenome assembly JACCDV01 (sample SAMN15323448, study PRJNA562643) | freshwater metagenome | isolation source: river surface water | place: USA:Blue River Watershed | collected 2017-08-17
AGGTTGTCCCGCCCGCAACCATCGTGCCGTCTTTCGTGCCGCGCTACTTCCTGATCAACGGGCTCAGCGGATATGACACCGCACCGCATAAGATTGATGCTACCACCGACTGGTCGAAGGGTTCTGGCCGGATCATGCCGCACGGCCGCGAAGGCCAGCCAACCCTGATCCGCAACATGAATGCCGGCCTGTGCACGCACAGCCCACACATCCACGGAAATCATATTTTCAAACTGTCAGATACTCGCGCCAATGGTACGATCATCCTGAACCCCAGCTGTTATGAGCTGGATGCCTGGCCGATGGAGCCGATGGCGCGCCGTGACGTTCTGCTGCCGTTTGAAAAGCCAATGGATGCTGTGATCTGGCCGCCGAAGGAAGAGCCCTTCCCGATGCGTTATGTGATGCACTGCCATACCGAAATGTCGCAGACGGCAGCCGGGGGCAATTATCCTCAAGGTATGGTCACCCACTGGGAAATGACCGGACCGCTCTAACCCCTTCGACGATCTTTATTTTATTTTTTCAGGAGTTTTGCCATGCAAGCGGCAGATTGGACAAGAACCGGCGTTAAGGGTGAGCTCACTTACTCCACCTTTGGCTGCAACCCTTTTCAGGAAGCGAACTTCCCGACGCCCGACCGTGTGATACCCGACGTCAATGTCGAACGTCACATGGATGTTAGCCTCGACCTTCCGACCCCGGACGGGAAGACAATTCGTGTCTGGACCTTTACGGATCCGCTGGCGCCGACCTTGGCCGGTCGTGCGCCCATGCATCCTTCGCCGTTGATGCGGTTCCGCCAGGGTCAGATCGTGCACAGCACGCTCGATCCCAAGAAGAATGCGCACACCATCCATCATCATGGCATTGAACCGACAACGGTGAATGATGGCGTCGGCCACGTCTCGTTCGAGGTCAATGCGCGTTATACCTATCAGTTCCGGCCTTCCCGTGCGGGAACATTTTTCTATCATTGCCACCGGAATACCCCGCTCCATTTCGAAATGGGCATGTTTGGGCCAATGATCGTCGATCCGCCCGAAGGGCCTGGCACTTTGTTCAGCGGTGGTCCGAAATATGACGTCGAACGCCTTCTGGTCCTCGATGATATGGATCCCCGTTGGCACACGCTGGAACATGACGCCGGGATGTGTGGCCTTGATGTTGGTCTCAACCGCTTCGATCCGAAATATTTCCTCGCCAATGGCGTGTTCAACAACCGCACCACCACTGATCCGCGCGTTGTGATCAATGCAAAGCTGGGCCAGACGATCTTGATCCGGCTGCTGAATGCCAGCTATTCAGTGCTGGAAACGACAATCGGCTTGCCGGGCGTTTGCCATTCTATGGATGGTGTCTCGCTGGGCAATGAACCCTGGAACTCTGCATTGGCGCTTCCTGCAAATCGGCCGTTCTTGATGTCATCAGCACAGCGTCGTGACATCATCATCCGCCCAACTGCGCGCGGTACCTTCCCGATTCGCCACCGCTTCCTGCATTGGGTGACCGGCCAGGTTCAAGATGGCGGTCGCGGCATTCTTGACACAAGGATCATCGTATCATGACAACCCCTGCAATCTTCCTCGCCCGCGGGTTCACGCTATCTGGCGACACGGGCCTCGAAACAGCTCAGCTAGTAACCGCTGATGATCGCGCTGCTGATTACCATTATGGTCATTTGCCGCCGAACCCAGACCAGTTGGGTGGGATGTTCAGCTTCTCGACATTGGCTGGAAAGGCGGTCGGCGATGCCGATTTCAAGGGACAGTGGACATTGCTCTATTTCGGCTATGCCCGTTGTACCGACAGCTGCCCGATGGCGATCCCGGTAATTGCCACGGCCGCCACGGCATTAAGCACGGCCGGCACCACAACCCACGCCCTCTTTGCCGCTATCGAGGCACCTGCCATCGGCAATGTCCGTCGTCGTGCCAATGCCGCCGATGACGTTGATGGCCATGTGCATCTAATCGACCGCAAGGCGGCGCTGCGTTCGTTGCAGCAAAGCTTTGGTTCGGACATGGAGATCCTCACCGGAACGCGTGGACAGCTTTCGGCTGCATCCGCAGCCTTCCGGGTGGCACGCGAACATACGCCGCCGCGTGAAGGTGAACGGGGCCACAGCATCAACCATAGCTCGCTGATCTATATTCTAGATCCGCGCGCCAAAGTGGCAGGCTATGGCTATCACACCTCGACACCGAAGATCTTGATCGAAACCGTGCGAAGGCTGAAAAAAGCAAAGTCATGAAGACAACAGCCTTGATGGCGATAGCGGCAGCGCAGATCTTTGCGCTGCCGCTATCGGCCCAGACATTCGACCGTGAAGGCCGGCTTATCGTCGCGCCTGAAGAGCGGAATATCGCCGCAGCGCAGGTTGCGGTTGCGCAGACACGTCTGTTCGGCAGCATGCTGGTTTCTTACCGCATTGCCCGGCCGGGTGTTGCCCGCGTCGCCGTCGCAACGCGCAAGGAATTAAAGGTTTTCGAAATCGATTCCGAAAATTTCGAGGCGCGGCTGGTCCGGCGCGTTGCAACAACCACCGCCTTGCCAAAAGGCGCGCTGGTGTGCCGCAGCTATGCCCCGATTGATGCGATTTTATCAGCAGGCAAGCGCTATTTCCCTAATGCCGAACTGGAGGTTCTGCCTCCACACAGGCCGGGCATGGCCTGGCGCACGCGCGTTGGGAGCCGGGTGTTAACGGTGTCGTTTGATAATAAGGGCATCGCACGTTTCGGGCAGCCGGCTATCCGGTAACAGCCATGGAAAGCCTGATCCCTGCAACAATCCAGATGCTGCTGATTTCCAGCGCATTGGTGTTGATGGGGATCATGGCATGGAGCGATGCGCGCTATTTTCGCCTGCCGCTGGTTTCCAATATCATCTTTCTGATGGCCGGGCTGGTCGTCGGTCACCTTGCTTTTGGCATATCCAAAAGTGACGCGCTGATCGGCGCCGGTGCCGGCTATCTTGGGCTGGCCGCCGTCGCTGCGGCCTATCGAAGTCTGCGCGGCCGTGAAGGCCTTGGTGGCGGGGATTCGATTCTGCTGGGCGGGATCGGTGCCTGGCTTGGCTGGCAGGTGCTGCCAACGATATTGCTGTTCGCAGCATTGTCGGGGTTAGCTTTCGCCGTGCTGCAGCGACTTTTCCGGCCACGGCAGACCGACTGGCAGATTCAGCGCATTCCGCTGGGCACTTGTCTGATATTTGCGGCAATCTTATCCGGCGCGACGATGCTAATCGCCGGTGCGTGACCTGCGCCAGAGCGTTCAGCCGCCCTTGCCGACCGCAGCCTCGATCATCGACAGCAATTGCCCCGAATCCATCGGCTTGCGAATGAACATCCACCCGGCGCTGATATCCGAAACATCGGGCACATAGCCGCTCATCAGGATGATTTTCAGATTGGGCTGCTGTGCACAGGCAAGGCGCGCCAGTTCGGTGCCGCGCTGGCCCGGCATGATGATGTCGGTTACCAGTACGTCGAATTCCGCTTTCTCATTTGCCCGCAACGCCGCTTCGCCTGTTTCGCAGGCGGTGACGCTATAGCCTTCGGCCTCCAGCATTTCGACCAGTGCTTCAAGCGCATAGGGTTCATCTTCGACCAACAGGACGCGGCCCCGGCTATCGCCATTTGCCAATTTGTCCGCGCCATTGCCGTCCGCAGTGACGGGTTCGACATTCTGGTCCACCGTGGGCAGATATAGAGAAACCTTCGCGCCCTTGCCGGGGGCGGATTCGAGCCGCGCATCACCGCCCATTTCGCGTGCAAATTCAAGCACAGAGGCAAGACCAAAGCCGGAGCCATTGGATTTTGTGGAGAAAAGCGGTTCAAAGGCGCGTGAAAGCACCGCCTCGGTCATGCCCCTGCCATTGTCGGCAACCTCGATGACGATATATTCGGCCGGGGTGCCGGTTTCGCTATCCCTTTTATCAAGCGCCAGCGTCTTTACATCGGTGCGGATCACGATCTCGCCGCCATCGGGCATGGCATCGCGCGAATTAATCAAAAGATTGGTCAAGCAGTTGATAAACCGCACCTGACTGATCACCGATTGGGTCTGCCCTGCTTTCAGTTCAGCTGACAGCACCACGTTGGAGCCCACAACGGTGCGCAGGAATGCAATATTCTCCTCGACCAGTGGATCGACCGCCATGGGCATTTGAGTATCGGTGCGCTGGTGCGACAATTTCATCAGCGATCCGGTGATGCTGGATCCGCGCGCCGCCGTTTCGCGGATGATTGAAACCAGCCGCTCGATCCGTTCATTATTGCCGAAATCGCGCGAGAGCCGATCGCAGTTCAGCTTGATGATCGAGAGGAAGTTATTGAAATCATGGGCCATATAGCCGGCAATCCGGCTGACCCTGTCGAGCAGTTCGAAGCCGCGCTGCCGTTCAAACGCCAGTTCGAGGGCAGTGTCCTGGGACTCTTCGATCATCGCCCGCTGCAGATTGATCAGCAAAACACCCTGGACTGCTGGATCACCGGGTGCAAATTCGCTGATCTGGAACTTGTTTTCCTTAAAGGCCTTTTCCGTGGGCACATGGCGGACCGCCAGCAAATAGCCGCTTTCGTCAGACAGCGGCACAGCCGTGCCGGCAAGCTTATAGCCGCCACATTTCGATGTCAGGTGAATGGCGAGGCTCTTCGTCGTTCCAAGATCGAAATATTCGGGACGGCTTCCCCCAGTGAGGTCGAAGGAATCGAATAGCTGCGAACCGATTTCAAGGTCCGGGAAATGTTTCGCGATCGAGGGCCCAAAGCCGGTCAGATGCAGATTGGAATCCAGAGAAATATGGGCGGGGTAGAGATTATCGATCAATTCTTTCTTGATGGAAATGGTCACCACTCAACTCCATCACGATAGATGATTTCGAAAATGGACGCATCATCCCGCTGTTCAATGATGGCAACGCTGCCCGTCTGTCCGAACCTGTCCATTAAGCCATAAAACAAGCCAATGACGAATTTTTCAAGCCCCGTACGATCGGATCGATAACGAACCTCGATCCGGCCGGGGCTGCTTGCCATCACCGCAAAAGACGGTAGCTGTGCACGGGGCATTGCGGTCGCAACGGCCAGATGCATCCGGTCCAGGTTCGCAATGAAGCTTTCCAGATCCTGACCGGTAAAGTTTAGAAACTGTTTGAAGGACCCCTGGTCGGCAAATTTGATCCAGTAACGGCCAAATTCCAAAAGGCAGTCTTCCATGGGAAGGTTAAGCCGCGCGGCAGCCTCTGCGATGATCTCCAGCGTCAGCGTGTCTTCATATACCATGCCGGTGATCATTTCGGTCGGGCCGATGCCGAGCTTGCGTTCGGTCGCCTGCCAAGCTTCGTCACCCAATTGATCGATGACCATGGCGCGAACGCCTTTATGAATCATCCCGTACATTAATGTCCCACCCGATAATGCAGTCTGGTCTGCTACATTGTTAAGTTAAAATAATAATTACTCTGTTTCTTGCCGATACAACTCCCGCAGCAATTCGTTCATTCTGACAACCTGTTCCTCGATGCGCCCCAGTTTTGATGCAAGATGCTCGGCGTCGGCCTCTTCAAGCTTGGTGCCAATACGATCCCGGATGTTTCCGCAGCACAGCCTGATGATGTTCAGCGGCTGCATCAACTCGTGCAACGCGATGTTTCCGTCGTCTGGAACACTATTTGCCGACACTGGCTTCTGCCCGTAATAATTGAAACAAGCTTTGGTACGTAGGCGATGTAAAATTTTGCATCAACTCCGACCTTTGCTGCTTCTGGCTACATCACGCTCAACCTTTGCTACCAATAGCGTCGATCAGCTCTACGTCGCGGCGAGAAGGGCCCTGCATGTCAATATGACCTTGGGCCTGCTCCTTAGGCGCTGTTCAGGCGAATCAGATCGCCAACGGTTCTACCTTAACCATTTAACCAAATTTCTTATTCAGTTAACCTCTTTCTTAAACTGTATTTCGTCAGATCGGGCAACGGCAATCGGACCCGTTTTGGAGACAACATATTGCCTATGTTTTGCTCGTTTTTAGTGGTTAATGAATAACCGAATAATATTAACTTCATTGAATTGGTTGCATTGTGGCTGAAATCTTCTGGTTAATTTAACCAAGTTAATTTGCGGCCAAATAATTTGCTTCTCATTCGCTGTCCGCATGCAGGCCATCGACCGACTTAACTCGGTATCGATCAAGGTCTGACGCGAAGCATCCGAGCGGTTTCGGATGTCACAGTGAAAGTCGAAGTCATGTTGAAGTTGAACATCAATGATCTTGTCCACATTCTGAAGCAGATCAAGATCGCCGAAAACCACACCGCGACCGGTCAGCTCGTCGACCATCTCGGTAACCCCCTCAACAATCTGACGCCTTATGGCTTGCGCACCGTTAGCGGTGTCGACAATAATCTTGTTAACCTGAACGCTGGCGCTGCCGATCTTGGCATGCCGCGTCAAACGGCCCCGGTCTTCAACCCGGCCGAACCCAATCCGCGCACCAACGCGCCCACCAGCTATCAGCAAACGACCGGCTCGGTTTATGACAGCCAGCCGCGTATCATTTCCAACCTGATCGCAGACCAGACGCTGACCAACCCGATCGCGGTGATCACCGCGCTCAACAATGTCGGCATCACTGGCGGCGCGCAATTTGCCGAGCTGGTCGACGTAACAACGACTGCCCGTTTCGCGATCAATGAGGCTATTGCAGCCGACAAGGCCGTGATCACAGCCGACGCTGCATGGGTTGCTGCCAATAGCCCCCTTAGCGGTGCATTGTTCGACGCCAAGGAAACAGCCCTAGCCAATGCTGCTGGCGCCATCGCGCAGCGCGACCTTGCGGTCCAGAATGCTCAGGATGCGCTGGCGCTTGTTGGCGTTCAAATGCAGAACGGCAATCTGGTGATGCCGAACATCATGCCTGATCTGGGCAGCACTGCGCCGCTCAACGGCTTCATGACCATTTTTGGTCAGTTTTTCGACCATGGCCTGACCATGATCAACAAGGGCGGTAGCGGCACAGTCTTCGTTCCGCTGCAGCCTGATGACCCGCTTTATGTGCCCGGCAGCCCGACCAACTTCATGGTGATGAGCCGTGCAACCAACGGCCCCGGCGCGGACGGCATCCTTGGTACCGCCGATGACGTGCGTGATGCAACCAACACCACCACGCCCTGGATCGACCTGAACCAGACTTACGCCTCTAATGAATCGACCCAGGTCTTTTTGCGTGAATATAAGCTGGTCGATGGCAAGCCCGTCGCAACCGGCTGGCTTCTTGAAGCCCCCAATGGCGGTCCGCCGTCTTGGGCCGATGTGAAGCTGCAAGCGCGCGAGATGCTCGGTATCGAACTGAGCGACATGGACGTGCATCGTGTTCCGTTGCTTGCCACCGATCTCTATGGCAACTTCATCCCCGGCGCGAACGGCTTTGCCCAGATCGTAACCGGACCCAATCTGCCCGCCGATCTGGTTGAAGGCAATCCGGTTGCTCCTGTCGCGGCCAGCCTAGCACTTGCAACCGGCCACGCGTTCATCGGTGATATCGCGCACAATGCCGATCCGAAGGCCGGCCAAATTGCCGACGAAGATCTGATTTCAGGCAATGCCATTCCTGTCGACGAATTTGGCAATCGCAGCGAATATGACAATGAACTGCTCGACAAGCATTATGTCGTCGGCGACGGTCGTGGGAACGAAAATATCGCACTTACCGCGATCCATCATGTGTTTCATTCCGAACACAACCATCGCGTTGACCAGATCAAGGATGAATTGATTGCGCACAGCGTCGCCACGGGCGACTACAAGCTGATCAGTGAATATCTGGCAGCTCCCATTACGGCCATGCCTGCCGACACGACCACGCTGTTGTGGAATGGCGAACGCCTGTTCCAGGCAGCGCGCTTCTCCACCGAGCAGGTCTATCAGCATCTGGTCTTTGAAGAATTCGTGCGCCTAGTCAGCCCCAATATCGATGCGTTCGTCTTCTCGAACACTGTCGATATCGATCCGGCAATCACTGCGGAATTTGCCCATGCCGTTTATCGTTTTGGCCATTCGCAGCTGAACGAAACAGTCGATATCCTTGCTGCCAACGGTCAGACTGACACCAGCATGACGCTGGTCGAAGCCTTCCTCAACCCGTCGGCCTTTGCCGGTGCGGGCGCAACGATTGACGATGCAGCAGGTGCCATCATTCGCGGCATGACCCGCCAGGTCAGCAACGAAATCGACGAATTTGTAACCGATGCGCTGCGTAATGATCTCGTCGGCTTGCCGCTTGACCTTGCGACGCTCAACATCGCCCGTGGTCGTGAAACCGGCATGGCGTCGCTGAACCTGGTACGCGCTGATTTCTATGCCCAGACTGGTGACACCCAGTTGAAGCCCTATGACAGCTGGTTCGATTTCGCGCTTGCGATCAAGAACCCGGCGTCGGTGATCAACTTCATTGCGGCCTATGGCCAGCATGCATCGATCCTGGCGGCGACCACTGTTGAAGAAAAGCGTGACGCGGCCTTTGCTCTGGTCCTTGGTGGACCGGGCGCTCCGGCTGATCGCGTAGACTTTCTGAACAGCACCGGCGCATGGACTGCAGCCAATAGCGGCCTCAACACGGTCGATTTCTGGATTGGCGGCCTCGCCGAAAAGAAAATGGCCTTTGGCGGTCTGTTGGGCAGCACGTTCAACTTCGTCTTCGAAGTGCAGATGGAAAATCTGCAGGCAGGCGACCGCTTCTATTATCTCAGCCGTTCGCAGGGCATGAACCTGCTCAACCAGCTGGAAGGTGATAGCTGGGCCAAGCTTGCCATGCGCAACACCGATCTGGGTAATGACGGCAGCACGCACTTGCCCAGCTCGATCTTCCTGACGCCTGCCTATACGCTTGAGCTCAACCAGAGCCTGCAGAACATGGCCGACCCGGTTCATGACAATTTCATCCTGCAAGCAATCAACCCGTTGGTCATGCGCAAGGATACCAATGGCGATGGCGTTGACGATTATCTGCGTTACAACGGCGTCGACCATGTCGTGCTTGGCGGCACCGTCGGCAATGACACGCTGATCGGTGGCGAAGGCGACGACACCCTGTGGGGTGGCAAAGGCAATGACAATCTCGAAGGCGGCCAGGGGATCGATCACATCTCCGGTGGCTATGGCGACGATGTCATCACCGATGGCGGCACCCCGGTGGGCGCAGCCGACGTACTGAACGGCGACGAAGGCAATGACGTGATCAGCTCCGGCGAGGGCCTTGATCTGGTCTTTGGCGGCAGCGGCAATGACTTCATCTTCGGCAACCGTGATGGCAAGACGATCACTTCGGGCGAAGGCGATGACTTTGCACGTGGCGGCGATGCAGCCAGCTTTGTTGCCGGCAATGAAGGCGATGACTGGCTCGAAGGCGGCGTTGGCGGTGTTGACATGCTCGCGGGTGAAAACTCCGAACTGTTCTTCAACAGCCCGATCATCGGCCATGACGTCATGAACGGCCGTGGTAACGATACCGATTATGACGCAGAATCGGGCGACGACATCATGTTCCAGGGCCTTGGAATCCAGCGCAACAACGGCATGGCCGGGTTTGACTGGGCGATCAACAAGGACAATCCGGTCGCTGCCGACTCGAATTTGGGCATTCCGATCTTCGTCAACCAGCAGAACCTGATCCTCACGGATCGGTATGACCTTGTCGAAGGCCTTTCGGGTTGGAATCTGGATGATACATTAACCGGTCGGGAAATCATAGTCGGCCAAGCTGCTGGCGGCGCCGCAGCTGTGGTTGATCCGACTGCGCCCTTCATGTCCTATTCGAACGCGCTGACAACGGAAGGCGTCAACCGCATCGATGGTTTTGTCGATTTGGTGAGCCACCTTGGCCGCGAAACAATCAATGCTGCGAGCGGCGAACAGGTTGAAGTTGTGGTATTCAACCAGGCCGATTTGGTGCGCAATGCCGATGGCATTGCAACCGACATGATCGGGCAGCCGCACGATATCATCCTCGGCGGTTCGGGCAATGACCGGATCGAAGGCTTGGCTGGCAATGACATTATTGATGGCGACCGCTGGCTGAACGTTCGCATCGGCATCAACGATGCCCAAGGCAATGCCATTGCTTCGGCAGAACATATGTCGAGCCAGGTTCGGGATCTGAACGGCAATCTGCTGTTTGGCGGTAAGACGCTCGACCAGCTGATGCTCGATCGCACGCTCAACCCGGCCCAGTTGTCGATCGTTCGTGAAATCCTCGATACCGACGTCGCGGGTAGCCAGGATACGGCCGTCTATCGCGGTCAGCTTGGGGAATATGAATTTGTCCGCAATGCTGACGGTTCAACAACGGTCACCCATGTCCTTGCCCAGCCGCAGCTGGACGACGGCACCGACCGGCTGTTCAACATCGAAAAGCTAACCTTCGCCGATGGCCTCGGCGGGACGGTGACCTATGACATCAATGCTATTGTCCCGGTTGCCGCAACCGGCGCGCCGACGATCAACAACATCGCGCCGACTGAACGGGATGTGTTGAGCGTTGACTTGTCGACGATTATCGATCCCAACACCATCATCAACCCGACCTACCAGTGGCAGGTTTCATTCGATGGCGGTGCAACTTGGACGGATATTGTAGGGGCAGTTGATGCCACCTTCATCCCGGGCCAGGATGAGGTCGGCGGCCAGTTGCGCGTCAATGTTGCCTATTTCGACCTGACCGGTACCTTCGAAAATGTGAACTCGGCTCCAACCGCTCTGGTTGCAGACTTTGCAGAAGCAGCGACCGGTGCAGCGATCATCAGTGACATGACCCCCTATTTGGGTGAAGTGTTGACCATTGATACGGCGACGATCGCCGATGCCAATGGCGTTG
>JACCDV010817637.1_pt1 | contig 10871 bp, 8 predicted proteins | sample 7446131 | NCBI WGS metagenome assembly JACCDV01 (sample SAMN15323448, study PRJNA562643) | freshwater metagenome | isolation source: river surface water | place: USA:Blue River Watershed | collected 2017-08-17
CCCGTGGCGGCGGCCCGGCCGGCGCTCACCGTGGCCGTGGCCTCGCCCGAGTCCGTGAACCTGCCGCAGGTGCTGGCGGCCAACGGCAGCATTGCCGCCTGGCAGGAGGCCATCGTCGGCGCCGAGGTGCAGGGCCTGCGCCTGGCCGAGCTGCGCGCCGGCGTGGGCGACGTGGTGCGTGCCGGCCAGGTGCTGGCGGTGTTTTCGGCCGAGGGTGTGCAGGCCGACATTGCCCAGGCGCGCGCGGCGCTGCTGGAGGCCCAGGCCCACGCCACCGAAGCCCAGGCCAATGCCGAGCGCGCCCGCAGCCTGCAGAACTCGGGCGCCCTGAGCGCCCAGCAGATCCAGCAGTACCTGACGGCCGCGCAGACCGCGCAGGCGCGGGTGGAGGCGGCGCAGGCGCAGCTGGCCGCGCAGCAGCTGCGCGGGCGCCAGACCCAGGTGCTGGCCCCTGCGGCCGGCGTGGTCTCGGCCCGCCTGGCCACGGTGGGCGCCGTGGCCTCGCCCGGCACCGAGCTGTTTCGCCTGATCAAGGACGGCCGCCTCGAGTGGCGCGCCGAGGTCACGGCCAGCGAGCTGGCCCGGCTCAAGCCCGGCACGCCGGTGCGGGTGCTGCCGGCGGCCGGCGGCGAGCTGCAGGGCCGGGTGCGCATGCTCGCGCCCACGGTGGATCCGCAGACGCGCTCGGCCCTGGTCTATGTGGACCTGCCGCCCTTGCAGCAGGCGCCGGGGGCCGCGCGGCCGGGCATGTTCGCCCGCGGCGAGTTCAGGCTGGGCAGCTCGCAGGCCTGGACGGTGCCGCAGCGCGCGCTGGTGGTGCGCGATGGCTTTGAGTTCGTCTTCCAGCTGCAGGCCGACCGGCGCGTCAGCGAGGTCAAGGTGCAGACCGGCCGGCGCCTGGGCGACCGGGTGGAGATCGTCTCGGGGCTGGCGCCGGAGGCCCGCATCGTCACCCAGGGCGCGGGCTTTCTCAACGACGGCGACCTGGTGCAGGTGGCCGATGCGGTGGCCGCACCGACCCCTGCCGCGTCCGCACCGGCCGCGCGCTGAACCCCGCCAGAGCCGCCGCCATGAACCTGTCCGCCTGGTCCATCCGCAATCCCATCCCGGCCTTGATGTGCTTCGTGCTGCTCACGTTTGCGGGCATGCTGGGCTTCAAGGCCATGAAGGTGCAGAACTTTCCGGACATCGACCTGCCCACGGTCAGCGTGAGCGCGGCTTTGCCCGGTGCAGCGCCCGCGCAGCTGGAGGCCGAGGTGGCGCGCAAGCTGGAAAACGCGATCGCCACCATCCAGGGGCTCAAGCACATCACCACCAAGGTGCAGGACGGCGGCGTCACGCTCAACGCCGAGTTCCGCCTGGAAAAACCGGTGCAGGAGGCGGTGGACGACGTGCGCTCGGCGGTGGCCCGCGTGCGCTCGGAGCTGCCCGGCGATGTGCGCGACCCCATCGTCAGCAAGGTCGACCTGGCCGGCCAGCCGGTGCTGGCGTTCACCGTGGCCTCCAGCCGCCGCGATGCGCAGGCCCTGTCCTGGCTGGTGGACAACGAGCTGTCCCGCAAGCTGCTGTCGGTGCGCGGGGTGGGTGCGGTCAACCGCGTGGGCGGCGTCAGCCGCGAGGTCAGCGTGGCGCTCGATCCGGCACGGCTGCAGGCCCTGGGCGCCACGGCTGCGGAAATCTCGCGCCAGCTGCGCCAGGTGCAGCTCGAGGCCGCTGGCGGCCGCACCGACCTGGGCGGCAGCGAGCAGCCGGTGCGCACGCTGGCCACCGTCAAGTCCGCCGCCGAGCTGGCCCAGCTGGAGCTGACGCTGCAAGACGGCCGGCGCATCCGCCTGGCGCAGGTGGCCACCGTCACCGACGGCGTGGCCGAGCCGCGTTCGGCGGCGCTGCTCGACGGCCAGCCTGTGGTTGGCTTTGAGATCGCGCGCAGCCGCGGCGAGAGCGAGCTGGACGTGGGCGCCGGCGTGTACCGCGCGCTCGATGCGCTGCGCGCCCAGTACCCCGACCTGGTGTTCACCGAGGCGTTCAACTTCGTGCAGCCCGTGCAGGAGGAGTACGACGGCTCGCTCACGCTGCTCTACGAGGGCGCCATCCTGGCCGTCGTGGTGGTGTGGCTGTTCCTGCGCGACTGGCGCGCCACCTTCGTCTCGGCCGTGGCGCTGCCGCTGTCGGTGATCCCGGCCTTCATCGGCATGGTGCTGCTGGGCTTTTCCATCAACGTGGTGACGCTGCTGGCGCTGTCGCTGGTCATCGGCATCCTGGTCGATGACGCCATCGTCGAGGTCGAGAACATCGTGCGCCACCTGCGCATGGGCAAGAGCCCGTACCAGGCGGCCATGGAGGCGGCCGACGAAATCGGCCTGGCGGTGGTGGCCACCACCTTCACGCTGATCGCGGTGTTCCTGCCCACGGCCTTCATGAGCGGCATTGCCGGCAAGTTCTTCAAGCAGTTCGGCTGGACGGCGGCGCTGGCCGTGTTCGCCTCGCTGGTGGTCGCGCGCATGCTCACGCCCATGATGGCGGCCTACCTGCTCAAGCCCATCGTCGGCGCCGAGCACGAGCCGCGCTGGATCCGGCACTACATGGGCGTGGCCGCCTGGTGCCTCAAGCACCGCTTCCTGACCATGCTGGGCGCGACCGCGTTCTTCTTCGGCTCGGTGGCGCTGATCCCGCTGCTGCCCACCGGTTTCATTCCGCCGGACGACAACTCGCAGACCCAGGTCTACCTGGAGCTGCCGCCGGGCGCGACCCTGGCGCAGACGCGCGAGGCCGCCGAGCAGGCGCGCCAGCTGATCACGCAGGTGCCCCACGTGAAGGGGGTCTACACCACCATCGGCGGCGGCAGCGCCGGCACCGACCCGTTTGCCATGTCCGGTGCCGCCGAGGTGCGCCGCGCCACGCTCACGGTGCAGCTGTCGCCGCGCCAGGAGCGCACGCGCAAGCAGGGCATCGAGCAGCAGATGCGCCAGGCCCTGCAAAGCCTGCCCGGCGTGCGCAGCAAGGTCGGCCTGGGCGGCTCGGGCGAGAAGTACATCCTGGTGCTCACCGGCGAGGACCCGCAGGCGCTGCAGGCGGCCGCGCGCGCCGTCGAGAAAGACCTGCGCACCATCCCCGGCCTGGGCAGCATCGCGTCGAGCGCCAGCCTCGTGCGGCCCGAAATCGCCATCAAGCCCGACTTCGCCCGTGCGGCCGACCTGGGCGTCTCCAGCAGCGCCATGGCCGAGACCCTGCGCATTGCCACCCTGGGCGACTACGACACCGCCCTGCCCAAGCTCAACCTGCCCGAGCGCCAGGTGCCCATCGTGGTCAAGCTCGACGCGTCGGCGCGCCAGGACCTGGCGGTGCTCGAACGCCTGGCCGTGCCCAGCAGCAAGCCCGGCGTGGGGCCGGTCATGCTGGGCCAGGTGGCCACGCTGGAGATGAGCGCCGGCCCGGCCGTCATCGACCGCTACGACCGCTCGCGCAACGTCACCATGGAAATCGAACTCTCCGGGCTGCCGCTGGGGGATGTCACGGCGGCGGTGGCGCAGCTGCCGGCCATCCAGAACCTGCCGGCCGGCGTCAAGAAGGTCGAGGTGGGCGATGCCGAGGTCATGGGCGAGCTGTTCGCCAGCTTCGGCCTGGCCATGCTCACCGGCGTGCTGTGCATCTACGTGGTGCTGGTGCTGCTGTTCAAGGACTTTCTGCATCCCGTGACCATCCTGGCTGCGCTGCCGCTGTCGCTGGGGGGCGCCTTCGTGGGCTTGCTGGTCGCTGGCAAGAGTTTTTCCATGCCCTCGCTGATCGGGCTGATCATGCTCATGGGCATTGCCACCAAGAATTCGATCTTGCTGGTCGAATACGCCATCGTCGCCCGTCGCGACCAGGGCATGAGCCGGCTGGACGCGCTGCTCGATGCCTGCCGCAAGCGCGTGCGGCCCATCGTCATGACTTCGATCGCCATGGGCGCCGGCATGCTGCCCATTGCCATTGGCTGGGGCGCAGCCGACCCGAGCTTTCGCTCGCCCATGGCCATTGCGGTCATCGGCGGCCTGATCACCTCCACCGTGCTCAGCCTGCTGGTGGTGCCGGCGGTCTTCCTCTACATCGACGACCTGGCCCAGTGGCTCTCGCGCATGCTGCGGAACCTGCGCCCCGCCTGACCCCGACAACCCGACTAAATGGGATCTGACCCCCATTAATTTAAATGGGGTCAGATCCCATTTGTTTCAGGTGGGCTGGCGGATTTTCTGGACCAGGGCGGTGGTCGAGTAGCCATCGACGAAGGGGATGGCCAGGGCGCGGCCGCCGTAGGCTTCGACCAGGGCGGTTTCGGCGAGCTTGCGCATGTCGTAGTCGCCGCCCTTGACCAGGACGTCGGGCTTGAGTTCGCCGACCAGCGCCAGCGGCGTGTCCTCGTCGAACCAGGTCACCAGGCTCACCGATTCCAGCGCCGCGATGAGCACGGCGCGGTCTTCTTCCCGGTTGAGCGGCCGATCCGGCCCCTTGCCCAGGCGCCTGGCCGAGGCGTCGGTGTTGAGGGCCACCACCAGGCTGGCGCCCAGGGCACGGGCCTGGGCCAGATAGGTGGCGTGGCCGCGGTGCAGCACGTCGAACACGCCGTTGGTGAACACCAGCGGGCGGGGTAGGGCGGCCACGCGCGCGGCCGCCTCCTGGCGCGGGACGATCTTGCCCAGAAAGGCCGGTGCGCTCACGCGGCCTGCCCGGCGGGAGAGAGCTTGCGCGCCAGGTCCTTGCGAAAGCGGTTGAGCTCCTGCACGGTGGCAAAGCTCTGGTTCATCAGCAGGCTCAGGTTGTGCAGGATGCGTTCGACCACCTTGGTCTCCCAGGCGGCGTCGAACTTGATCTGCTCGCTCAGCCAGTGTTCCAGCCACTCGGGGTTGGGCAGGCGCGACTGCACGGTGTCGCGCGGGAACAAGGCCTTGTTCACGTGCAGGTTGGTCGGATGCAGGGCCTGGGCGGTGCGCTTGGCGCTGGCCATGAGCACGCCGACCTTGCTGAAGGCGGCCAGCGCTTCGTCGCCGAACTTGGCGATCGCCCGCTTCATGTAGCGCAGGTAGGCGCCGCCGTGGCGCGCCTCGTCCTGGCTGAGCGTGGTGTAGATGTGCCGGATCACCGGCTCGGTGTGCCATTCGGCGGCCCGCCGGTACCAGTGGTTGAGCCGGATCTCGCCGCAAAAATGCAGCATCAGGGTCTCCAGCGCCGGCGCCGGCTCGAACTCGAAGCGCACCTCGTGCAGCTCCTGCTCGGTGGGCGCGAGCTCGGGCCGAAAGCGCTTGAGGTATTCCATCAGCACCAGCGAATGCTTTTGCTCCTCGAAGAACCAGATCGACATGAAGGCCGAAAAGTCGCTGTCGCCGCGGTTGTCGCGCAGGAACATTTCGGTGGCCGGCAGCGCCGCCCACTCGGTGATGGCGTTCATCTTGATGGTCTGCGCCTGCTCGTCGGTCAGCAAGCTGGCATCGAAGCGGTCCCAGGGAATGTCCTTGTCCATGTCCCAGCGGACGGACTCGAGTTGCTTGAACAGTTCGGGATAGAGCATGGTCGTCCTTGTGCGGCCCGCACCGGCCGCCTGCGCGCGGGGGATTTTAGGCGCGCGCCCCTGCCCCAGCGTTGCTTGGGGTAGAGTGGTCCGGCCCTGGTGGTCGCCGGGGCTTGCTTGTCAAAGGGATGTCCATGTTCCTGCTTCGTGCGCGTGTTCCAGCCGGTGTGTGGCCGGCGGTGTGGCTGGGCCTGGCCCTGGGCGCTGCCATGCCAGCCCGTGCCCAGGCCGTCCCCTTGGCGCCGGCCGCGGCGGCTGCGGCCTGCCCGGCTTTGCTGCAGCACACCTTTGCCCGCCTGCAGGATGAAAAGCCGCAGTCGCTGTGCCAGTACGCCGGCAAGGTGCTGGTGGTGGTCAACACGGCCAGCTACTGCGGTTTCACCGGCCAGTACGCCGGCCTGGAGGCCTTGCATGCCAAGTACAAGGACCGCGGCCTGGTGGTGCTGGGCTTCCCGTCGAACGACTTTGCCCAGGAAAAGGACAGCAACCAGGAGATCGCTGCCTTTTGCGAAAACACCTTTGGCGTGAAGTTCCCCATGTTCGCCAAGTCCAGCGTGACGGGCCGCCAGGCCAGCCCCTTCTTCAAGCAGCTGGCCGCCCAGGGGGGCGCGCCGCGCTGGAACTTCTACAAGTACCTCATCGGCCGCGACGGCCAGCTGGTGGCGAGCTATGGCTCCATGACCAGCCCGCAGGACAGCCGATTTGTCAAACAAGTGGAACAGCTGCTGGCGAAGTGACGACTGCTCGGTCATAATGTGACCGAACGGTTATTGATCAGTGGCCAGCCGGGGTCCTTCCGGCGCTCTCCAAGGGGTGCACTCGATGGTCGGTTCCTCTACATCTTCTTACGCCTGGGGTGCCTGCGGCGGGAACTGCAGTGCCCGTGTCGCGCTCATAGCCGTACCGGCCCCGGGGACGCGCCCTGGCGGCCACTCTGTTGGTTTCTTGTTGCGGAGTCTTCTGGCGCCGTTTGGCCTGGTTGCAAGCTCGGGGTGTCTCTCCTCCTCCCTCCCTCCCTCCTTCGCCTCGGGACGCTCCGCAACATCTTTCTATTCGGGCGGCTGACATGGCCGCCATCGTCGCTCCGCGCTCGGCCCTGCCGCTGGCCCCTGGTGCGTCCGGTGAGCCCATCGGCCCGCGCGTGGCCATCGTGGGCTCGGGCATTGCCGGCCTGGCGGCGGCGCACCAGCTGCGCGGCCACGCCCGGGTCACGCTGTTCGAGGCGGGCGACTACTTCGGCGGCCACACGCACACCGTCGATGTCACGTTGCCCACGCCCCGGGGACCGGTGACCCACGGCGTGGACACCGGCTTTCTGGTGTTCAACGAGCGCACCTATCCGCAGCTCATCGGGCTGTTTGCCGAGCTGGGGGTGCCCACGGCCAAGTCGGACATGTCGTTTTCGGTGCAGTCGCCGGCCACGGCCGAGCGGCCGGCGCTGGAGTGGAGCGGCTCCAGCCTGAACACCGTGTTCGCGCAGCGGCGCAACCTGCTGCGGCCGCGCTTTTGGCGCATGCTGCGCGACATCATGCGCTTCAATCGCTTGTCCACCCGGCTGGCGCTGTCGCTGGCGCAGGGCGCCGATGCGCAGGCCCTGATGCAGCCGCTGGGCGAGTTCCTGGCCGCGCATCGGTTTTCAGACGAGTTCCGCGACGGCTACTTCCTGCCCATGCTGGGCTGCATCTGGTCCTGCCCGACCGACCAGATGCTGCAGTTTCCCGTGGCGACCATGGTGCGCTTTTGCCACAACCATGGCCTGCTGCAGGTGGCCGACCGGCCCCAGTGGTGGACGGTGGCCGGCGGCGCCCGCGACTATGTGCACAAGATCACCGCCGGCATCGAGGACAAGCGCCTGCACACCCCGGTGCTGCTGGTCGAGCGCGAGGCCCAGGGCGTGCGCATCACCAGCCGCAGCCAGGGCCAGCTGCACACCGAGCTGTTCGACAAGGTGGTGCTGGCCAGCCACACCGACCAGTCCCTGGCGCTGCTGAGCCAGCCGACGCCGGCCGAGCGCGAGGTGCTCGGCTCCATCGGCTACCAGGCCAATCGCGCGGTGCTGCATACCGACGAGTCGGTGCTGCCGACCCGTCCCCTGGCCTGGGCGGCCTGGAATTACGAGCGCGCCGCCGACGCGGGCCGCGAGTCGGCCCGGGTCTGCCTGCACTACCTGCTCAACAAGCTGCAGCCCTTGCCGTTTGCGCAATCGGTGATCGTCTCGCTCAACCCCGTGCGTACCATCGATCCGGCGCAGGTGATCGGTGACTACGAATACGCCCACCCGGTGTTCGATGCACGCGCCATCCGCGCGCAGCAGCAACTGCCCGGCCTGCAGGGCCGGCAGCACAGCTATTTCTGCGGCGCCTGGGCGGGCTATGGGTTTCATGAAGACGGGCTCAAGTCGGGCCTGCAGGCGGCCCGGCAGTTGCTGGCCGACTGGTCGGCGCAGCGCGAGGGCGCGCCCGCCCAGGCGCTGGCGTGACGACCCCGGGGGACAGGAGCGGCGGCATGGCCCCGGCGCAGGCGCTCATCGGATTCGGCCAGGTGCGGCACGAACGCCTGCGGCCGGCTGTCAACGCCTTCGCCTACCCGACCCATTTTTTGATGCTGCCCATGCGCAGCCTGCGCGCCCAGGGCAGCGGCGCGCTGGCGCGCAACCGCTGGGCGCCGCTGGCCTTTTTTGACCGCGACCATGGCGACGGCCGCGACGACAGCCTGGCCTGGCTCGACGAGCTGCTCCAGCGCGAAGGCCTGAGCGCACCGGGCGAAGTCTGGCTGCACACCTATCCGCGCGTGCTGGGCCACACCTTCAAGCCGGTGAGCTTTTGGTACGGCCACGGGCTCGACGGCCAGCTGCGCGTGATCGTGGTGGAGGTCAACAACACCTTTGGCGAGCGCCACTGCTACCTGCTCGATGCGCCGCGCTATGGCCAGGAGCTGCGTGCGCACAAGGTGTTCCATGTCTCGCCTTTTTGCCCGGTGCAAGGCAGCTACCGCTTTCGCTTCATGCGCAGCCAGCAGGGCGGCAACAGCCGCACCGTGGCGCGCATCGACTACGACGACGACCAGGGCCCGCTGCTCAAGACCAGCGTCAGCGGCACGCTCGAGCCGGTCACCCCCGCCAGCCTGCGCCGCGCGCTGTGGGGCTACCCGGCCATGACCCTGGGCGTGGTCGCCCGCATCCACTGGCAGGCGTTCAAGCTCTGGCGCAAGCGCGTGCCTTTTTTCTCCAAACCTCAGCCGCCTGAAGATTTTGTGACGCGATGAACACAGCCACCGACACCACCACGCCCGTGCAGGCCACCCTGGCCCTGCCGGCCGGCGCGCCGGCCGCCGCCCGTTCCGTGCTCAAGCTGCTGCAGCGCCTGCAGCACGGCACGCTCACCGTGCAACTGCCCGACGGTTCCGTGCAACGCTTTGGCTCCGGCCAGGGCCTGCAGGCCAGCCTGCGGCTGCACAACTGGGCCGTGTGCGGCGCGGTGCTCAAGTCCGGCGACATCGGCTTTGCCGAAAGCTACATCGCCGGCGACTGGAGCACGCCGCAGCTGACCGACCTGCTGCGCCTGTTCGTGGCCAACCGCCGCGACATCGAGGACGTGGTCTACGGCTCCTGGCTGGGCCGCCTGGCCTACCGCCTGCGCCACCTGCTCAACCGCAACACCAAGAGCGGCAGCGCCAAGAACATCCATGCCCACTACGACCTGGGCAACGCCTTTTATGAGCTGTGGCTCGATGGCACGATGAACTATTCGTCGGCGCTGTTCGAAACCCCCGGCCAGCCCATGGCCGAGGCCCAGCACGCCAAGGTGCGCCGCGCGCTGCGCATGGCCGGCGTGCAGCCGGGCGACCGGGTGCTGGAGATCGGCTGCGGCTGGGGCGCCCTGGCCGAGAAAGCCACCACCGAGTTCGGCGCCAGCGTGGTGGGCGTGACCCTGTCGACCGAGCAGCTGGCCTGGGCGCGGGCGCGCATGGACCGCCTGGGCGTGGGCCCGCAGGCCGACCTGCGCCTGCAGGACTACCGCGACATTGCCCGCAGCGACGGGCCTTTCGATGCGGTGTGCTCCATCGAGATGATCGAGGCCGTGGGCCGCGAGTACTGGCCCACGTACTTCCAGGCCGTGGCCGACCTGCTCAAGCCGGGCGGGCGCGCCTGCATCCAGAGCATCGTGATCGCCGACGAGCTGTTCGAGCGCTACATCCGCTCCACCGACTTCATCCAGCAGTACATCTTTCCCGGTGGCTGCCTGCCCAGCCCCCGCGCCTTCCGCCAGCACGCCGAGCAGGCCGGCCTGCAGGTGGTCGACGAATTGTGCTTCGGCCAGGACTACGCCACCACGCTGCGCCTGTGGCGCGAGGACTTCATGGCCCGCCAGGCGCAGGTGCTGCAGCTGGGTTTTGACCAGCGCTTCATTCGCATCTGGGAGTTCTACCTGGCGTACTGCGAAGCCGCGTTTGCCGAGCGCAACACCGACGTGGTGCAGTACACCTTGCGCAAGCCCTGAGGCCTGCCGTGCCGCGCCGCCGCCTGTTCCTGGCCTGGCTGGCCCTGCCGCCCGTGCTGCTGGCGCTGGGGCGCACGGGAGCTGCGTCGCAGGCGCCGCCGGCAGAGCTCTCCCAGGCCCTGCCTGGCGCCATCTTCCGCGGCCACAAGCGTCTGCGCGTCTGGGGCTTCGAGGTGTATGACGCGCGCCTGTGGACGCTGCCGGGCTTTGCAGCCGACCGCTACGAATCGCAGCCCTTTGCGCTCGAGATGACTTACCTGCGCGACTTCAACGGCCAGGCGATCGCCGAGCGCTCGCTCAAGGAGATGCGCCGCGTGGGCCCCGTGCCCGACGACCTGCAGGCGCGCTGGCTCGAGGAGATGGTGCAGCTCTTTCCCGACGTGCGGCGCGGCGAGCGCCTGCTGGGCGTGCACCGCCCGGGCGAGGGGGCCTTCTTCTGGTTCAACGGCCAGCCGCACGGCGCGGTGCGCGATGCGCAGTTCGCGCGGCGGTTCTTCGGCATCTGGCTGTCGCCGCGCACGCCCGAACCGGCCTTGCGCCAGGCCCTGCTGGGGACCGCCCCGTGACGGTCCACCCGGCCCACCCGGCTTTTGACGGGCGCAACCTGTGGGCCTACGGCCTGCTGGGCCTGCCGCTGGCGTTTGCCGCCTTGCCGCTGTATGTGATCCTGCCCAACCACTACGCGCGCGAGTTCGGCATGCCGCTGGCCACCCTGGGCGCGCTGCTGCTGGGCGCCCGCCTGCTCGATGCCGCCATCGACCCGCTGCTGGGCCGCTGGAGCGACCGGCTGCTGGCCCGATCGCCCCAGGCGCTGCTGCGCGCGGCCGGCG